>JAAIGG010167731.1_pt1 | contig 78241 bp, 76 predicted proteins | sample 6487391 | NCBI WGS metagenome assembly JAAIGG01 (sample SAMN13974130, study PRJNA590717) | phyllosphere metagenome | biome: asymptomatic weeds; feature: pooled weeds collected from a community garden; material: weeds; isolation source: pooled asymptomatic leaves from various weed species from...
CTGCTACCTGCTACCTGCTACCTGCTACCTGCTACCTGCTACCTGCTACCTGCTACCTGCTACCTGCTACCTGCTACCTGCTACCTGCTACCTGCTACCTGCTACCTGCTACCTGCTACCTGCTACCTGCTACCTGGTTAAGCGAGCGCATTTTTACTGGCATTGCCCCAATCCTTAATCATTCTTTATGTGGTTTACCTGAGGTGGTGTGATGGTAAAAGTCGCTGTTTATCACTGCTCGCCCCGTTCGGCGCCTGTATGAAGGCGCGACGTGATGTTGCGTAAGTGTTGAGTTTGGTTGTGAAAATTACAGAACTAAGTGGAAATGTTGAAAGTTCTTGCTGTTTGGGCTTGGTTCATCTTTTTTGCGCTAAAATTGCTCGTGCTTTATTACGTCAATGATAATTACATGCTGAATACCCTGAGCATTTTTTTTAAATTTCGGGTCAGGCGGGTCTTCCTGTTGCTGATTTTCAGCATGGAACACTGCGTTCAATCAATAAGAGACAGGTAATACCGAAGTGAACAGGTACCTTTTAACAACGTTATCAGCTCCATTACTGGCGCTGTTTTTTTCTTTTTCCCTCCAGGCCGCTATGCTCTCCCAAGAGATTAAATCAGGCTGGGATACCTTTACCGGCAACGTCCAGCAAACCTGGCAACAGCCTGATGCAATTGATGTTTATGTGCCCGCCATCACCTGGCACAACCGCTGGACGTATGATGAAGAGCATATTCACAGATATAACGAACGTCCCTGGGGCGCAGGTGGTGGCGTTTCGCGTTACGATGAGAAAGGGAACTGGCACGGCCTTTACCTGATGGCGTTCAAAGATTCTTTCAACAAGTGGGAACCGTTTGGCGGTTATGGCTGGGAGGCCGCCTGGCGACCTTTGCAGGATCAAAATTTTCACTATGGTCTGGGCTATACCGCAGGGGTAACGGCACGGCATAACTGGGGATACTATCCCGTTCCGGCCATATTACCGTTGGCGTCAATAGGTTATGGTTCGCTGAACTTTCAAATGACTTATATTCCAGGCACTTACAACAACGGTAACGTGTATTTTGCCTGGCTGCGCTGGCAGTTTTAAGCTCTGGAGCCAGTGAAAAAGTAATCAAAGGGTAAATAATAGCGATATTTATCACTTTTTCATCAAATCAGGCTGGACAAAACCCTCAGCAATTGCTGTACTAGATGGCGACACAGTTTAGTGTCCATTTTTCATGTAAAGGTAATATAGATGTCTAAGATTAAAGGTAACGTTAAGTGGTTTAATGAATCTAAAGGATTCGGTTTCATTACTCCTGAAGATGGCAGCAAAGATGTATTCGTACACTTCTCTGCGATCCAGAGCAATGGCTTCAAAACTCTGGCTGAAGGTCAGCGTGTAGAGTTTGAAATCACTGACGGCGCAAAAGGCCCATCTGCTGCTAACGTTATCAGTCTGTAAGTTAACAGTCAGAATTCTAAAAACCCGCCTTCTGGCGGGTTTTTTTATGCCGGTATGCGTCACATTTCTGGCTGAAGGAAGAAGCGGCTTTAAGGCGCAATTGCAGTGCTGCCGCTGCCTCGTCCCCGTATCATTTCCTGCACATCACGCTCTCCCGCGCTTTTCGATATCACGCTGGCACACGGCGCCAGACAGGCTACTGCAGCACGATAACCGCCAGCAAACTGCGGCGCGAGTCACAGATAATCCTTGTAACATAATCATAACAACTCGCAGGGGGAGCATTTTAGCGCGTCTCAGGTTATAACTGACTCTCCGCATAACAGATAAAGAGGTGCCAGGATGGATATTCGTCCGGCTCAGGCGAAAGACAGCTTCGTACTGAGCGCGTTGTTAAGTGAACTCGGTTATGGCGGTACAGAGCATTTTATTGAACAACGTCTGGCCCAGCTGATGACGGATCCCAATGAAAAGCTGCTGATCGCAGAACAGGGTAATCATGTACTGGGATTCCTTTCCCTGCATTTTATCCCTCAGTTGGCGCTGGCAGGGGATTTTGCCCGTATCAGCTATTTTTGCATCGCGGACGGTGAGCGCAGCAAAGGTGTGGGCCAGAAACTGCTCCAGCATGCAGAAGCCTTGGCAGCGCAGCACGGCTGCGACCGCATGGAAGTTCACTGTCATGCTTCACGTCTTAAAGCTAACCAGTTTTATGGCCGTGAAGGCTATGTTGAATCACCACGCTACCATGTGAAAGCCCTTCAGCCTTTGTAAGAGCATTGAAAGGTTACCAAAGGGCCTGTATCACGGCAGTACTGCTTTCAGGGAGAACCCACGATGAAAGTCGCATTAGGGCAATTTGCGGTTCAGCGTGACTGGCAGGAAAACGTCATAACCTGCCAGGACATGATGGACCAGGCCAGCCGTGCCGGGGCCGATCTGCTGGTTCTGCCAGAAGCGGTGCTGGCCACTGATATCACTAACCCCGATTTCATACTGGAAGCCGCTCAGTCGCCTGACGGGCCGTTTCTGTCGCAACTGCTTAGCGCCAGCAAAGGCCATGGGCTGACTACCGTGCTGGGAATGCATATGCCGGGCAGTGAGCGCAAAGTGTTTAACGTGCTGGTGGTCATTCGCGATGGCAAGATCGTGGCAGAATACCGCAAGCTGCATCTGTACGATGCGTTCGCGATGCAGGAATCAAAGCGGGTTGAAGCCGGACAAGAGATTCCGCCGCTGGTGGACGTTGCGGGCATGAAAGTCGGGCTGATGACCTGCTACGATGTGCGTTTTCCCGAGCTGTCGCGGCGTCTGGCGCTGGAGGGGGCTGAGGTGTTGGTCTTACCCTCCGCATGGGTCAAAGGACCGCTAAAAGAGATGCATTGGGATTTACTTACCCGCACGCGCGCGCTGGAAAATACCTGTTATGTGGTGGCTGTAGGCGAGTGCGGTATGCGTAATATTGGCAATAGCATGGTGGTCGATCCCCTTGGCGTACCGATAAGCCGGGCGGCCGAGTCCCGGGCACTTATTTTTGCCGAACTCGATCCACAAAGAATCGCAACAGCGCGCGCAATGCTGCCGGTGCTGGATAACCGCCGTTTTAGCCGGCCCGAACTGGATGGAACGCGCTAACCGGGGGCAGGGATCATCGCTACCCGATTGGGCCTGAAACCTGACGGCGCCGCTGCGCGATCTTAATCTGTTACAGATTACGCTTGAGGTTAGCGCTAAACTGCGCCTAAATAAGCGTTACCGTTATTCGCCAGATTATAAAGGTTATATATGGAAGGTATCAGTATTGCCAAGCTGCTGATCATCGGTGCGCTTATCGTACTGCTTTTCGGCACCAACAAGTTACGTTCTCTGGGTGGCGATCTGGGCTCCGCAATCAAAGGCTTTAAAAAGGCCATGAAAGACGAAGACACCAGTGCAGCGCGCACCACGGCAGAAGAAACCCCTGCGGAACGCGTTTCTCATAAAGACTAACGCGGCGTCAGTTTTAGAAAAGTGTTAATTTTTATTTCTGACAGCCATAAAAAAACCAGATTGCGGGCAATCTGGTTTTTTGTTTTTTAAGGCAGCCAGCAGGCGAACGGTTATTTCACTTCCAGGCCTTTTGCCTGCATGTCGGCATGGTAAGACGAGCGGACAAAAGGACCGCAGGCAGCATGGGTAAAGCCCATCGCCAGTGCCTCTTCTTTCATTTCATCAAATTCCGCCGGGCTGACATAGCGCTGAACAGGCAAATGGTGGCGGCTGGGCTGCAGATACTGACCCAGGGTTAACATTGTCACGCCATGACGACGCAGGTCACGCATGACCTCGACGATTTCAGCGTTAGTTTCTCCCAGGCCTACCATTAAACCGGATTTTGTCGGTACCTCGGGATGGGCTTCTTTAAAGCGTTCCAGCAGCTTCAGCGACCATTCATAGTTTGCACCCGGCCGCACCTGGCGATACACGCGTGGCACGTTCTCAAGGTTGTGGTTAAACACATCCGGCGGTGTGGCAGTCAGAATTTCAAGCGCACGATCCATGCGGCCACGGAAGTCAGGCACCAGCGTTTCAATTTTGATGCTGGGGCTTTTTTCCCGGATAGCCGTAATACAGTCGGCAAAATGCTGAGCGCCGCCGTCACGTAAATCGTCGCGATCCACCGAGGTAATAACCACATAACGCAGTGCCATGTCGGCGATGGTCTGGGCGAGTTTACCCGGTTCGTTTGCATCGGGTGCGTTAGGACGACCGTGGGCCACGTCGCAGAACGGGCAACGGCGGGTACAGATCGCGCCCAGGATCATAAAGGTCGCCGTGCCGTGATTAAAACATTCAGCAAGGTTAGGGCAGGAGGCTTCCTCACAAACGGAGTGGAGCCCGTTTTTACGCATTGCGGCTTTAATGCCCTGAATACGACTGGAGTCCGCCGGCAGTTTGATTTTCATCCACTCCGGCTTGCGTAGAATCTCTTGCCGGTCGACGGCCACGGTTTTCACCGGGATCAGCGCCATTTTGTCTGCGTCACGATATTTGACGCCGCGTTCCATCTGAATTGGTTTACTCATAAATCAGCAGGTTCCGGTCGGATTGCGATTTGAAAGCTGTCTCACTCAATCAGAGAAGGCGGCTTTCAACTTTATTTGAAAAAAGTGCAAAAATTATATCATCTCAACGGCCAGGAAGCAGCCAAAGACACCACCGATAAGTTACATATTTGTAAATACGCATTCACCGTTAACTCAGCGTGGGTTTTCATCCTGATGCCATTCAACCTGCTGATAACCCAACTGGCGGGCAAAGGTTTCGGCCAGCAACGGCTGAACATCGCCTAACGTGACTTCAGGCCGGAAGTGTTGCAACTGCGTCATGTGCATTCCGGCATAGCCGCACGGGTTAATCCGTAAAAATGGCGACAGGTCCATCGCCACATTTAATGCCAGCCCGTGAAACGAGCAGCCCTTACGAATGCGCAGCCCCAGCGAGCAAATTTTTTCATCCCCAACATAGACGCCTGGCGCATCGGGTCGGGCCCGCGCCGCCACGCCAAAGCGGTCCAGTACGGCAATGACCGTTTCTTCTAAGGCGGTCACCAGCTGGCGCACGCCGGTTTTACGGCGTTTCACATCAATCAGAACATACATGATCTGTTGTCCTGGCCCGTGATAGGTCACCTGCCCCCCACGATCGCTTTGTACCACAGGAATATCGCCGGGCATCAGCAGGTGCTCGGCTTTTCCCGCCTGGCCCTGTGTAAAGACCGGATAATGTTCCACCAGCCAGACTTCATCCCGGCTTTCGCTATCACGCTGATCGGTATAGTGGTGCATGGCGTCTGAGGTCGATTGCCAGTCACATAACCCAAACTGGCGAATAAGAAGCGTGTCTGCAGACAAAACGAGTATCCGTTAAAGAGGGGAGACGCTGAGTATAACGCTGGCGGCGATGAAGTTAAACGCCTTCGGGATGAGAGGATGAGTACAGAGCGGCTGGGTCGGTAGGGCAGAAAATACGGGTCAGCGCGTTATCTGCGCAGCCTGACCCGCTGACCGGTGTTGACAGCGTTACAGCACCATCCGCACGATTTCAATTTTGCCCAGCTCTTCGTACAGGGTTTCGACCTGCTCGATGTGGGTGGCATTGATCGTGACGTTTACCGAGTGATAGTTACCTTTGCTGCTGGGTTTCACTTCTGGGCTGTAATCGCCGGGTGCATGGCGTTGCACGACCTCAAGCACCAAATCAACCAGCTCCGGCTGTGCCAACCCCATTACTTTGTAGGTAAATGGGGTAGGGAATTCGAGCAGTTCATTCAGTTTGGTTTTCATAATCACTCCGGTACATAAAAAACAGGCTCCCGCCGAAGCGGGAGCATCATATTAACCTGTAATGGGGACAGAGTGGCGGTTTTTCAACCGCCAGGCACCATTAACCGAACCAGTGGTGGAACATCAGTTTGATATAGTCAACGATACGACTGAAGAAGCCGCCTTCAGAGACTTCATTTAACACCACCAGAGGACGCTGATCGATAGTTTTGCCATCGAGCTGGAAATTGATACTGCCAACCACCTGGTTTTTCTTCAGTGGCGCATGCAGCTCGGTATTGGTGAGGACATAGCTGGCTTTCAGATCTTTCATCCGGCCGCGTGGAATGGTCAGATAAGCATCTTTTTCAACGCCCAGTTGGACGCGATCGCTGTTACCAAACCACACGGGTTCAGAGGCAAACTCTTTTCCGGCTTTCAGCGGTGCGACGGTTTCAAAGAAGCGGAAACCCCAGGTCAGCAGCTTTTTACTTTCCGTTTCGCGGCCTTTGAAGGTATGACCGCCCATCACGGCAGAGATCAAACGCATCTGTCCTTCTGTCGCAGAGGCCACCAGGTTATAACCTGCTGACGCGGTGTGACCGGTTTTGATGCCGTCAACGGTCAGGCTGGTATCCCACAACAGACCATTGCGGTTCATCTGACGAATATTGTTAAAGGTGAACTCTTTCTCTTTATAAACCGCGTACTCTTCAGGAACATCACGGATCAGCGCCTGGCCAATCAGTGCCATGTCGCGTGCTGAGCTGTATTGACCTTCCGCATCCAGGCCATGAACGGTCTGGAAATGCGTGTTTTGCAGACCCAGCGCTTTCACGTAGTTGTTCATCAGGCCAACAAAGGCATCCTGGCTGCCGGCGACATAATCGGCCATCGCCACACAGGCATCATTACCGGACTGCAGAACGATACCGCGCGTTAACTGGGAAACCGGAACGCGGTCGCCAGGCTTCAGGAACATTAAGGATGAACCTTTGAATACCGGATTACCGGTCGCCCACGCATCCTGCCCTACGGTAACGATATCGTCCTGGTGGATTTTTCCTGCTTTAACTGCCTGACCGATGACGTAGCTGGTCATCATCTTCGTCAGGCTCGCCGGGTCGCGGCGTGCGTCCGCGTTTTTCTCTGCCAGCACTTTGCCTGAATTGTAGTCGATGAGGACATAAGCTTCGGCATCAATGTCCGGTACGCCGGGAATCATGGTCTTGAGATTAACATCATCAGCGATGGCAGCATGGCTGAGGGAGAAGGCGATCAGTGATCCCACTGTCAGGCGTTTTAACAAACGAGAAGGTTTCAGCGTGTTCATGTGTGGGACGACAACATCCATGGGTTTAAGGTTTAAAAAAGTCACTCATCATAACAAATGCCTGATTTTCAGACATCCGGCTTAGTGAATGAGTTGTTAGCAGAGGTTACCTGTTACGGTAACCTCTGTCGATTAACGACCTGCGGTGGTAACGAAGGCCGCACTCTGGCCTTCGCTGCTCAGCCGTTGCTGTAAGGCCACGGCTTCTGCACGGGTTTTATAACCACCAAGCTGCACGCGGTACACATTGCCTGCGTTTTCCACAGCGCCAGGAACGCCAAAGCGCTGGCGTAAACTGTTAACTAACTGCCGGGCACGTGCTGCATCATTAATGGCACTCACCTGAACGACATAGCCTGAAAGGGATGAGGCACTCTGACTGGCGGCGGGCTGGCGGGGTGATGCGGCGGCACTGGCCGCAACCGGCGCAGCGGCAACAGGCGCGGCTGCGACAGGGGTGCTGGCAGCGGGCTCACTGCTTTCCAGCACGCCGCTGGGTAACGGCTGCGGCGCGCCCAGGAAGCCGCTACTTTGCACCGGCGCGCCCATAGCATTATTGCTTTGCAGCGTCGCATTGCTGACGGGTGAAATATCCTGAGCCTCGGGTTCAGCGACCGGGGCGGTCTGCGGCTGGCTGCTACCGTTCATGATGGGTTGACTGCCACCGCTCATGCCTTGTGGGCTGCTCATGACCGGACCGTTCAGGTCGGGACGCGCAGGTAGGGCATAGCTCTGTTTTGCCACGACGGTGCCGATGGTGCCGGGGCCGGAAAGCGTGCCATCCGGTGCGACACTGATGTAATCAACCCGCACGCGGGAATTGTTGGAGATATTCAGGCGGTCACCTGCCGCACGGGACAGATCGATAATGCGTCCCGGCGTATACGGGCCGCGATCGTTAACCCGCACCACAATCTGGCGGCCGTTTGCCAGGTTTGTCACGCGAACGTAGCTGGGCAGGGGCAGCGTTGGATGGGCAGCCGTCAGGGCATCGGGATCAAAGGTCTCGCCCGTCGCAGTACGATTACCCTGGGCTTCCTCACCGTACCAGGCGGCCAGCCCCACTTCACTGTAGTTGGCCGGATTTTTGATGATACGGTAGTTTTTACCGTTGACGCTGTAGTCCTGATTGGTCGACGGATTGACCGGCTCATAACGAGGCTCAACGCCAGGAATCTCTACCACCGGGCCGTTATAGGCAGGCTGGGGGGGCGCACTTTGTTGTTGCGGTTCCTGGGTAGAACATGCAGCTAAAACCATTGAAGCCAATACAACGCCAAGCCAGTCCTTACGCATCTGCGACCTCTTAAACACTTTTAGATAACATTTTTCGGTGTGTGTGGATCGACATTACGATGCCAAATCCCGCCATAAGCACAATAAGCGCCGAGCCGCCGTAGCTGACCAGCGGCAACGGAACGCCAACCACCGGTAAGATACCACTAACCATACCAATGTTAACGAAAACATAGACGAATAAAATCAACATTAACCCCCCGGCCATCACCCGGCCAAAGGTGGTTTGCGCACGGGCAGCCACGATGAGTCCACGCATAATCAACAGCAGGTACAGCACCAGCAGCAACAGTACGCCCACCAGTCCCAGCTCTTCTGCCAGCACGGCGAAAATGAAGTCGGTGTGACGCTCCGGTAAGAACTCCAGCTGTGATTGCGTACCATGCAGCCAGCCTTTACCGCGCAGTCCGCCAGAGCCAATAGCGATTTTAGACTGAATAATGTGGTAACCCGCGCCAAGCGGATCGCTTTCGGGATCGAGCAGCATCATCACGCGGTCTCGCTGATAGTCATGCATCAGGAAGAACCACAATATGGGGATAAAGGCCGCAACTAACAGGACGGCGATACCAATCAGCTTCCAGCTCATGCCAGAGAGGAACAGCACAAATAATCCCGAGGCCGCGACCAGAATCGAGGTTCCGAGGTCAGGCTGCGCGGCCACTAACAGCGTAGGAAGGAAAATCAGCACCAGAGCGATGGCGGTGTTTTTCAGGGTCGGTGGGCACACGTCGCGGTTGATAAAGCGCGCGACCATTAAAGGAACGGCGATTTTAGCGATCTCAGAGGGCTGGAAGCGGATAAAACCCAGGTCCAGCCAACGCTGCGCCCCTTTACTGATTTGGCCAAAGGCATCCACGGCGACGAGCAGGATGACACTGACAATATACAGGTAAGGCGCCCAGCCTTCGTATACCCGGGGCGGGACCTGGGCGAGCACCAGCATAATGATCAGCCCCATGGCGATCTGGCCGAGCTTACGCTCCATCATGCCGGGATCCTGACCGCTGGCGCTCCAGATAACAATGGCGCTAAAGGTCAGCAGCGCGAGGATAATCAGCATAAATAGCGGATCAATATGCATGCGCATCCATATTGACCGCTTCTGCGGGCTGTCATTCATCGACATGATTATTCACCTTCGTAGCCTGGCGGTGTGGGGGCCGCATTCGGCAGGGCAGTATTATTGTCACCTAACATGATGTGATCCAGTATCTGACGCATTACCGTGCCTACGGCGGGTCCGGCTCCGCCGTTTTCCAGAATCATGGTCACGGCGACACGCGGTTTATCGTAAGGGGCAAACGCGGTCATCAGCTTGTGGTCACGCAGGCGTTCTGCGATTTTGTGTGCGTTATAGGTTTCGTTCTCTTTCAGACCGAAGACCTGAGCCGTACCCGATTTCGCGGCAATTTTGTATGGCGCATCGGCAAAGCTCTTGTGAGCCGTACCATTGGGGCGATTGGCCACGCCATACATCCCGTCTTTGGCAATTTCCCAGTAGCCCGAGTGGATATCGCCTATCGGCTGGGAAGGCGGTTGACGATAAGGCACCAGGGTGCGGCCTTCGCGCGTGGCGCGCAGCATATGCGGCACTTTGATAACCCCGTCGTTGATGAGGATCATCATCGCTTTGTTCATCTGCAATGGTGTTGCCGTCCAGTAGCCCTGACCGATACCAACAGGAATGGTATCACCCTGATACCAGGGCTTTTTAAAGCGGCGCATTTTCCAGTCACGCGTCGGCATGTTACCCGCGCTCTCTTGGGGTAAATCAATGCCCGTACGTTCACCGTAGCCGAATTTGGTCATCCACTCCGACAGGCGATCGATGCCCATGTCATAGGCGACCTGATAAAAGAAGGTGTCCGCAGACTCTTCCAGCGATCTGGTGACGTTCAGACGACCGTGGCCCCACTTTTTCCAGTCGCGATAGCGTTTTTCAGAGCCGGGCAGTTGCCACCAGCCGGGATCGAACAGGCTGGTATTTCGGTTGATAACGCCTGCGCTGAGCGCGGAAACGGCGACATAGGGTTTGACCGTTGAGGCTGGCGGATAGGCGGCCTGAATCGCGCGGTTATACAGTGGACGGTTTTCATCGCTCAGTAATCCGCGATAGTCTTTGCTGGAAATTCCGTCAACAAACAGGTTCGGATCGTAACTGGGCGTGGACACCATGGCCAGAATTTCTCCGGTGCGGGGATCGCTTACCACCACTGCAGCACGACTGCCGGCTAACAGCGTTTCGATGTACTGCTGCAGTTTCAGATCAATGGTCAGATAGATATCACGCCCGGCCTGCGGGGATTGCTCGTGCAACTGACGAATAACCCGGCCACGGTTGTTTACCTCAACCTCTTCATAACCGGTTTTACCGTGCAGCAGGTCTTCGTAATAGGCTTCGATACCGAGTTTACCGATATCGTGCGTAGCCGCATAGTTTGGCCATTTCCCTTCTTTGTCCAGACGCGCCACATCCCGATCGTTGATTTTCGATACGTAGCCCACAACGTGGGTCAGGGTTTGCCCAAAGGGATAGTAGCGGCGCTGGTAGCCTTTGACTTCCACGCCGGGAAAGCGGTACTGGTTCACGGCAAAGCGTGCAACCTGCACCTCATTAAGGCCGGTTTTTACCGGGATAGAGGTAAAGCGACGTGAGCGCTTACGCTCTTTTTCAAACGCCTCAATATCGTCATCGGTGAGTTCGAGCACCGGGCGTAAGTTTTGCAGCGTTTGTTTTAAATCGTCGACCTTTTCCGGCACCAGTTCTGCCTGATAAATCGTACGGTTCAGGGCCAGCGGCGTGCCGGTACGGTCATAAATAATGCCGCGGCTGGGTGCAACCGGCACCAGCTTAATGCGGTTTTCATTTGACCGGGTACTGTAGTCGTCGAAACGTAAAATCTGCAGGTGATAGAGATTAACCACCAGCACGGAGGAGAGCAGTAAGATGCCGACAAAAGCGATAAAGGCCCTGCGGACAAAGACTTTTTGTTCGGCGCTGTAATCGCGAAAGGCGTTGCTTTGTAATTTCATCCGCTACTTGTAATGTCTGGAGTGAGCTTATCGGTTATTCACGATGATAAGGATGATTTGTCGTAATGCTCCATGCACGATAGAGGCTCTCTGCAACCAGCACGCGCACCAGCGGATGAGGCAACGTTAACGTTGAGAGAGACCAGCTTTGTTCCGCCGCCGCTTTACAGGCCGGCGCTAATCCTTCAGGCCCGCCAATCAACAGGCTGACGTCACGGCCATCCTGCTTCCAGCGTTCCAGCTGCTGCGCCAGCTGTGGGGTTTCCCAGGGTTGTCCGGGGATATCCAGCGTCACAATGCGGTTGCCTTTACCTGTCGCTGCCAGCATCGCTTCGCCTTCCTTTTCCAGAATGCGTTTGATGTCGGCATTTTTCCCCCGTTTCCCCGCAGGGACTTCCGTTAACTCAAACGGCATGTCTTTGGGAAACCGACGCAGGTATTCCATAAAACCGGTCTGAACCCAGTCAGGCATTTTGGTGCCGACGGCAACAAGCTGCAATTTCACCGCTTAACCCCAGAGCTTTTCCAGTTCATACAACTGACGGCTCTCTTCCTGCATGACGTGCACGATCACTTCGCCCAAATCCACAACGACCCAGTCAGCGGCGGCTTTACCTTCCACGCCCAGCGGCATCAGGCCAGCGGCACGGGATTCCTGCTCGACGTGTTCCGCGATAGAGGTCACGTGGCGCGTTGAGGTACCGGTACAAATGATCATGAAATCAGTGATGCTCGATTTGCCCTGAACGTCGAGAGTCACGATGTTCTGGCCTTTCAAATCATCAATCTTATCAACAACGAACTCTTGGAGTGCTTTACCTTGCAAAAGGTTCCCCTTCAAAACTGGTGATAGCGGGCTGGCTGAAACCCGGAAGACAGCCAAAAAATTTAGCGGCGCAGTATATCACGCCCATATCAGTCGCGATATAAGCCGGCGCGGTCGATGTAGGTTATCACAGAGGCGGGCAATAAATCGTCGCAGGCGAGGTGCTGATGGCGGCGCTGTCTGATCTCGGTGGCCGATATTGCATAAAGCGGGGTTTCCGCCAGCCAGATCGCCCCTGCAGGACGTTGGTGAAGCTGCTGGCTGTCTTGTGTTACATGGCGGTTCAGCCAGCGTTGCATTGCTGGAGACGCCATTTCCGTCGGATAGCCCGGTCGCTTGCAGACCAAAAGATGGCACAGGCTAAGCAGCTCCTGCCAGCGATGCCATTTTTCCAGCGACAGCAGAGAGTCCTGACCAATAATAAAACCCAGAGGTTGTTCACCCCGTTCGGCACGCAGCGCTTCTAAGGTATCGACCGTCCACGAGGGCGTATCACGTTGTAATTCCCGCGTGTCGATGTCAAAAAGCGGCAAATCGCGAATAGCGCACTCGAGCATTTCAACCCGCTGCTGCGGACTGGCCTCTGGTTGGGGCCGGTGCGGCGGCACATTATTGGGCAGCAGTGTGATCCTCGACAGGCCAATTTGCCCGGCCAGCGTTTCCACCGGGCGCAGATGACCAAAATGCACAGGATCGAAGGTACCGCCAAACAGCGCGTGTAAATCAGACATGGGCGAGGCTCGCAGGGAAAGCGCGATTGGCAATCAACATCGACAGCGTCTGCAACTGCGGCCAGACCGACTGACCATAATCCTGCTTTAGAGTAAGTTCGATTTGCATCAACAGATGAATGGCCTGCTGTAGCCTGGAGGCATCAAGGCGCTGAAGTGCTTCCGTAAACAGGTTGCGACGGTTTTGCCAGATACGCTGCTGATCCATTAGCGTACGCAGCGGCTGTTGCGACTGATGCCGTTGCAGATGCAGCAGGGTCATCAAATCGCGCTGCAGGGTGCGGAGCAATATCGCCACTTCGCTCTCTTCTCTTTCTAACTGCTGCAGGATGTGTAAGGCGCGGCGGCTTTTGCCGCCGAGTAGCGCATCCACCCAGTGGTAGGGCGTGAAGTGAGCGGCATCGCTGACGGCGGCTTCAACGCGCGGCAGGGTCAGTTTGCCATCGGGCCATTGCAGTGACAGCCGTTCAAGCGCCTGGGCCAGAGCCAGCAGATTACCTTCATAGCAGTAACACAACAGCTGGACGGCCGCGTCATCGATATCGAGCTTGAGGGTTTTTGCTCGGCTGACAACCCAGCGGGGGAGCTGAGCCTGTTCGGGTGTCTGGCAGGGGACCAGCACGGCATGAGCGGAAAGCGCTTTAAACCAGGCACTGTTTTCCTGGGCTTTACTGAGCTTCGCCATTCGGCAAATCAGCAAAATATCGGCGTGAAGCAGCGGGGCCAGCTTGATCAACTGCTCGGCAATCGCCGCGTTAGGGCCATTTTCCGGGAACTGCAACGTTAACGTTTGACGCTGGGCAAACAGGCTCAGCGACTGGCAGCTCATAAACAGGCTGTCCCAGTCGGTCTGCGCATCCAGTGTAAAACTCAGATGTTCTTCAAAGCCCTGTGCCAGGGCACTGGCCCGAATCGCATCTGCACTTTCCTGCAACAGCAAGGGTTCATTACCGGTTAATAAATAACAGGCGCGCAGCCCCTCACGGAGCTGCGCGCTGAGTTGTTCCGGATAAATCCTGATCATTTCGACTTGGTTGCCGCAGAGGAAGAGACCCCGGCAGCAGGCTGAACCGCTTTTGAAACCGTCGATGTAGAGGGCATCTGCTGATTTTCCATCTGCGCGGCATGCACGGTAAGCAGCTTACGAACCAGCTGTTCGGCAGCGCGCTGACGCATCTCCTGCATAATCATGTCCTGCTCAGCATCTTTCGCCAGCGCCGCGTTCGGGTTATCAAAGAACGAGCGGTAGACGGTTGCGCTGATCGGATAGATCCCTTTATTGGGGATCAGCACCTGAGCAGAAACCGACATCGTCAACTGATATTCCGCTGTGGTACCGCTGATAAATACGGATGCGGTACTGCGGCTTTGTGCTTCTCCACCAAGACGCATCGTCGGGACGGTCAGGCTGTTTTTCTGCGTCGCCTCAACAATATTGACGTTGTTAATCCGCAGCTGCTGGCGCACGGTACGCGTCAGCGGGCCATAAGGGTCACCACTGTCTAAAATCAGCGTTCTCAGTTCGGTTGGCACCTGAGTGGTGCCGCGCGGATGAAAACCACAGCCAGCGGTGATCACCACCGCCAGCATGACAAACAACCTGATAATCGGATGTCGCACAGTTCCTCCTGAACTTAACCCACAACCAGGTTAAGCAGTTTGCCCGGTACATAAATGACTTTACGAATGCTAACACCATCAAGGTATTTCGCCACTAATGGTTCCTCAGCCGCACGAGCCTGAACCTGTTCCTGGGTAGCATCGGCTGCCACGGTAATTTTACCACGGACTTTACCGTTAACCTGCACGACAACCAATAAGGCGTCCTCAACCATCGCGGCGTCATCGGCAACCGGCCATTCTGCATTGTCGATGGTGCCTTGGCCGCCCAGCGTTTGCCACAGTACGAAGCAGGCATGAGGCGTGAACGGATACAGTAAACGCGTCACGGCGAGTAACGCTTCCTGCATCAGTGCACGATCCTGTTCGCTGTCCTGTGGTGCACGCGTCAGCTTGTTCATCAGTTCCATCACGGCGGCAATCGCGGTGTTAAAGGTCTGACGGCGGCCGATATCGTCGGACACTTTGGCAATAGTTTTATGCAGATCGCGACGTAAGCCTTTCTGATCATCGTTCAGGCTGGCAACGTCCAGAGCGACAGTCGCGCCTTTCTGTGAATGGTCATAGGCCAGTTTCCAGACGCGCTTCAGGAAGCGGTTCGCGCCTTCAACACCGGATTCCTGCCACTCCAGCGTCATGTCGGCCGGTGAGGCAAACATCATAAACAGACGTACGGTATCGGCGCCGTAGCGCTCAACCATCAACTGTGGGTCAATGCCGTTGTTTTTCGACTTCGACATTTTGCTCATGCCTGCGTAGATCACCTCACGGCCCTGGGTGTCCACGGCTTTGGTAATGCGGCCTTTCTCATCACGCTCGACGGTGACGTCAACTGGAGACACCCAGTTACGTTCGCCGTTGACGCCCAGATAGTAGAACGCATCCGCCAATACCATGCCCTGGCACAGCAGACGTTTAGCAGGCTCATTCGAGTTTACCAGGCCTGCATCGCGCAGCAGCTTATGGAAGAAACGGAAATACATCAGGTGCATGATGGCGTGTTCGATACCGCCCACATACTGATCCACTGGCAGCCAGTAGTTCGCTGCAGCCGGGTCCAGCATGCCATCTTTATAGTCCGCACAGGTGTAGCGCGCGTAATACCATGAAGACTCCATGAAGGTGTCAAAGGTATCGGTTTCGCGCAGCGCAGGCTGACCGTTCACGGTGGTCTTTGCCCACTCGGGATCGGCCTTAATCGGGCTGGTGATGCCGTCCATGACCACATCTTCAGGCAGGATAACCGGAAGCTGATCTTCTGGCGTGGGCATCACGGTGCCATCTTCCAGCGTCACCATCGGAATGGGCGCGCCCCAGTAGCGCTGACGGGAAACACCCCAGTCGCGCAGGCGATAATTGACTTTACGTACGCCAACACCTTTCGCCGCCAGCGCATCCGCAATGGCGTTGAAACCGGCACTGTGATCCAGACCGCTGCACTCGGCGGAGTTAAACAGCGTACCTTTATCGGTCATCGCGCCAGTGCTTACGTCCGGCTCGCTGCCGTCCAGGTTCAGGATCACCGGCTTGATCGGCAGATCGTATTTCGTGGCAAACTCCCAGTCACGCTGGTCATGTGCCGGAACCGCCATCACGGCACCCGTGCCGTACTCCATCAGCACAAAGTTCGCGACCCAGACAGGAACAGCCTCACCTGTTAACGGGTGCACCGCAGACAGGCCAGTGGCCATGCCTTTCTTTTCCATGGTGGCCATATCGGCTTCGGCCACTTTGGTATTGCGGCATTCGGCAATAAAGTCAGCGAGGGCAGGATTGCTGGCAGCCGCCTGCAGCGCCAGCGGATGACCGGCGGCCACGGCGACATAGGTCGCGCCGTAGAAGGTATCTGGACGCGTGGTATAAACCGTGACTTTCTCAAGGCTGTCCGCGACGTCAAAAGTGATTTCCACGCCTTCAGAGCGGCCGATCCAGTTACGCTGCATGGTTTTGACCTGCTCAGGCCACTCTTCCAGCGTATCCAGATCGTTTAACAGCTCTTCGGCGTAATCGGTGATTTTGATAAACCACTGTGGGATCTCTTTACGCTCAACTTTGGTGTCACAGCGCCAGCAGCAGCCGTCAATAACCTGCTCGTTGGCCAGTACCGTCTGGTCGTTCGGGCACCAGTTCACCGCCGAGGTTTTTTTGTAAACCAGGCCTTTCTCATAGAGTTTGGTAAAGAACCACTGTTCCCAGCGGTAATACTCTGGCTGACAGGTCGCCAGTTCGCGGCTCCAGTCATAGCCAAAGCCCAGCAGTTTAAGCTGGTTTTTCATATACGCGATGTTGTCATAAGTCCAGGGGGCGGGCGCGGTGTTGTTTTTTACCGCCGCGCCTTCCGCAGGCAGACCGAACGCATCCCAACCGATAGGCTGCAGCACATTTTTGCCGAGCATGCGCTGATAACGCGCGATGACGTCGCCGATGGTGTAGTTACGAACGTGACCCATATGAAGGCGGCCAGAAGGATAGGGCAACATGGACAGGCAATAATATTTCTCTTTGCCTTCCTGCTCAGTCACTTTAAACGTTTCGTTTTCATCCCACTGCTGCTGAACGCGGGATTCAATCTCTTCCGGGCGGTATTGCTCTTGCATGGCTGCCTGTGGTCCTTAATAAATGACACTTTGCTGACTTTACGATCCGCATAGCATACCCATAAGGCCGCGCATCAACAACACTTCCCACTTTTGCAGAGGCGATTTATCGTCAAAGCGTCAGTGCTTTCACTCTTTTACCATTCCTTACCCAGGGAACCGGGCAAATGTGACAAAGTAGCTAAACTTAGTACAGGTACCGAGCGCAAAAAGGAGAATAAAATGAATAAAGTGGCACAGGAGTATCATGAGTCGTTGGCGGTATTAACCGAACGTCTTCGCCACGGCGATCGCGATCTGGATACGCTGGTAGAAGATAGACGCAGTTATTTACGTGCGCACTCCGATCTGACACCGGACGAAATCGATCGGGCGCTGGCGTCGGTGCGCCGCGATTTGGCTGAGTTTGGTCGTAACTATGCCGAAGCAGAAGAACCGGTTGCGGACTCGGTCTTTATGCGCGTGATCCGGGAAAGTATCTGGAAAGAGCTGGCGGACATCACCGATAAAAGTCAGCTGGAATGGCGGGAAGTCTTTCAGGATTTGCAACACCACGGCGTTTACCAAAGTGGTGAGGTGGTGGGCCTGGGCAACCTGGTCTGCGAAAAATGCCATTTTACCCGGGCGATTTATACGCCAGAAACCCTGTCGCGCTGCCCGGAATGTCACCACGATCAGTTTTATCGTCAGCCTTTTGAGCCGTAAAAGAAGCAGGCGGGCAGGGTGCCCGCCTGTTTTTTAGTGCAGAATTTTTGCCAGGAAATCCTTCGCCCGTTCTGACTGCGGATTATTAAAGAAGTCGTCTTTATTCGTGTCTTCGATAATTTTGCCTTCATCCATAAAGATCACCCGGTTGGCTACCTTACGGGCAAAGCCCATTTCGTGCGTAACAACCATCATGGTCATGCCTTCCTGCGCCAGTTCCACCATCACGTCCAGCACTTCGTTGATCATTTCAGGATCGAGCGCCGATGTGGGTTCATCGAACAACATGGCAATGGGATCCATGCACAGCGCCCGGGCAATGGCGACACGTTGCTGCTGACCGCCGGAAAGCTGTCCGGGAAACTTTTCCGCATGGGCAGACAGACCGACGCGAGTCAGAAGCTTGAGGCCTTTATCACGGGCGGCGGCTTTATCACGCTTTAGCACTTTGACCTGCGCCAGTACCAGATTGTCGATAATGCTCAGGTGAGGAAACAGTTCGAAATGCTGAAACACCATGCCGACTTTGCTGCGCAGCGTGGCCAGATTGGTTTTTTTATTGTTTACCTCTGTGCCGTTTACCGTAATGCTGCCCTGCTGGATCGGCTCCAGGCCATTGACGGTTTTAATCAGAGTTGATTTGCCGGAACCTGACGGTCCACATACCACCACCACTTCACCGGTCTGAACCTCGGTAGAGCAGTCGGTTAGCACCTGAAATTGACCATACCACTTGGAAACGTTTTTCAGGTTAATCATTTAAACCGTCCTTTTTCTTTTTAGATAGCTGACCAACAGCGACGCGCTCAGGCTGATCACAAAGTAGACCAGACCAGCAAACAAAATCATTTCTACCTGGGTGCCGTCACGCTCGCCAATGGTGGAAGCGGTACGGAAGAAGTCAGCCAGACTCAATACATAAACCAGCGAGGTATCCTGAAACAGGACGATGCCCTGCGTCAGTAACAGCGGCACCATGGCGCGAAACGCCTGAGGAAGAATAACCAGCCTCATCGACTGCCACTGCGTCATTCCCAGCGCCAGCGCAGCGCTGGACTGCCCACGCGCGATACTGATAATCCCGGCACGAATGATTTCAGAATAGTAGGCGGCTTCAAACAGGGAAAAGGCCACCATTGCTGAGATCAGGCGGATGTCGGTCTTGGGCGAAATCCCCAGCACCTGCTGTAAAAAGCTGGGAACGACCAGATAAAACCACAGCAGCACCATCACCAGCGGCACTGAACGGAACAGGTTGACATACAGTTTGGCAAACCAACTGACAGGTTTAAAAGTGGACAGGCGCATCACCGCCAGCAGGGTGCCCCACAGGATGCCAAACACAACGGCCGTCAGGGTGATCTTAAAGGTGATCATCAGGCCACTGAACAGATAAGGCAGGCTGGGAGGAATCGAACTCCAGTCAAATGCGTACATTATTTGCCTCCCACGTTGCCAGGCAGGCGCACTTTGCGTTCGACCAGGCCCATCAGTACCATAATCACCAGGTTAATTCCCACGTAAGCCAGGGTAATCGCCGTAAAGGATTCGTAGGCGTGCGAGGAATAGTCCAGCAGTTTGCCGGCCTGAGCCGCCATATCCACCAGGCCGATCGTCGAGGCAATAGCCGAGTTTTTCACCAGATTAAGCATTTCTGACGTCATTGGCGGCACGATTACCCGGTAAGCATTGGGCAACAGCACATAGCGATAGGTTTGGGGCAGCGTCAGCCCCATGGCCAGCCCGGCATTCTTTTGTCCACGCGGTAAAGACTGAATGGCTGCACGCACCTGCTCGCACACACGGGCAGCGGTGAACAGTCCCAGACAGACAACAGAGGAGATAAAGAATTGCAGATTGGGATCCAGCTCCGACTTAAACCACATCCCCAGATCCTGTCCTACCAACTCTGGCGCAACCAGATACCAGAAGAAGAACTGAACAATCAGGGGGATATTACGAAACAGTTCGACATAGCAGGTTCCTATCGTTGATAACAGACGATTAGGCACAGTACGCAGAATGCCGAAAAATGAACCCACACAGAAAGCAATAATCCAGGCACAACAGGAGACGGCAATCGTCACCTGAAAACCGGACCACAGCCAGCCGAGATAGGTGGTATTACCGAACGGGGCCTGTTCGAGAAATATGCCCCAGTTCCAATCGATACCCATAACGAGCTCCGGTAAAAAAGGGTAGCAGAGCTACCCTGAAGATTGATGAGCGGCTAATTTCGCCTGATTCGGGGGAACGACCCGTTCAGGCTGTCTGTCCACGCCGCGGTTTCAGCAATCGAGAGGGCGACGAGGCCGCCCTTGTTATCGTTGTTAATTCAGTGCCTTGTCATTCGGCGTTTTGAACAGCGTTTTCATGTCGTCAGACAGTTCAAAGTTCATGTTCAGGTTTTTTGGCGGAATAGGCTGTTTAAACCAGGTGTCGAACCATTTCTCTGCCTGACCGGAGGTCTGGGCTTTGGCAATGGTGTCATCGACCAGGGCTTTGAACTGCGGATCGTCTTTACGCAGCATACAGCCATAGGCTTCTTTAGACTGTGGCGTACCGATGATGACCCAGTCATCCGGCTTTTTCGCTTTGGCGCGTTCGCCTGCCAGCAGGGCATCATCCATCATAAAGGCCACGGCGCGACCGGTTTCCAGCGTGCGGAATGAATCACCATGGTCTTTGGCGCTGATGATGCGCATATCCATCTTTTTCTCGTCGTTCAGTTTGTGCAGCAGCACTTCTGACGTGGTACCCGAGGTCACTACAACGGTTTTGCCTTTCAAATCGTCAAAATCTTTGATCGGGCTGCCTTTCTTAACCAGCAAACGGGTGCCGATAACAAAAATGGTATCGGAGAACGCCGCCTGTTTCTGGCGCTCAAGGTTGTTAGTGGTAGAGCCACATTCGTAATCGTATGTGCCGTTTTGCAGCAGGGGAATACGGTTTTGTGAGGTGATCGGGATCATTTTGATTTGCAGATCGGGCTTATTTAACTTGGCTTTAATGGCTTCTGCGATAGCGTTTGAATACGCCTGAGAATAGCCAACGACTTTTTGCTGGTTGTCGTAATAAGAAAAGGGAACTGATGATTCACGATGCCCGATGACAATGACGCCATTGTCATTGATTTTCTTCAGGGTACCGCTCAGATCTTCCGCCTGGGCCGCTCCCGCCGCTGCGCTTAACAGCAGAAGAGATAATGCCACTTTGCGTAATTGCATGTTCCAACTCCTTCATGTGGAAAGTGCACAGGATCTACCCTGTACTGATTGTGTGATGTTGTGTGTATTTTGCGCTGCTTTTTTTGTTATCCCTTCGCGCGACTGCGCTAAGAATATTCACTAACATAGCGGATTGTTAACTCAATGAAACAAAAAAGTTTCTTTTTTGCGATGTCATTCGCACCAAAAAAAGGCAAATAATCGCCATTGCACGTAAAAGGTGCGCATCTGGACTCTTTTTAGTGCGTCTCGTCCGTTAACTGGCCCGAATGTCGATGAATACAGAAACATTTTGCAATCATCGTGCCAAAACATAATGACAATTGGGTGAAATGGCCGTTTTACTGCAGAGGCAGAGGCAGAGGCAGAGGCAGAGGCAGAGGCAGACAGAAGAAGAGGCGGCGAAACAGCGCTTCGCCGCAGAGGATTAGCGGTTACGCCTGATAAAGGCAATGACGCCGCTCAGCAGCGCGGCTAACCACACCGGCCAGATGCCGGCTTTAGAATAGGGCGTTTCACCGCGGGTGGGCGTCACGTTATCCACTAAAACATCCCGGGTGAACTGGGGCAGCACTTTCTCCACATCGCCATCGGCATTTACCACGGCCGTTACGCCGTTGTTAGTGCCGCGCAGAAGTGGCCTGCCCAGTTCCAGCGCTCGCATACGCGCCATCTGGAAATGCTGCCAGGGGCCAATCGAGTGACCAAACCAGGCGTCGTTAGAAACGGTTAACAGGAAATTGGTATCCGGACGGAAGTTGGCGCGCACCTGTTCACCCAACACAATCTCATAGCAAATGGCCGTGGTCAGATGATAATTCGCCACATTAAGCTGAGGTTGCAAATAAGCGCCGCGGCTAAAGGCGGACATCGGCAAATCAAAGAAAGGGGCCAGCGGACGCAGCAGATCGGCCATGGGCACGAATTCCCCAAACGGTACCAGGTGGTTTTTTTGGTAGCGGTTAGTGCTGTAGTAGTTATAGGGTTTCGGGCCGCCCAGCACGATGACCGTGTTGTAGTCGTGGTAACGATTCTGTTCCAGCCGTGAATCGACGATGCCGGTTACCAGCGAGCTGCCGCGCGCGCGCAGTTCATTATCCAGCGAACGCAGGAAAGGCTGCTGGTTGCTTTCCAGATCGGTAATGGCCGACTCAGGCCAGATAATAATGGGGGCTTTGCCCATCAGCGGCTGACTCAAATCGCTGTAGATGCGCAGGGTATTTAGCAGCTGCTGCGGATCCCACTTCATTGACTGGGGAATATCACCCTGTACCAGCGCCACGTTGACCGCCTGCTTCGGCAGCGCCTGATACCAGTGCAGATAGCGTAACGGCCAGCATACCGCCAGTAATGCCAACGCGCCCAGCAGGCTTTTAAGATGGCGTTGCTGCAGAGCATAAACCAGTAAGCCCGCAACGATCATCAGCAGGAAGGTGATGGTTTCCACACCGGCCAGGGGCGCAATCCCTTTTAACGGGCCGTTAATCTGGCTATAGCCGAACTGCAGCCACGGAAAGCCGGTTAATATCCAGCCGCGTAAAAATTCGGTGATCTGCCACAGCGCCGGCGCGGCCAGGGCCAGTCGCCACAGGGTAGTTCGCGGCCAAATGCGGTTGAGCAGTCCGGCAAACAGCGCCGGATAAACGGCCAGATAAGCCGCGAGCAAAACCACCAGGAATACGTTAACCGGGCCTGGCATTCCGCCAAAGGTAGCGATACTGACATAGACCCAGTTAATCCCGCTGCCAAAAAGGCCAAACCCCCAGATGAAACCTATGGCGCTGGCCTGCGGGCTGGTGCGGTTTAACGTAAGGATTTGCAACCCACACAGCGAGACGAGGGCAGCAGGCCAAAAATCATAGGGGGAAAACGCCAGCGTGCCGCAGGCACCGCTGAGTAAAGCCAGCAGCAGACGGACCCGCTGCTGCTGGTAAAGTGAGGCTAATGCCATAAATTTATTCGTCATCCAGTTGAGGTTGCGCCGAATTTTCCGGAATTTTTACGTGCACCTGGATGATACGACGGCTGTCAGCCATGGCAACTTTGAACTGGTAACCATCGATGTCGATGCTTTCGCCGCGCGCCGGCAGGTGACCAAAGCCCTGCATCACCAGTCCACCGATGGTATCCACTTCATCGTCGCTGAACTGGGTGCCAAATACCTCGTTGAAATCTTCAATCGGGGTAAGTGCGCGAACGGTATAAGTCTGACGGTTGAGCTGGCGGATATCACGATCTTCTTCATCGTCATATTCGTCTTCGATTTCGCCCACGATCAGTTCCAGAATATCTTCAATCGTGACCAGCCCGGACACACCACCAAACTCATCGATCACAATCGCCATATGATAGCGCTGTGAGCGAAACTCTTTCAGCATGCGGTCAACGCGCTTGCTCTCAGGGACCACGACCGCCGGACGCAGGACTTTTTCCACGCTGAAAGGCTCAGATTCGCTGCTCATAAACGGCAGCAGATCTTTCGCCATCAGGATCCCTTCAACGTGGTCTTTGTCTTCGCTGATGACCGGAAAGCGGGAGTGCGCGGAATCGATAATCACGCTGAGGCACTCTTCCAGGTTCTGATTACGTTTCAGCGTAATCATCTGGGAGCGGGGGATCATGATGTCACGCACGCGCTGTTCTGCAATATCCAGCACGCCCTCGAGCATGTCCCGGGTATCCTGATCAATCAGATCTTTTTGATTGGAGTCACGGATCAGGCCCAGTAGCTCGTCACGGTTTTTAGGTTCACCGTGGAACAGTTGGTTGATGAGAAGGGAAAAAAATCCCTTTTTACTACTGGGTGCATCGCTGTTTTGAGAATGGTCGTCGCTCATGGCGGTTTTTAAAGATCTCTCTGGTAAGGAAATTACGCTGCCGGCCTGTTCACCAGCAGCAGGGTGGCCTGAATCAGATACTCAGGTGTTTTCTTTCTCCGAAATGTACGGATCAGGATAACCAAGAGCAAGCATTATCTCTGTCTCAATACCTTCCATCTCTTCGGCTTCACTGTCTTCAATGTGATCATAACCCAACAGATGCAGCGTGCCATGGATCACCATGTGCGCCCAGTGGGCTTCTGGGGTTTTTCCCTGCTCCTGCGCTTCCTGCTCAACGACCTGACGACAAATGATCAGATCGCCTAACAGCGGTAATTCAATGCCGGGCGGGGCTTCAAAGGGAAATGACAGCACATTGGTTGGTTTATCTTTGCCCCGATAGGTCAGATTAAGTTCATGGCTTTCGGCTTCATCCACCAGACGAATGGTCACTTCACTTTCTGGCTGGAAGGGCGTTACCGCCGCTTCCAGCCAGCGTTGAAACTGGCTTTCAGTCGGTAAATTATCGGTCTGCTCGCAGGCCAGCTGCAGATCGAGGATCACGTCGCTCATGAATTCTCCTGGGCGCTGTGCTGGGCCGCAAGGGCATCACGTTTACGCTCTTCCGCTTGCTGATCGCGGCGTTTTTGATCGGCTTCTTCCCAGGCTTCATAAGCGGTCACAATGCGTGCCACTACGGGATGACGCACAACGTCTTCGCTGTGGAAGAAGTTGAAGCTGATCTCTTCCACTTCAGACAGCACCTCAATGGCGTGACGTAAACCGGATTTCGTGTGGCGCGGCAGGTCAATCTGCGTCACGTCACCGGTGATGACCGCTTTAGAGTTAAAGCCAATACGGGTCAGAAACATCTTCATCTGCTCGATAGTGGTGTTCTGACTTTCATCAAGAATAATGAAGGCGTCATTGAGCGTACGGCCGCGCATGTAGGCCAGCGGGGCCACTTCAATGACGTTGCGCTCCATGAGTTTCTCGACCTTTTCGAATCCCAACATCTCAAACAGGGCGTCATAAAGAGGGCGCAGATACGGGTCCACTTTCTGACTCAGGTCGCCCGGCAGAAAGCCCAGTTTTTCCCCCGCTTCGACCGCGGGACGCGTCAGCAGGATACGTCGAATCTCCTGACGCTCAAGCGCATCGACCGCGGCGGCCACGGCCAGATAGGTTTTACCCGTACCGGCCGGACCCACGCCAAAGGTGATGTCATGGTCGAGAACATTCGCAATGTACTGTGCCTGATTCGGCGTACGTGGCTTAATGACGCCACGTTTGGTCTTAATGTTGACCGCCTTACCATAGTCCGGCACGCTTTCCGCCGTTTGTTCCAGCACCCGGCTCTCTTTAATCGCCAGGTGAATCTGTTCAGGCTCAATATCCGGGATCTCCCCGCGCACTGGCGCAGTATCGACATAGAGCGTTTTCAGGATTTCAACCGCGGCATTCACACACAGCACCCGACCAACCAGTTTAAACTGGTTGTCACGGCGATTAATCTCAATGCCAAGACGACGTTCCAGCTGTTTCACATTATCGTCGAACGGACCACACAGGCTCATCAGACGGCGGTTATCAGCCGGTTCAAGGGCGATTTCACGGGTTTCAATATTCAAACGAATCCTTTGGGTCACTCAGGGCCAGTTGAAAGGGTTTGCTGCTGCATCAAACGCGTTAAGCGGATGCATCGTAACGAAATTATTTATGCGGTAGCGCCGGGGCGCAAGCTTGTGAAGTGATATTTGGGCGGCACTGGCATAAACCAAGTGCAAAACAGCAGAATGTGCGGCGGCGAATGCTGGGCCGCCGCACAAAACGAAGCATCAGGGCTGGAATACGCCAACGCCGATGTCGTTTTCCTTGCGGGTACGGGCGATAACGGACGCCGGGCTTTCTGCCACACGCAGGCCCAGTTCCTCTTCTGTACGCACCAGCTTGCCGCGCAGTGAGTTGGTATAAACGTCCACGATTTCCACGTCGGCAAATTTACCAATCATCTCCACGGGCCCTTCGAAGTTGACCACACGGTTGTTTTCGGTGCGGCCAGTCAGCTCCATCACGTTTTTACGTGAGATGCCCTCGACCAGAATGCGCTGCACGCTGCCCATCATACGACGGCTGATGGCCATCGCCTGCTGATTGATACGTTCCTGCAGAATATAGAGACGCTGTTTCTTCTCGTCTTCGCTGACGTCGTCAGGCAGGTCTGCCGCCGGTGTACCGGGACGCGCGGAGTAGATAAAGCTGTAGCTCATATCAAAGTTGATATCGCCAATCAGCTTCATGGTCTGTTCAAAGTCCTGCTGGGTTTCCCCCGGGAAGCCAATGATAAAGTCAGAGCTGATTTCAATATCCGGACGCGCCGCCCGCAGTTTGCGAATGATGGCCTTGTATTCCAGCGCGGTATGCGCACGCTTCATCATCGTCAGAATACGGTCGGCACCGCTCTGTACGGGCAGATGCAGGAAGCTCACCAACTCTGGCGTATCGCGATAGACCTCAATGATGTCATCAGTGAATTCAATCGGGTGGCTGGTGGTGAAACGAATGCGGTCAATGCCGTCAATGGCCGCGACCAGACGCAACAGCTCAGCAAAGGTGCAAACGTCACCATCGAAGGTTGCGCCGCGATAGGCGTTGACGTTCTGACCGAGCAGGTTGACCTCGCGAACCCCCTGTGCAGCCAGTTGGGCGATCTCCAGCAGAATATCATCTGAGGGACGGCTGACTTCTTCGCCGCGGGTATAAGGCACCACGCAGAACGTACAGTATTTGTTGCAGCCTTCCATGATGGAGACAAACGCGGTTGGCCCTTCGGCACGCGGTTCAGGCAGGCGGTCAAACTTTTCGATTTCCGGGAAGCTGATATCCACAACCGGACTTTTGCTGCCGCGCACTGTGTTGATCATTTCGGGCAGACGGTGCAGGGTTTGCGGACCAAAGACGATGTCCACGCACGGCGCACGCTGGCGAATATGATCGCCTTCCTGTGACGCAACGCAGCCGCCGACACCGATAATCAAATCCGGGTTGCGCTCTTTCAGTTTTTTCCAGCGCCCCAACTGGTGGAAGACCTTCTCCTGCGCTTTCTCGCGGATAGAGCAGGTGTTGAGCAGCAGAATATCCGCCTCTTCGGCTTCCTCTGTCAGGGTATAGCCGTGCGTGCTGTTCAGTAGGTCAGACATCTTAGATGAATCGTACTCATTCATCTGACATCCCCAGGTTTTGATATGCAGTTTTTTTGTCATCGAGCTAGCCATTAAATCAGTGCAGTGAAGTGCTGGGGGCGTATTGTAATGCTTTGCTGCGGATGTGACCAGCCTGAGGGCTTTTCTGATCGTGTCTGATTTTTCCGGTACACTTTGCCGTAAGACAACCGCGCTGAAAAGTGACGGCAGATAAGAGGGAAAAAAGTTATGCAGGATAACCGGTTTGATGTGGTGATAGTGGGCGGTGGCATGGTCGGCGCCGCGCTGGCATGTGGTCTGACGCAGCACCAGTTTCGTGTGGCGGTTGTAGAGCGGGCAACACCACCTCCTTTTGATCCACACAGCCTGCCCGATGTGCGTATTTCCGCGGTCGGATCCTCTTCCGTGGCACTCCTGAAACAGCTCAACGTCTGGCAACGTGTTGAGGCGATGCGCTGTGCGCCTTATCGCAAACTTGAAACCTGGGAGTGGCAAACGGCGCAGGTCAATTTCGACGCCGAATCGCTGGGGCTGCCTGAACTCGGTTACATGGTTGAAAATAATGTGTTGCAACGCGCCCTGTGGGAAGAGATGGAACAGCGCGGCATCACCCTGCTGTGCCCGGCGACGATGGACGATCTCCAGCCCTGCAATGGCGGCTGGACGCTGTCATTGAGCAATGGGGCTGCGGTCAGCACGGCATTAGTCGTGGGGGCCGATGGTGCCAACTCGCAGGTGCGGCAAATGGCCGGTATCGGCATTCGTGGCTGGCGCTACGCGCAGTCCTGTCTGCTGGTCAGCGTCACCTGTGAACATCCCGCTGGCGATGCCACCTGGCAGCATTTTACGCCGCAGGGGCCACGTGCGTTTCTGCCGCTGTTTGGCAACCATGCTTCTCTGGTGTGGTACGACTCCGCTGCACGCATTCGTCAGCTACAGACTATGCCGATGGCGCAGCTGGAAAAAGAAATTGCCCGGCATTTCCCGGCACGGCTGGGACGCTTTCACGCCCATGCAGCCGGGGGCTTCCCGCTGGTGCGTCGTCACGCCTCGCGCTATGTTATGCCAGGGCTGGCGCTGGTGGGGGATGCCGCGCACACCATTAATCCTCTGGCGGGGCAGGGCGTCAATCTGGGCTATCGGGATACCGATGCATTAATGGACGTATTGATTGAGGCGCGCGATAAAGCAGAGGACTGGTCATCCGAACGCATACTGCTGCGCTATCAACGCCAGCGGCGCAACGATAACCTACTGATGCAGAGTGGCATGGACCTGTTCTATTTTACCTTCAGTAACCAGGTTGGGCCGCTAAAGCTGGTGCGCAATCTGGGGCTCATTGCCGCTGAGCATTCAGGCGTACTGAAGCGTCAGGTTTTGCGATACGCACTGGGATTGTAAGCATCGGCTGCGCGTTGCCTTGAGGTGATGCGTGGCCTGTTTGACCGAAAGACAAAAACAATAAAGCCCGCAGAAGCGGGCTTTGTTGCTTAATTTGGCTGGGGTGCAGGGATTCGAACCCCGGAATGCTGGTATCAGAAACCAGTGCCTTACCGCTTGGCGACACCCCAATGGTGTCAAATCAAATTGTCTAAAAATGGCTGGGGTGCAGGGATTCGAACCCCGGAATGCTGGTATCAGAAACCAGTGCCTTACCGCTTGGCGACACCCCAAGAAAATGGTGGCTACGACGGGAATCGAACCTGTGACCCCAGCATTATGAGTGCTGTGCTCTAACCAGCTGAGCTACGTAGCCAAATTGTACTGCCTTTCGATGATGGCTGGGATACCTGGATTCGAACCAGGGAATGCCGGTATCAAAAACCGGTGCCTTACCGCTTGGCGATATCCCATTCGTCCACTCGCAGCCGCGAGATACATCGAAATTGGCTGGGGTACCTGGATTCGAACCAGGGAATGCCGGTATCAAAAACCGGTGCCTTACCGCTTGGCGATACCCCATCCATGCTGCCGAATCATGAAATGGTGCGGGAGGCGAGACTTGAACTCGCACACCTTGCGGCGCCAGAACCTAAATCTGGTGCGTCTACCAATTTCGCCACTCCCGCAGAAAAAAGATGGTGGCTACGACGGGAATCGAACCTGTGACCCCAGCATTATGAGTGCTGTGCTCTAACCAGCTGAGCTACGTAGCCATCTTTTTTTCGCGCAACCTTCATCGGCGTTGCGGGGCGCATTATGCGGAGTTGACTACACAGCGTCAACAAGTTTTTTGCCGTTTTTTGCCTTCAAACGCCTGTTTGTCTGGCTTATAACCAGGGTGATGCTTTATTCGGCAATTTTTCAGTGAATACAACGGCAATAACAAAAAAGATGGGCCGTATACGGCCCATATTGTCACTCAGTATAGCACTTATTTGTAGGCAGACTGGTGAACGCCTACGGCACGTCCTGACGGGTCATCCATGTTTTTAAAGGCTTCGTCCCACTCGATGGCTTTTGCCGATGAACAGGCAACAGACGGCCCGCCTGGTACGCACTCTGCAGCGCTCGGCAGTGGGAAGAGTTCTTCAAAGATTTCACGGTACAAATACGCTTCTTTCGACCCCGGCGTGTTATACGGGAAACGGAAGTGCGCCGTCGCCAGTTGCTGATCGCTGATTTGTTTGGCCGCGACTTCTTTCAGTGTGTCAATCCAGCTGTAACCCACGCCGTCAGAGAACTGCTCTTTCTGGCGCCAGGCCACGCTTTCGGGCAGGTAAGAGGAGAAGCATTCACGCAGAATGTGTTTTTCCATTTTACCGTTGCTACCGCACATCTTGTCTTGTGGGTTGATACGCATGGCGACATCCAGGAATTTCTTATCCAGGAACGGCACGCGTGCTTCAACGCCCCAGGCAGACATCGCTTTGTTGGCGCGTGCGCAGTCAAACATGTGCAGGGCCAGCAGTTTGCGAACGTTCTCCTCATGGAACTCTTTCGCGTTTGGCGCCTTATGGAAATACAGATAACCACCAAAGACTTCGTCAGCCCCTTCGCCCGACAGCACCATTTTGATGCCCATGGCTTTAATCTTACGCGACATCAGGTACATCGGCGTGGAGGCGCGAATCGTGGTCACATCATAGGTTTCAATGTGGTAGATCACGTCACGAATCGCATCCAGGCCTTCCTGCACCGTGAAGTGAATTTCGTGGTGCACCGTACCCAGATGCTCTGCCACCAGTTTGGCCGCTTTCAGATCCGGTGATCCTTCCAGACCGACCGCGAACGAGTGCAGCTGTGGCCACCAGGCGTCACTTTTATCCTGATCTTCCACGCGTTTGGCCGCGAAACGTTTGGTTACCGCTGAAATAATTGACGAGTCCAGACCACCAGACAGCAGCACGCCATACGGAACATCGGACATCAGGTGGCTTTTCACTGACTCTTCCAGCGCATGTTTCAGTTCTGCTGCGTCGGTCACGTTGTTCTCAACGTTCTGGTATTCCATCCAGTCACGCTGCCAGTAACGACGAATTTCACCGTCGGTGCTGGAAAGGTAGCTTCCCGGCGGGAATTCTTTGATTGAACGGCACACCGGCACCAGCGCTTTCATTTCTGAGGCGACAAACAGGTTACCGTGCTCATCGTTGCCCATATACAGCGGGATGATACCGATATGGTCACGGCCAATCAGATAGGTGCCTTTGACGCTGTCATACAGGATGAAGGCAAACATGCCTTCCAGTTCGTCAAGAAAATCGACACCTTTCTCCTGGTACAGCGCCAGAATCACTTCGCAGTCAGAACCGGTCTGAAACGCGTAGCGATCGCTCAATTTTGCGCGCAGGGCCTGATGGTTGTATATCTCACCATTGACTGCCAGTACGTGGGTGTGGTCAGCGTTATACAGCGGCTGTGCACCGTTGTTCACGTCAACAATTGAGAGGCGCTCATGAGCAAGAATGGCGTGGTCATCGGCGTAAACGCCTGACCAGTCCGGCCCACGGTGACGCATCAAACGTGAGCTTTCCAATGCTTTTTTACGTAACTCAACGGGATCGCTTTTCAGATCCAGCACACCAAAAATAGAACACATATCTGACTCCTGAACTCACCTGCGGCGATGTAATTTTACGTTTGTCCGGCAGCCTGTGGCTGCGTGATGTATAAGAAAATGCGTTATTTACGGTCCCCAATGCAAGAGGAATCGTATTTTGCTGATGAAAATGTTGTTGTGTGGCGAGGTATATTGAATTTTATCTAACAGAATCGGGTTTTTATTGTTGAATCGGCAATGAAATGAAATTTCAGCACGCTTTTTGAGCGAGGATAACGGGCGCAGAGAGCCATAAAGGTGAGACGCACCACAGAATCTGGCAGTGCGTCATAAGAGAAATGAATCAAAAGAGGTCGATATCGGCAACAGACGGGAAAATCCAGTCAGGACGGAAAGGCATCGCATCAATGTCGGTAAGCGTGGATACGCCAGAAAGCACCAGAATCGTTTCCAGACCGGCCTGAAAACCAGCGAGGATATCGGTACGAAGATTATCGCCCACGATAACCGTTTCCTCTGAATGGGCCTGCATCTTGTTCAGCGCGGCGCGCATGATGTAGGGGCTGGGCTTGCCAACGTAAAATGGCCTGCGACCTGAAATCTTTTCAATACCGGCACACAGTGCGCCACAGGCGGGCACAAAGCCCCGGGCATGCGTATCGGGATTGGTTGCAATGAACCGCGCGCCGTTTGCCACAAAGAAAGCGGCCTTGTGCATCATGTCCCAGTTGAATGAGCGGGTTTCCCCGACGATAACGAAATCCGGGTTAACGTCAGTGATGGTAAAACCGGCTTTATACAGCTCGTGTACCAGCGCACCTTCGCCAATGACATAGGCTTTTTTGCCTTCCTGGCGGCGTAAAAAGTCCGCGGTGGCCATGGCTGAGGTGTAAAACACCGAATCCGGTATGTCGATTCCCGCTGAGGAAAAACGGTTTGCCAAATCACGCGCCGTTTGTGAAGGATAATTGGTCAGCACCACCAATGGCATGTCTTTCGCCAGGATGCGCTGCAAAAATTCTTTCGCGCCGGGCACTGCGGTATTGTCGTGCATCAGCACGCCATCGATATCACAAATTACATTTTTAATCGTCATAAAGGGGTTCCGATACGCGCCGCGCTGAGTAAGGCCGCGCTTAGTCTTCCAAAAGATGTTGCAGCAGAATGCCGTTTAACATCGCCCGTTTTGCCAGGGCAAAGGCCCCAATCGCGGAGCGGTGATCGAGTTGTGAACGCACCACCGGCAGATGTTTACGGAAGGCCGCCAGCGCCTGGGTATTAATGCAACTTTCTATGGCCGGGAGCAACACGCGTTCAGCTTCCGTAATTTCGCCGGCCAACACAATTTTTTGCGGATTAAACAGGTTAATGGCGATAGCAATGGCTTTACCCAGATAGCGACCCACGTATTCGACAACTTCACTTGCCAGCGCATCGCCCTGGTTCGCCGCCTGACAGATGTGCGGCATCTGGCAGGCATCCTGAGTCAATATGCTGGGGTAGCCTTTATTCAACAGCTCTCTGACGCGCTGTTCAATGGCGCCATTCGCCGCGATGGTTTCAAGGCAGCCAAAGTTACCGCAATGGCAGCGTTCCCCGAGCGGATCGACCTGAATATGGCCGATTTCACCCACGTTGCCATTACTGCCCAGGAATATTTGTCCGTTGGAAATAATCCCTGCGCCCGTTCCCCGATGCAGTCGCACTAATATGGAATCAGCACAATCACGGGTTGCGCCAAAATAGTGCTCTGCCAGCGCCAGACTGCGAATGTCATGACCCACAAAGCTGGTCACCTTAAAGCGTTTTTTCAGGTTGGCCACCAGAGGCCACTGGTCCACCGTAATGTGCGGCATATAACGGATAACGCCATTATGCGGATCGACCAGGCCAGGCAGAATCACCGAAATGGCTATTAGCTCACGAATTTTCGCTTCGCTCTGCTCAATAAAATGCGCAACGGCATCGAACAGCGCCTGCTCCAGCGTGTCCTGCGTGGTTTGCGGCAGGGGATAATCCTGCTGAGCCAGTGATTTGCCGCTTAAATCGAACAGCGTTAAGGTCGCATCGTTGCGGCCGAGGCGCACGCCGATAGTGTGAAAGTGACGGGTTTCAGTGACGATGGAGATCGCGCGGCGTCCGCCGGTGGACGCCTGCTGGTCCACCTCTTTGATCAGGCCGCGCTCAATAAGCTGGCGGGTAATTTTGGTGACACTGGCGGGCGCGAGTTGGCTCAGATCCGCAATCTGAATGCGCGAAATCGGTCCCTGTTGGTCGATTAACCGGTAGACGGCTGCGCTGTTCAGTTGTTTGACAAGATCGACATTTCCAATTTGTGTCTGGCCGCCAGTAGTCATTCAGTGCTTACTCGCTCAGGACGTTATCTCCATTGACTAACGTCTTAATAATTTTAAAGTCGCGTGTAAATACGGTCAGATTGGCGAGTTTTCCTGCCTGGATAGTGCCTGACTGTTTTTCTACGCCCATTGCCCGTGCCGGATAAAGTGATGCCATGCGCAGCGCTTCATCCAGTGGAATGCCTGCATGTTCAACGCTGTTTTGCACGGCTTCGATCATCGTCAGTGCTGAACCGCTCAGCGTGCCATGTTCATCAACACAGAGTCCATCACGATAATATATTGTTTTACCAGCAAAAATAAACTTATCGATTGTGGCACCTGCGGGCGCAGTGGCATCGGTTACCAGGACCAGCTTGTCACCCTTAATGCGTTTGGCATTACGAACGTTAGCGTAATGAACATGTAAACCATCCGCAATGATGCCGCAGTATACATCAGGCGCATCAAACAGCGCACCGATTAGGCCCGGCTCACGCCCAGCAAAGGCCGGCATGGCATTATAAAGGTGCGTCGCAAAGGTGATGCCGGCGGCAAAACCCGCTTTGGCTTCTTCGAAGGTGGCATTGGAATGACCCGCAGACACCACAATACCGGCGTCGCTGAGTTGGCGAATCACGGCGCTTCCGACGCTTTCTGGCGCCAGTGTGACCTTGCTAATCACATCCGCGTTCTCACACAGGAAATCGACCATCTTCGGATCGGGCTGGCGAATAAGGGCAGGGTTATGGGTGCCTTTTTTGGCGACGTTCAGCCACGGACCTTCCAGATGTAATCCCAGCAGAAAGTGGGGATACTTCTGCAAAAAGGCGCGCATTGTTTCGACGGCGCGCACCATGAGTTCGTCACTGCTGGTAATCAGCGTTGGCAGAAAGCTGGTGCAGCCGGATTTAACATTGGCGCGGTGCATGGTTTCCAGCGTTTCCACGCTGATGGCATTGATATCGTCATTAAACTGCACGCCTCCACAGCCGTTAAGCTGCAGGTCAATAAAGCCGGGTGCGATAATCGCGCCCCCAACATCCTGCTGTTCTATTTCTGGCGGCAAGGCTGCCAGAGAGCAAACCCGCTCAATTTTGCCGTCAGCGATGACGACAGCATGATGATCGAAAATGTCATCGCCGCTGTAGATACGGCCGTTCACTAATGCGTACATCTTGTTCTCCCGGCTTGCCTGCCGTTAACGCGTCTAACCGCAGGTGACGAAATGATTGTGTTAAACGCCCTGCATATTTTCCGCTTCCATTTCACGGAAGTATTTCACCGTTTTTACTTTTAGCTCCATGGTGGCAGGCTCATCACAGACCACTACGGATTTAGGATGAAGCTGCAGACAGCTAATCGTCCACATATGGTTCACGTTCCCTTCAACAGCAGCCTGCAACGCCTGGGCTTTTACGTGCCCGGTGACCAGGATCATGACTTCTTCGGCATCCAGCAGCGTACCAACGCCGACTGTCAGCGCGTATTTGGGTACCTGATCCACATCACCGTTAAAAAAACGCGAGTTCGCTACGCGCGTGTCGTGCGTCAGGGTTTTAATCCGGGTGCGTGAAGACAGAGAGGAGGCGGGTTCATTAAACGCGATATGCCCATCGTTACCAACGCCGCCCATAAACAGGTGAATTTTACCCAGTGTCCGAATTTTATCTTCATAACGGCGACATTCTGCGTCAATATCTGGCGCATTACCATTCAGTAAATTGATATTTTCTGGTTGGATATCAACGTGGTCGAAGAAATTGCGGTACATAAAGCTGTGATAGCTTTCCGGATGCTCTTTCGGCAAGCCAACGTATTCGTCCATGTTAAAGGTCACGACATGTTTAAAGCTGACCTGGCCCGCTTTGTGCATGTCAATCAGGTGTTTATAGGCTTCCAGCGGCGTTCCGCCCGTGGGCAGTCCCAGGATAAAAGGCTTGTCAGCACGGGGATTAAACGCATTGATGCGATTGACGATATGGCGTGCCGCCCATTTGCCGACCTGAGTTGGGGTGGATAAAGGAATCAGTCTCATATTGCACCTCGAATGTGAGTTAACGGTCAGACGTGCAGCTAATATGCGGGTCAGGCCTGAAGTGGCAGGCGCAAAGGGTATTAGAAAGCGCACATCTTGATATTTCGCATCATAAAATAAGTTTGCCTTTATAGCCAGTGAGAGTGACCTTAAAAATCGATTTATGGTGATAATTGTCACAGATAGTAGCTATTAATTTGTGAAGCGAATTAAATTGTTATTACACTCCTCAGCATTGAGTGTAATGCCGTAAGAGGCTTGCTGCTGACATAACAACATTAAGCGGCAGTATAGCTACAGAGTCAGTTCATAGGGGGAAGGGTCAATGTTAAGTTATTTACAACGAGTGGGACGGGCGCTGATGGTGCCGGTCGCCACTTTGCCTGCTGCAGCAATACTTATGGGGATCGGCTACTGGATCGATCCGGACAGCTGGGGCGCGGGCAATGCCTTTGCCGCCCTGCTGATTAAATCCGGTGGCGCGATCATTGAAAACATGTCGGTTCTGTTCGCGATTGGCGTGGCGTACGGTATGTCAAAAGATAAAGACGGCGCGGCCGCACTCACCGGCTTTGTTGGTTTCCTGGTCGTGACGACGTTGTGTTCGCCTGCCGCCGTGGCGATGATTCAGAAAATACCGGTGGCTGACGTCCCTGCGGCCTTTGGGAAAATCAGCAATCAGTTTGTCGGTATTCTGGTTGGGGTTCTGTCAGCCGAAGTCTACAACCGCTTTAGCCATGTTGAACTGCCCAAAGCGTTCTCTTTCTTCAGCGGCCGTCGTCTGGTCCCGATTCTGGTCTCCTTCCTGATGATTCTGGTCGCGTTCATCCTGATGTATATCTGGCCAGTCATCTTTAATGGTCTGGTGAGCTTTGGTGAGCATATCCAGAAGCTGGGATCGGTAGGGGCTGGCGTCTATGCCTTCTTCAACCGATTGCTTATTCCGGTAGGCTTACATCATGCGCTGAACTCCGTGTTCTGGTTCGACGTCGCGGGCATCAACGATATTCCTAAATTCCTCGGCGGTGCACAGTCGCTGGCGAATGGCACCGCTATTCCGGGCATCACGGGCCGTTATCAGGCGGGCTTCTTCCCTATCATGATGTTCGGTTTACCCGGCGCAGCGCTGGCGATTTACCATTGTGCTCGTCCTGAAAATCGGGCGAAGGTCGGCGGGATCATGTTGGCGGCGGCTTTTGCAGCCTTCTTTACCGGCATTACCGAACCACTGGAATTTTCCTTTATGTTCGTGGCACCGGTACTCTATGTCATCCATGCTGTGTTGACCGGTCTGTCTGTGTTTATTGCTGCCAGCATGCATTGGATTGCCGGCTTTGGTTTCAGCGCGGGGCTGGTGGACATGGTGCTCTCATCCCGCAATCCCCTGGCGACGCACTGGTACATGCTGATTCCGCAAGGGCTGGTGTTCTTCGTTATCTACTATGTTGTGTTCCGTTTCACCATCAAAAAATTCAACCTGATGACGCCGGGCCGTGAGCTGGCGGTTGCTGGCGATGAAACCGATGGCTATGACGTGAATGTGGATACTACCGACAATGGTGAGAGCGCGACCGAATCTCTGGCGCGTCGTTACATTGGCGCGGTGGGCGGTTCAGACAACTTAACCGCGATCGATGCCTGCATTACGCGTCTGCGTCTGAATGTGAAGGATGCCGGGCAGGTTAATGAAGGCGTGGCGAAACGCCTGGGTGCCTCAGGTGTCATCCGCCTGAACAAGCAGAGCGTTCAGATAATCGTCGGCACACAGGCTGAAAGTATCGCTATGGCCATGAAAAAAGTGTTGGTGAAAGGTCCGGTTGCAGCCGCTACCGCCAGCACCGCCAGCGCACCCGCTGCGGCCAGCGACGTGAAACCTCAGGCTGTGTTAAACAGTGAAAAACGCGTTATCGCGACCTTAGTGGCGCCCGTGAGCGGTGAAATTGTGCCGCTGGATGCCGTACCGGATGAGGCTTTTGCCAGTAAAGCGGTCGGCGACGGTGTGGCAATCAAACCCAGCGACAAGCGCGTTGTGGCCCCCATTGCGGGCACCGTGGTGAAAATCTTTAACACTAACCATGCGTTCTGCCTGGAAAGTGAAAACGGGGTGGAGATCGTGGTGCACATGGGGCTGGATACCGTGGCGCTGGGCGGTCAGGGCTTTACCCGTTTAGTGGAAGAGGGCGCTCAGGTCACGGCAGGTCAGCCGGTGCTGGAGATGGATCTTGACTATCTCAACGCCCATGCCCGCTCGATGATAAGTCCGGTGGTGGTCAGCAATATTGAAGACTTCGCAGGATTAACGCTGTTGACGCAGGGCCAGGTGATCGCGGGTGAAACCCCGCTGTATGAAATTAAAGGCTAATTCGCTGTATCAACAACAAAAGGCAGGAAGCGATTCCTGCCTTTTTTATTTTAAACGCCCAACAAACGGTTGTTTCTCTGCAACGCTTTGTGGATCATACCCGGATATTACGTGGTATAAACCACCCTTTCTACGCGTTGAGGATTTTGAGATGAGTGAGGCTGAAGCCCGCCCAACTAACTTTATTCGTCAGATTATTGACGAGGATTTGGCGAGCGGGAAGCACAGCAGTGTGCATACCCGTTTCCCGCCAGAGCCAAATGGTTATCTGCACATCGGTCATGCTAAATCAATCTGCCTGAATTTTGGTATTGCACAAGACTATCAGGGCGAGTGCAATCTGCGTTTTGACGATACCAATCCGGTTAAAGAGGATATGGAATTTGTTGAGTCCATCAAGCGTGATGTGCAGTGGTTGGGTTTTTCGTGGAGTGGCGACGTTCGTTATTCATCTGACTATTTTGATCAGCTTTACCAGTATGCGGTTGAACTGATCGGAAAGGGACTTGCCTATGTTGATGAACTGACCCCTGAAGAAATTCGTGAATACCGGGGAACGTTAACCGCGCCGGGTAAAAACAGCCCATACCGCGATCGCAGCGTGGAAGAGAACCTTGCCCTGTTTGAAAAAATGCGCAACGGTGAATTTGCAGAAGGTAAAGCCTGTCTGCGTGCAAAAATTGATATGGCTTCCAGCTTTATCGTTATGCGCGACCCGGTGCTGTACCGCATTAAGTTTGCTGAGCATCATCAAACCGGCAACAAATGGTGCATCTACCCGATGTACGATTTTACCCACTGCATTTCCGATGCGCTGGAAGGCATTACGCATTCACTCTGTACACTGGAGTTCCAGGATAACCGCCGTCTGTATGACTGGGTGCTGGACAACATCACGATTCCGGTTCATCCACGTCAGTACGAATTTTCGCGCCTGAATCTTGAATATGCGGTGATGTCAAAACGCAAACTCACGCAGCTGGTCAGTGAGAAGCATGTGGAAGGCTGGGACGATCCCCGTATGTTAACCGTGTCCGGCCTGCGTCGCCGTGGTTATACCGCGGCCTCAATCCGTGAGTTTTGCCGGCGTATTGGTATCACCAAGCAGGACAACATTGTTGAAATAGCCTCGCTGGAGTCTTGTATCCGCGACGATCTCAACGAAAATGCGCCACGCGCGATGGCGGTGTTGGATCCGGTTAAGCTGGTGCTGGAAAACCTGCCGGCAGGCCATAACGAAGTGCTTAGCATGCCGAACCATCCTAACAAACCGGAGATGGGGACGCGCGACGTGCCGTTCAGCCGCGAAATCTGGATCGATCGGGCCGATTTCCGTGAAGAAGCTAACAAGCAGTATAAACGCCTGGTGCTGGGTAAAGAGGTGCGCCTGCGTAATGCGTACGTGATCCGAGCCGAGCGCATCGCGAAAGATGAAGAAGGCAATATCACCTGCATCTACTGCACCTGTGATGTGGATACGCTGAGCAAAGATCCTGCTGACGGCCGTAAAGTTAAAGGCGTGATTCACTGGGTGTCCGCTGAACATGCGCTGCCCGCTGAGTTCCGTCTTTACGATCGCCTGTTTAGCGTACCCAATCCTGGCGCGGCAGACGATTTCCTGACCACGATTAATCCCGACTCGCTGGAAGTCAAACAGGGCTTCGTTGAACCCGGCCTGCGTGATGCGGTGGTCAGCGCGCCTTACCAGTTTGAGCGCGAAGGCTACTTCTGTGCCGACAGCGTTTATTCAACCCCTTCACAGTTAGTGTTTAACCGCACGGTAGGTTTACGCGATACCTGGGCGAAAATCGGCGAATAATTTCTCTGTGATGTTGACCGCAGGGTAATCGAAAGGGCGACTTATCGCCCTTTTTTATTGCAGCGATTTTTTTTAATACCGACGTTTCTCCTGAGCAGAGTCAGAGTATTAATTTTATTTTTGTGGAACCGCTCTCAGTTTAATTTTTTTAATAAATTTCCCAGTGTTAATTCTTTTTTTTCAGGTAGGCTAACCCTCTGAAGTATCAGTTTGTGGGTTTAAAAGGAAAAAATGACACTTTTTGCACAGGAAGCCAAACATAGCGTTGTCGTGTTACATCAGCTTATTGAACATATTTTTAATCATGGTCGGGATGGTAGCGACAGTTTTCATCTGCTGCTCTCGCACTTTCATCCCGATTTTAAGATGGTCACGCCGCAGGGAAAACAGCTGAATCTGGATCAGGTTGAAGATCTTTTTCGACGACTGCAGGGGGCAAGGGAAGGGATGCGCATTGCGACCAGTGAGCATGTAATTCTTTCTGAGCATGCGAACGAAGTGACGATTCAGTATCGCGAACTGCAGATGATGAATGGTGAAAATAAAAGCCGTATTTCGCTGGCGATTCTGGACTGCACCACCTCTGTTCCACGCTGGCGCTACCTGCAGGAAACGCTCGTGACCTGAGCGACAGCAATAAAAAAGCCGATGTGAACATCGGCTTTTTTACTTTGTACCCGAAAGCGCTTATTTGTCGTGCAGCGTTTCGTCTTCACGGCAGTCGCCCAGTGCACAGTGACCGTACAGGTACAGGCTGTGGTTGGTGAGCTTAATACCATGACGGGTCGCGATCTCACGTTGACGCGTCTCAATGGATTCGTCACTAAATTCAATCACTTTACCGCAATCCAGACAGATCAGGTGGTCGTGATGGTGCTGCTGCGTCAGCTCAAACACCGATTTACCGCCTTCAAAGTTGTGGCGGGTCACGATGCCTGCATCGTCGAACTGGTTAAGCACACGGTAGACCGTGGCCAGTCCAATCTCTTCGCCCATGTCGATCAGGCGTTTATACAGATCTTCCGCGCTGACGTGATGGCATGCAGGTTCCTGAAGCACTTCCAGAATTTTGAGTCTGGGCAATGTGACTTTCAGGCCAGCCTTCTTTAATGCGGTATTGTTGTCAGTCATGCGGATATTGTCCTGTTACTTTAGTCACTCTTGTGGCACGTAGCCTGTATGTCGATCGACCGCCATTCTCATTTGCGTCTCATTATAGAACTGATGCGCTGAAATGAAAACCGATGTCCTTGCGATGCGCCAGCGGCGATGTTCGCTGCGCATGGCATGGAAAGCGGACGAGTCGCATTTCGCGTTTTGTCATCTCAGTTCCTGGGAAATAAGCAGATGATCGATGCGGGTATTCTACAGATTAAATGGGGAAAGTTACAAAAATGTAGCTATTATTTTTATAGGAAAAGCCGTTTGCTCAGTGTGAACCTGCGTCCACACTGAGCTCAGCGCGATCAGGCTTCAATGATTTCTTTGAGCTGCAGCTCATCAAAAATTTGCTTAACCCATTTATCAACGCGTTCGTTGGTCAGCTCTGGCTGGCGATCTTCATCAATAGCCAGACCCAGGAAGTGGTTGTCATCAGCCAGGCCTTTTGACGCTTCGAAGTGGTAACCCTCGGTCGGCCAGTGGCCCACGATGATGGCGCCGTTAGGTTCGATGATGTCACGAATGGTTCCCATGGCATCACAGAAGTACTCTGCGTAATCTTCCTGATCGCCACAGCCAAACAGCGCAACCAGCTTGCCGTTAAAGTCGATCTCTTCCAGCGTCGGGAAGAAGTCATCCCAGTCGCACTGGGCTTCACCGTAATACCAGGTGGGGATGCCCAGCAGCAGAATGTCAAAGGCTTCTAAGTCTTCTTTAGTGCTTTTCGCGATGTCGTGAACTTCTGCAACGTCTTTACCCAGTTGTTTCTGGATCATTTTTGCAATGTTTTCGGTGTTACCGGTATCGCTGCCAAAGAAGATGCCTACGATTGCCATGGGTAAAATAACCTCTTAAATCCTGATGATAGAATGAATGCCGGAGCCTGTTCAGCAAATGATAGCAGACCGCGCAAAAGGGCGGAATGTGTAAAGCCGCGACATTTGTTTCTGTGTGCGGTTTACCCGCGTGAGTCCAGTTTGAGTTGTGCCAGCAGCATTTGTTCAATTAATTCGCTGCGGCTGAGATTGCGCTGCTCAGCCAGCATATTCAGCGCTTCAACGGCTTCACTGTTCATTTTGAGTTCGACACGACGAAGTCCGCGCCCTTTGTCACGTTTCAGTTGATTGCGTTTGTTGATACGCAGTTGTTCATCACGCGTAAGCGGACTGGTTTTTGGGCGACCAGGGCGACGCTCGTTAGCGAACAGATCGAGCGTCGTACGGTCAGTGTGTTCTTTTGCCATGACTTAGTACAACTGAGTGGGCGCGAACGAGACGTTTCCGCTGCGCAGATTAAAGTATTGACTCTTCCCGCGGGCAACCGCGCCCACGGCAAAAATTTAGCGCGCCATCATACTCCAGGCTAACCGCGGACGCCAATCTTAAACTTTTACAGCCAGTTAAGATGTTTTAAAGCGCAAAAAAGCGTCGAATACTGCGTAAAACGGCATCAGGTTTTTCAGCATGGACCCAGTGACCAGCACCACCGATCACATGTGCATGCGCGGCCGGGAACTGCCTGAGTAACGCGTCACGATACTGATTATCCAGGTAAGGTGAGTCGCCACCGCGAATAAACAGCACGGGATGTGGCCAGGCAGGCACCTCCTGCCAGCCGGAGATCAGCGCATAGTTGTCCCATAACACCGGGACATTAAAGCGCCATTCGCCCTGACTGAATGATTTCAGGATGAACTGAATGACGCCGTCCTCATCAATGTGGTTGCGCATGATCTCTGCGGCTTCAGTGCGCAAGGTGACGCCAGCGGCCGTGACGGCCCGGATAGCGGCGAAAATCTCGTCATGCCGACGTGTCTGATAGTCAACGGGCGCGATGTCGATCATCACCATCTGTTCGATACGTTCTGGTGCCAGCGCGCTCATTGTCATGGCGATCTTACCGCCCATGGAATGACCAATGACCGCGATCCGCCCAATCCCCTGAGCATCCAGCGTATCCAGCATGTCCTGAGCCATCACCCTGTAGTTCATCTCGTCTGCGCGCGGCGATAGCCCGTGGTTGCGTATATCAACCTGAATAAGCGGTCGATCGTCTTTAAGCCCTCGGGCCAGAATGCCAAGGTTATCAAGACTGCCAAACAGACCATGAATCAGCAGGACAGGTGTGGAATCAGAAGAAGATTGTTCAGTTTGCAGGCGCGCATTCAAAATCATAGCAAAGTTCTTAAGTGTGAGACCTGAGCTTAGGTTATCATGGTTTCACCTTTTCAGGCGCGCTGCTTCCGGCGGCATTAGGACATATTCTGACTTTTGCCCATAAACCGTTTGAATGCTATCAGCCTGTCTGAATTTAACTTTATAATCTTCATGTTAGAACCTGCCTCCTTTTTGAAATGCCGATCAGCAGCTCGGGGTATTCAGAAAATCGCGGGTTCTGTCGTGAGTAAAAAAACCGTACGGAATAAGATGAAAACGATCGAAGTTGACGAAGAGCTCTACCGTTATATTGCCAGCCACACGCAACACATTGGCGAAAGTGCATCCGATATTCTGCGCCGTATGCTGAAGTTTACTGCCGGTCAGCCCGCGGCGGTCAATGACACGCAGCCCGTCTCCGCACCGGCCCCGTCTAAAGCGGCACCGTCGGCAGGTAATGAATCGCGTCCTCAGGATCGTGTTCGCGCGGTGCGTGAGCTAATGCTGTCGGATGAATATGCGGAGCAGAAGCGGGCGGTTAACCGCTTTATGCTAATCTTGTCAACGCTCTATCGTCTGGATACCGCAGCGTTTGCCGAGGCGACAACGTCGCTGCAGGGCCGCACGCGCATCTATTTCGCGGGCGATGAACATACGTTGCTGCAAAGCGGTACCCATACCAAGCCGAAGCACGTTCCCGGCACGCCGTACTGGGTTATTACCAATACCAATACCGGTCGTAAACGCAGCATGGTTGAACACATTATGCTGTCGATGCAGTTCCCGTCGGAGCTGGCAGAGAAAGTTTGCGGCACCATTTAAACTGAAGCGTCAGGGAGAAGCGCCAATGGCCAATCACCCCCGTGCCGGGCAGCCTGCCCAGCAGAGCGATTTGATTAACGTTGCACAATTAACTTCACAATATTATGTCCTGCAGCCCGATGTGGCTAACCCAGAACATGCGGTGAAATTTGGCACATCAGGCCATCGCGGTAGCGCAGGACGCCACAGCTTTAACGAAAAGCACATCCTGGCGATAGCTCAGGCGATTGCCGAAGAGCGTAAAAAGAACGGGATTACCGGTCCGTGCTACGTAGGTAAAGATACGCATGCGCTTTCGGAACCTGCGCTGTTGTCCGTGCTGGAAGTGCTGGCCGCAAACGGCGTAGACGTGATTGTTCAACAGGACAATGGCTATACGCCAACGCCGGCGATTTCAAACGCCATCCTTGAGCACAATAAATCGGGCGATCAGCTGGCGGATGGCATCGTTATTACGCCTTCGCACAACCCACCTGAAGACGGCGGGATTAAATACAATCCGCCGAACGGTGGCCCTGCCGATACCAACGTAACCAAAGTGGTTGAAGATCGCGCGAATCAGCTGTTGAAAGAGGGCCTGAAAGGCGTGAAGCGTCTGCCACTGGACCAGGCCTGGGCCAGCGGTCACGTGGTTGAGAAAGATTTGATCCAGCCTTATGTTGAAGGCCTTTCACAGATCATCGATTTCCCGGCGATTCAAAAAGCGGGCCTGAAAATCGGCGTCGATCCGCTTGGCGGTTCCGGCATCGCTTACTGGCAGCGCATTGCTGAGCACTACAAACTCGATCTGACCCTGGTGAATGACGCCGTTGATCAGACGTTCCGCTTTATGCATCTGGATAAAGACGGCGTGGTGCGCATGGACTGCTCGTCCGAATCTGCCATGGCGGGCCTGCTGGCCTATAAGGACAAATTTGACCTGGCGTTTGGCAACGATCCCGATTATGACCGCCACGGTATCGTCACGCCTGCCGGCCTGATGAACCCGAACCACTATCTGGCCGTTGCTATCAACTATCTGTTCCAGCATCGCCCACAGTGGGGCAAAGACGTTGCCGTGGGGAAAACCCTGGTGTCCAGTGCCATGATTGACCGCGTCGTTAACGACATCGGCCGCAAGCTGGTGGAAGTGCCGGTTGGCTTTAAGTGGTTCGTGGATGGCCTGTTCGACGGCAGCTTTGGCTTTGGTGGGGAAGAGAGTGCGGGCGCTTCATTCCTGCGCTTTGACGGTACGCCCTGGTCCACCGATAAAGACGGGATCATCATGTGTCTGTTGGCAGCGGAGATTACCGCGGTCACCGGCAAGAACCCGCAGGAGCACTATGATGAGCTGGCCGCGCGTTTCGGTGCACCCAGCTACAATCGCCTGCAGGCGTCAGCCAGTTCCGCACAGAAAGCGGCGCTGTCTAAGCTGTCACCTGAAATGGTGAGTGCTGACACGCTGGCGGGCGATCCGATCACCGCGCGTCTGACCGCTGCGCCGGGCAATGGCGCGTCTATCGGCGGCCTGAAAGTGATGACGGAAAACGGCTGGTTTGCTGCCCGTCCTTCAGGCACCGAAGATGCATACAAAATCTATTGTGAAAGTTTCCTGGGCGCAGAACACCGCGCGCAGATAGAAAAAGAAGCGGTAGAGATTGTCAGCGAAGTGCTGAAAAACGCCTGATTTGCCTGTTAAATGAAAAAAGCGCCTAAGTGGCGCTTTTTTTATGGCATAAACCGGTAGCCGATGCCGGTTTCCGTGAGCAGATGTACCGGCTGGGTAGGATTCGCCTCCAGCTTTTGCCGCAGGTGCCCCATATAGATCCGCAGATAGTGGCTGTGTTCAACGGCGTTTGGTCCCCACACCTGGCTCAACAGCTGCCGCTGGGTCAGCACTTTGCCCGCGTTGTTCAGCAGCGTCGTCAGCAAACGAAACTCTATCGGCGTAAGGTGCACTTCCTCGCCAGCGCGCAACACTCTGCGGGCCGCAATATCCACGGTAACGTCGGCGAAGCTGACCTTGGGATCGGTATGTTGTCCGGCATGACGGCGCAAGGCGACGCGAACGCGTGCCAGCAGTTCACCAATACCGAAGGGTTTCGTCAGGTAATCGTCTGCCCCTGCATCCAGTGCGTCAATTTTATCCTGTTCGTCGATTCGGGCCGACAGCACAATCACGGGCAGCGTGCTCCACTGACGCAGCTCGCCAATAAAGGTTTTGCCATCGCCATCGGGCAGGCCGAGATCGAGAATGACCAGATCGGGTTTTCGCGTCGCCGCCTCAATCAACCCACGTTGTAGCGTTTCGGCATCGAAAACCTTCAGGCCTTCGCTTTCCAACGCGATGCGCACGAAGCGGCGAATTTCTTTCTCATCTTCAATGATTAAAACCGTGGTCACGCCAATCCTGCCATTGCCTGAAAAGGGAAAATACACTGTATCAACTTTTCAGCCTTTCGTCCGTGTTGCCATCGAATCGCGCTAAAGATCATCGTCAAAACCATTATTTAACCAAAATGTAACTAATTTTCAGATTGTCATTAACAGTACAAAAAATAGTCAAATTTAGTGGTCAGATGAGTAGTAAAATTACACAATCAGGCGTAATATTGGATGCAGATCACATTTAACCGACTTTTCGTCAGGAGGAATCCATGTACCGGACTTATTCTCGTCATAAAATCATTTTGCGCCGTACGCTGGTTATCCTGTTGGGCCTGCTGGCTCTGCCGGTCATGCTGTTTCGCAAGGATCGTGCCCGCTTTTACAGCTATCTGCATCGTATGTGGTGCAAAACCAGCACCAAGCCGGTCTGGTTGGCACAGTCTGAAGCCGCTGCCGGTGTCTTTTGGTAATCAGACTGCATTAAACCGCCTCAGCCCCTGAATTTCTGGCCCGTTCCCTGAATCTTATTACGGGGAACGGGCTTTTTTTGAGCATTATCGTCATCTGCAAAGCCCCGCAGGCTGATTTCCCCACTATTTTGCGCTACACTTAAACCTCTACAAGTTTTCGGAGGTTGTACAAGTATGAGTGAGAAAATTCCGGTTGGAATCAGCGCTTGTCTGCTTGGTGAGAGCGTCAGATTTGATGGCGGCCATAAGCGCCTGGCTTTCGCTACTGATCAACTCACCCCTTTTGTACGTTTTGAACCTGTCTGCCCCGAAATGGCGATTGGCCTTCCTACGCCTCGCCCGGCCTTACGCCTCGTTAAAATGGGCGATGATGATGCTCTGCACCTGTGTTTCAGTAAAGAGGGCGGAGAGGACATCACCGATAAAATGCGCGACTGGTCCGAAAACCGCGTTAAATCCCTTCATCATCTCTGTGGCTACATCCTGTGTGCAAAATCACCCAGCTGCGGCATGGAACGGGTCAGGATTTATGAACCCGCCACCAACAATAACCGCAAAGCAGGCACCGGCATTTTTACCGCCTTTTTGCAGCGTGAAATGCCCTGGCTACCGCTTGAAGAAGATGGTCGCCTTAACGATCCCACCCTGCGCGAAAATTTTATTGGCCGGATTTGTGCCCTGCATGAGTTTAATCAGATATGGAAACAGGGCCTGACTCGTCACAACCTGATGGCTTTTCACAGCCGCTACAAGCTGCTGCTGTTGGCGCATTCCCAGAAGAAATACCGTGAGCTGGGGCCGTTTGTTGCCTCAATGAACCAGTGGGAATCGTTGGAGGCTTTTGCCTTTGAATACCGCAGCCGACTGATGGATTTGATGTCACAGCCCGCGTCCCGCACGAATCACACTAACGTTTTGATGCACGTTCAGGGTTATTTCCGTAGTCAGTTAAGCTCTCCTCAGCGTAAAGAGCTGACGTCGCTGATTGACTGCTACCGGCAGGGAACGCAACCGCTGTTAGCACCCATTACGATTCTTAAGCACTATATGGCGGAATATCCGCACCCCTGGCTGACGCAGCAGCGTTACTTCGATCCTTACCCCGAAGCCCTGCGCCTGCGATACGGACAATGATTCAGGAGTACTATGACCACGCATTTAGTCTGGCTGCGAAACGACCTGCGTATTAACGATAATCTGGCGCTGCACGCGGCCTGCACCCAACCCGATGCCAGGGTGATTGCGCTGTTTATCGCAACGCCCGGGCAGTGGCAGCAACATGAGATGGCGGCCCGCCAGGTCGCATTTATTCATCAGAGTCTGGATATGCTGCAGTCCTCCCTCGCGGAGCGGGGCATTCCGCTTCACTTTCATCAGTGTGATGATTTCGCGGCCAGCATCGATTTTCTGGTCGGCTTCTGCCAAAAGCAGCAGGTCGATAAGCTTTTCTACAATTACCAGTACGAAGTCAATGAGCGTGAACGGGATGCCAGCGCAGAAAAACGCCTGCATGAGGCGAACGTAGTCTGCCAGGGCTTTGATGACAGCCTGCTGCTGCCACCGGGCAGTATTCAAACCGGCGATGGCGAGATGTATAAAGTGTTTACGCCGTTCAGCAAGGCCTTCTTACGGCGGCTACAACAGGGTTTACCCGAGTGTGTGCCGGCTCCCAAAGCCCGTGAAGGTGCGCCGCTTAAAGAGCCAAAAAGCCTTCCGCCTTTTGATTATCCAAAAGCGGATATCGACACGTCGCTGTTTCCGCCCGGTGAACAGGCGGCCGTTAAGCGGTTACGTGAGTTTGCCAAACAGGCGGTGCTCGATTACGCAAAGCAGCGCGATTTGCCCGCGCTGGACAGCACCAGTCGTTTATCGGTCTATCTCTCTACCGGCGTGCTCTCACCGCGGCAATGCCTGCATCGAATCCTGCATGAACAACCCAAAGCGCTGGATAGCGGTCCGGCTGCCGTATGGATCAACGAACTGATATGGCGTGAATTTTACCGTCACCTCATCGTGGCGCATCCGCGCCTGTGCAAACATCAGCCTTTTGTTCACTGGACACGCAACGTGGCGTGGCAACGTAACAGCGCGCACTTCGACGCCTGGAAGGCGGGGAAAACCGGTTATCCCATTGTGGATGCCGCTATGCGTCAGATGCAGACCATCGGCTGGATGCACAACCGACTTCGCATGATTACCGCCAGCTTTCTGGTGAAAGACCTGCTTATCGACTGGCGAGAAGGCGAGCGGTACTTCATGCAGCAGTTGATCGATGGCGACCTGGCTGCCAACAATGGCGGCTGGCAATGGGCGGCGTCAACCGGCACCGATGCCGCACCTTATTTCCGCATCTTCAACCCGACCACGCAGGGCGAGCGCTTCGATAAAGAGGGGGAGTTTATTCGCCGCTATCTGCCAGAGTTGAAAGAGGTGCCTGACAGCGATATCCATCAGCCTCACCAATGGGCGCAGAAAAATAACAAGAAACTCGATTATCCGGCACCAATCGTGGAACATAAGGACGCACGTAAAAAGACACTCGACGCCTTTGAGCGCGCGAAGAACGCGGCCTGAGGCGGCAAGGAGCAGAAATGAATCACTACGAGTTAGAAAAAATCGTCAACCAGCAGCTCAATACCGCTGCCTTCAGCGACTATGCGCCAAACGGCCTTCAGGTTGAAGGCCGCGCCAGGGTAAAAACGGTGATTACGGGCGTGACCGCCTGCCAGGCATTACTGGATGAAGCGGTGGCCCGCCAGGCCGATGCCGTGCTGGTCCATCACGGTTATTTCTGGAAAAGCGAGCCTGCGGTCATTAAAGGGATGAAGCGCAAGCGGCTGCGCACCCTGTTGGCTAACGATATTAACCTCTATGGCTGGCACCTGCCGCTCGATGCGCACCCGCAGTTAGGGAATAATGCGCAACTGGCCAGGCTGTTGGGGATCGATGTGGTAGGCGAGATCATGCCGCTGGTGCCGTGGGGCGAGTTCGCTCAGCCCATTACCGGTGAGCAGCTGGCACAGCGTATTACCGAGGTATTAGGGCGTCAACCGCTGCACTGCGGTGATAATGCACCTGCTGCAATTCGTCGTGTAGCCTGGTGCAGCGGCGGTGGACAAGGATTTATCGACGCTGCGGCTGGCTTTGGGGTAGACGCATTTATTACTGGCGAAGTGTCAGAGCAGACGATTCACAGCGCACGTGAGCAGGGTCTGCACTTTTTTGCCGCGGGTCATCATGCCACCGAACGCTGCGGCATTCAGGCGCTGGGCGAGTGGCTGGCAGCAGAGCATGGCCTTGATGTGACCTTTATTGATATCCCCAATCCTGCCTGATCCTCTGGGTTCTGTATCACGCGGCAGAACCCAAATCTATTGACACTTCTCTGTCACTTTCGCATAACTACCTTCCTAAGGCCGCAACATCAGTGCCTGCTTTTGGACGCCAGCATACTGCCTGAGCGCAACCGCCAGCATACTGCCTGAGCGCAACCATTTTTTTAACCGGGAGGTGCGCGTTGCAAGAAACACGATGTTACATGCTGGGCGAACGCGCGGTGGTGCTGGAGCTGGCTCCGCCGGTTTCCCTCACCAGTCAGCAGCGAATATGGCAGTTGAGCGAGCGCTTACAGTCACATGGCGCGATACGGGACGTGATTCCCGGCATGAACAACCTCACGTTGTTGCTGGAGGAGGCGCCCTCCGACGCGCAGCAGGCCACAGCGCAGCTTCAGCAGTGGTGGCTGGAAAGCGAAGCGCAGGCCACCGGATCTCGTCTGGTAAAAGTGCCGGTTATCTACGGCGGTGAAGCAGGCCCCGATCTGCTTCAGGTGGCCGATCATGCTGGACTGTCAGCAAAGCAGGTGGTCGAGTTACACAGCAGTAGCGAGTACGACGTCTTTTTTATTGGTTTTCAGCCGGGATTCCCCTATCTGGCCGGGCTTGATCCCCGCCTGCACATGCCGCGCCGCGCGGAACCGCGCGTAGCCGTACCGGCAGGTTCGGTGGGGATAGGCGGGAGCCAGACGGGCGTGTATCCGCTGGCTTCTCCGGGCGGCTGGCAGTTGATTGGTCAAACCCCGGTGGCGCTTTTCACTCCGCAACAGCAGCCACCGACGTTGCTGCAACCCGGCGACAAAGTCCGGTTTGTGCCGCAAAAGGAAGGTATATGTTAACAATTCTTCGGGCGGGGCTGGCCACCAGCATTCAGGATCTGGGCCGCAACCGCTGGCGTCAGTACGGTATCGGCATCAGTGGCGTTCTGGATCAGCCTGCCATGATCACGGCAAATTTACTGGTCGGTAATCCGCCGGGCAGCGCCGTTCTGGAAATTGTCCTGGGCCAGTTTAAAGCCGAGTTCAGACGCGATGGCTGGTTCGCCCTGACGGGCGCCGGCTGTCAGGCCGAACTGGATGGGAAACCCGTCTGGACCGGCTGGCGGTTGCCGGTTAAAAAAGGCCAGGTGCTGGTGTTAAAGAAACCGGTTCACGGTATGCGCAGTTATCTGGCGATACAGGGAGGATTCGATGTCCCAGAGGTACTGGGCTCATGCAGCACAGATATCAAAGCCGGGTTTGGCGGCTTCCAGGGGCGCACGTTGCAGGATGGCGATCGTATTCCTCTGGGCAAACCGGGGCAGCCCTTTACGCATAAGAAAGGGGTAAAGCAGTTGCTGTGGGGCAATCGCATTCGGGCGCTGCCGGGGCCGGAATATCATGAGTTTAGTGAAGAGGCACAGCAAAAGCTGTGGCGAGCGGCATGGACACTCAATCCGCAAAGCAACCGCATGGGCTACCGTTTGCAGGGGCCAACCTTGCAGCGTGAGGCCTCACGCGAGCTGTTATCTCACGGACTGGTACCCGGCGTTATTCAGGTGCCGGGAAACGGACAACCCATTGTATTGCTGGCGGATGCACAAACCACCGGGGGCTATCCGCGCATCGCCTGTGTGATAGAGAGCGATCTCTACCATCTGGCGCAGATCCGTCTGGGGGAACCGATCCATTTTATTCTCTGCACGACTCAGGAAGCGCAGGCGGCAAAGCGGCAGCAACAGCTCGCCCTGGATCAAATGGCATGGGGACTGGCTAATGAAAATTGATTTAAACGCCGATTTGGGCGAGGGCGGCAGTAGCGATCGTGCGCTATTGCAACTGGTAAGCTCCGCCAATATCGCCTGCGGGTTTCACGCGGGCGATGCAGAAATGATGCTGCAGTCCGTTCGCTGGGCCAAAGCGTTTGGTGTGGCGATTGGTGCGCATCCCAGCTTCCCTGACCGTGAAAACTTTGGCCGCAGCGCCATGCAACTGCCGCCAGAAACCCTTTACGCACAAATCATCTATCAGGTCGGCGCATTGAAAAGCCTGGCGGAGAGCGAAGGGCAATCGTTGGTCCATGTAAAGCCGCATGGGATGTTGTATAACCAGGCTGCCGCCGACGCGGGCCTGGCGGACACCATTGCGCGTGCCGTTAAGGCCGTCGATGCCGGACTGATCGTCGTGGGGCTGGCGAACAGCGAATCGATTCGTGCGGCGGCGCACCATGGCCTGAAAACCCGCGAGGAAGTTTTTGCCGATCGCGGTTATCTCAGCAGCGGTGCTCTGGTGCCCCGCGGTCAACCCGGCGCATTAATTGAAGAGGAAGCTCAGGCAATCGATCAGACGTTGATGATGGTGCAGCAGGGGCGGGTAAAAAGCGTAAGTGGTGAGTGGGTAGCGGTTAAGGCGCAGACCGTCTGCGTGCATGGTGACGGGGCACACGCGCTGCAGTTCGCTCAACGATTACGGGCCAGCTTCGCAAATAACAATATTGCTGTAACCAGTCAATAAAACAGCACCGCCGGGCTGATAAGCTCAGGCTTTTTTTGGTCTATCACAAGGGGAAAATATGGACAGCGTAGTGAATCTCTGGCCACTACTGGGCATTGCTGCCATCGTCGCAGGCTTCGTTTTACGCTTTAATCCGGTACTGGTGGTGATCGTTGCGGGCTTCGTCACCGGGATTGCCGCCATGATGCCGCTGGGCGATATTCTGCAAAAACTGGGCGAGGGCTTCCTGAATACCCGCAATCTGCCGCTTATTTTGCTGTTGCCGCTGGCGGTCATTGGCCTGCTGGAGCGCCATGGTCTGAAACAGCGTGCCCAGACGTGGATCGCACAGATTAAAACGGCGACGGCAGGGCGACTGCTCATCATCTACCTGTTTGTACGCGAGATCACTGCGGCGCTGGGGCTGACCAGCCTGGGTGGTCACCCGCAAATGGTGCGACCGCTGCTGGCACCGATGGCCGAAGGGGCCAGCGAAAGCCGTTACGGTGAACTGTCGCCTGAGATTCGCCATCGCCTGCGAGCCATGTCCGCTGCGACGGATAACGTCGGCCTGTTCTTTGGCGAAGATATCTTTGTCGCCTTTGGCGCCATCATCTTTATGCACAACTTTATGCAGGAGTCCGCCGGTATTCAGACCGAGCCGCTGCATATCGCGCTGTGGGGCATTCCAACGGCCGTTGCGGCTTTTCTGATTCACTCCGCGCGCCTGATAAGGCTGGACCGTCAGCTTGCGCGTGAACTGAGTGCCATCAACAGCCAGGCCATCAACGCCAGAGGAGATCGCTAATGTTCCAGCAACAATATTTGATGTGGCTGGCTGGCGTGATTCTGCTGGTCGTGGCTTTTTTATCCTGGCGTGACAGCGGGAACCCACGTCGCTTTACCACCGGCCTGTTTTGGGGCTTATACGGTCTGATTTTTTTGGTGGGGGACTGGACAACGCAGCTGATGTCACAGCTGATGGGATCTACACAGAGCGGCACGCGCACCCTGCATATTACCGTGGGCGTGGCAGTTGTGCTGATGGGCTTAATTGCCGGCTGTGGTGGCGTAAAGCTTGGTCGCTACCATCAACGTAGCGAAGAGGAAAAAGAGGCCAGCGCACAACGCCTTAAAAATAAACTCTTTCTGCCTGCGTTAGCGATTCCTGTCGTAACGGTGATTGGCGTTCTGGCCTTTAATAATATTCCCGGTTTGCAGAGCGGGGTATTTGGACCCGGCAATCATTCCACCCTGGTCACGCTGTTTTCCATGACGGTGGGCTGCCTGCTGGGCTGGCTAATCGCCATGAAACTGACGCATGAGAAGCCGGTTCAGTCGATGCAGGAAACCCGGCGTCTGCTGGATTGTGTGGGCTGGGCTTTCCTGCTACCGCAAATTCTGGCCACGCTGGGGCTGTTGTTCACCGCTGCGGGCGTGGGCGGCGCCATCTCGCATCTGACCGAACATTATCTGGCGGTCGATAACCGCTTTATTGCCGTGACCGTTTACGCTGTTGGCATGGCGTTGTTGACTATGGTTATGGGCAACGCCTTTGCCGCTTTCCCGATTATTACCGCCGGTGTGGGCATTCCCATTCTGGTGCTACAACATGGTGGTAATCCGGCTGTCATGGCGGCAATCGGCATGTTTTCCGGCTACTGCGGAACCTTAATGACACCAATGGCCGCGAACTTTAATATCGTGCCCGCCGCGCTGCTGGAGTTGCCGGATCGTAACGCGGTCATCAAAGCTCAGGTCCCAACCGGTGTGCTACTGTTAATTGTTAACGTGTTTTTACTCTATTTCCTGATGTTTCTGTGAGGCAGCATGAAAACGGTATTGATGACGGCGTTTGAGCCCTTTGGTGGCGAATCCATTAATCCCTCGTGGCAGGCGGTCAGCGCGCTTGAAGGCCAGCAGATTGGCGGGGCACGTATCGTGACGCGCCAACTGCCGGTGGTCTTTAGCGAGGTGCTGGACGTGTTGTATCAGGCGCTGGAAGAGATTAAGCCGGATGCCATTATTGCTGTGGGGCAGGCGGGCGGGCGCAGCGATATCACCGTCGAGCGCATCGGCATTAACGTCGATGACGCCCGCATTCCCGATAACGCGGGCCATCAACCCGTGGATGAGCCGATTGCGCAGGATGGCCCGGCCGCTTACTTTTCACGCCTGCCGATCAAAGCCATTGTGGCCGCCGTGCGCAAAGCCGGTATTCCGGCTTCGGTGTCGCAAACCGCCGGCACCTTTACCTGTAACCGGGTGATGTATGGTCTGCTGCACTGGCTGCATCAACATGACAGCGCGGCGCGTGGCGGATTTATTCATATCCCTTACCTGCCAGAGCAGGCGGTCCACCATCCTGGCGCACCCAGCATGCCCGCCGCAACCGTGATCGAGGCGCTGAAAATTGCGGTGCAGACCACGCTGGAAACCGCCAACGATCTCAAGGAAGCGGGTGGCGCAACCCATTAAGAGGACGAGAGATGCCAGAAGGACCGGAGATTCGCCGTGTGGCGGATCAGCTTGAAATGGCCATTGTCGGGCAGCCTTTGGCCGACGTCTGGTTTGCTTTCCCTTCATTAAAAACTTACGAGCCCACATTAGTGGGGGAAAAGGTAGAGTCGATTGAAACGCGCGGCAAAGCGTTGCTGACACATTTCAGCAATGGTCTGACGCTCTATTCGCATAATCAACTTTACGGCGTCTGGCGCATCGTGTCGCCAGACGTGCAGCCCGAGACTAAACGGCAGCTACGTGTGCGCCTGGCAACGGCAGACCAGGCCATCCTGCTTTACAGCGCTTCGGATATTGAATTGCTGAATGCGGAAACCCTGGCCAGTCATCCGTTCCTGAATCGCATTGGGCCTGATGTGTTAAGCCACGCGCTGACGCCGGAGGAGGTAAAGCAGCGCCTGCTCTCAGCGCGCTTCCGCCGTCGCCAGTTCAGCGGTTTATTACTGGACCAGGCGTTTCTGGCCGGATTAGGCAACTATCTGCGCGTGGAGATCCTCTGGCTGGCACAGCTGCTTCCACACCATAACGCGCAGTCACTGAGCGAGTCACAGCTTGACGCCTTCAGCGACGCGCTGCTGTCCGTACCGCGTCATGCCTACCGCATGCGTGGCACGATGAAAAAGTATCACAGCGAAGCTGCCTTTCGTTTTGAAGTCTTTCATCGTCAGGGCAAGACGTGTCGGCGCTGCGGCACGGTGATTGAGAAGGGCGTTTTATCCTCACGGCCATTTTACTGGTGTCCGGGCTGTCAGGTATAAAAAGACAGGCGGGCCTGACGGGAAGGCTCCGTTAATCATTCCGTTTTCTGCTGCAGGGAGATCATCATGACGCCTGAAATCCTGACCGAACGGCTGGTTTTAAAACCGCTCACCCTGCAGGACGCGGATGCGATTCAGGTGGCGTTTCCCCAATGGGAAATTGTCCGTTACCTGATCGATTCGGTGCCCTGGCCCTATCCGGACGGCGCCGCCAGAGACTTTGTTGCGAACGTGGCATTACCCGCTGTTGAGGCGGGAAAAGGCTGGTACTGGACGATACGGCGCAGGGAAGCGGAGACGATGCTGATCGGGGTCATCAGCCTGATGGACACGCCGGACAACCATCGCGGCTTCTGGTTAGTACCCCACTGGCAGGGGCAGGGTTACATGTCGGAGGCCAGCAATGCCGTTACCGATTACTGGTTCAATGTGCTGAATAAACCGGTATTAAGAACGCCCAAAGCCGCAGCAAACGTGCGGTCGGTCGCTATCTCGGTTAAAAGCGGTATGCGTTGTATCAGAACGGGAAAGCAACGCTATGTTTCAGGCGAACATGACTCTGAACTCTGGGAGGTGACGCGGGATGAGTGGCGCAAATTCAGAGCGGCTCAGGCTGGCGAAACAGCCGCGAAAAAGTAACATTTTGCCGTGATCCGACAGCATCTTTAGCGATAAGGTTAAACCTGTCCGGCCTCAACGGAACCTGCATCCTTCGGGCAAAAAAACGGCTATGCCTTGTCAGCATAGCCGTTTTGTCGTCGATGGCCCGGTGCGATATTCGCCCAGGCGACAGGCTTATTTATCCAGCTGTGACGTAAAGTCGCGCTCGGTATAACCGGTATACAGCTGACGCGGACGGGCAATTTTCATGCCTTCGTCGTGCATCTCTTTCCAGTGGGCGATCCAGCCAACGGTACGTGCCATGGCAAAAATCACGGTAAACATGGAAGACGGAATGCCCATGGCTTTCAGGATAATACCGGAGTAGAAGTCCACGTTTGGATAGAGTTTACGCTCGATGAAGTACGGGTCGTTCAGCGCAATGTGTTCCAGCTCCAGCGCCACTTCCAGCAGGTCATCTTTCATGCCCAGCTCGTTCAGCACTTCATGACAGGTTTCACGCATGACGGTCGCGCGTGGGTCATAGTTTTTGTAAACGCGATGACCAAAGCCCATCAGGCGGAAGGAGTCGTTTTTGTCTTTAGCACGGCGCACGAACTCAGGAATGTGTTCAACGGTGCTGATCTCTTCCAGCATGCGCAGACAGGCTTCGTTTGCGCCACCGTGCGCCGGTCCCCACAGGGAGGCGATACCGGCCGCGATACAGGCAAACGGGTTAGCGCCTGATGAACCTGCCGTACGGACGGTTGAGGTTGAGGCGTTCTGCTCGTGATCGGCATGCAGAATCAGAATGCGATCCATGGCGCGTTCAAGCACAGGGTTGACCTTGTATTCTTCACAAGGCGTTGCAAACATCATGTGCAGGAAGTTACCGGCGTAGGAAAGGTCGTTACGTGGATAAACGAACGGCTGGCCGATTGAATACTTGTAACACATCGCTGCCATGGTAGGCATTTTAGACAGCAGGCGGAAAGCGGCGATTTCACGATGGCGCTCAATGTTCACATCCAGCGAGTCGTGATAAAACGCGGCCAGGGCGCCAGTCACGCCGCACATCACAGCCATTGGATGTGAGTCGCGACGGAAGCCGTGGAACAGACGCGTGATCTGCTCATGAATCATGGTGTGGCGGGTAACGGTGACTTTGAACTCTTCAAACTGTTTCTGCGTCGGGGCTTCACCATTCAGCAGGATATAGCACACTTCCAGGTAGTTAGAGTGGGTGGCCAACTGATCGATGGGAAAACCACGGTGAAGCAGGATACCTTCATCGCCATCGATAAAGGTGATTTTTGACTCGCAGGACGCGGTAGACGTGAAACCAGGATCGAAGGTAAACAGGCCGTTAGAACCCAGTTCGCGGACATCGACGACATCCTGGCCCAGCGTGCCTTGCAGCACTTTCAGTTCAATAGGCTTTTCGTCGGGTAGGGTTAGCGTCACTTTTTTATCTGTCATTTTCGTCTCCATAGCGCCTTGGGCAGGTAAGGATCTTTCGACACCTGAAACGCGCGCATGTTGCATTTAGGCAGTACTTCACGATGTCACTCTGCATTATAAGCAGTGAAGGGTACAGAGTGAGAGGCGCGTTCCACAGGAAATGTAAAGCCGTGACATGTGCATATCGCGGTTGTTAAAGATCCGGTCAGGACATAACTTCTTTGTAACCAATAACCTGATGGTTTTAAAAGCTGTTAGTGGCAATGTTACATAACTTGAGCTTAGGAGAAAGTGTATCCCCATAACTTTTGTGCATCATAGGATTTTATCGGGATAGTTTGTAACTGAATTGTTGAACTATTGTCAAATCAGATAATTAAATTTGTATGAATTGTGAAAAACGTGAGAATGATCACTGTTCCACCCAAAATTCTCCAAAGAGTTTGTAGGGGAATTGTAATCAGAATGTGATCGTCCTATACTTCCGGCCAGGTCTCCGGAATACCCTGACACCAGGAGCCACCCAGCGTTTGTAACACGTCATTTAACACTGGATGTTGCTATTTTGGTGACGGATAAAGTCTGAACACGTTTAGGGTTCAGGTCTTATGTCCGGAGGAAGCAAAATAAAAAAGAGCTGTGTGGGCAAAACCGTGAAAAAACAAAGACCTGTCAACTTGGATCTCTCGACGATCCGGTTTCCCGTTACTGCAATATCGTCCATTCTTCACCGCGTCTCCGGCGTCATCACCCTGGTTGCTCTCGGCATCCTGTTATGGCTTCTCGGTCTTTCCCTCTCTTCTCCTGAAGGTTTCCAGCACGCTGCATCTGTCATGAATGGTTTCTTTGCGAAGTTCATCATGTGGGGCATTTTGACTGCGCTGGCCTATCATGCAGTGGGCGGGATACGTCATATGTTAATGGATTTTGGTTATCTGGCCGAAACGCTCGAAGCAGGTAAGCGTTCTGCGCAGGTGACGTTTGGTATTACTGTCGTGCTTTCAATTTTAGCAGGAGTCCTCGTATGGTAAGCAATGCATCCGCGTTGGGTCGCAATGGCATTCAGGACTGGCTGCTGCTGCGCGCGACGGCAATCCTCATCACGCTTTACATCATCTATCTCCTCGGTTTCGTGGTGATGACAGACACGCTGACGTATGACATCTGGCGTGGCTTCTTCGCTTCTGCATTTACAAAAGTGTTCACGCTCCTGACGCTGTTTTCCATTCTGATCCACGGCTGGATCGGTATGTGGCAGGTCTTAACGGACTACGTTAAACCGCTGGCAACGCGTCTGCTGTTGCAGTTGGTCATCGTAGTGGCGCTGTTGTCATATGCAATTTATGGATTTGTTGTGGTGTGGGGTGTGTAAATGAGTTTACCAGTAAGAGAATTTGATGCCGTGGTGATCGGCGCAGGCGGCGCGGGTATGCGCGCGGCGTTGCAAATCTCCCAGTCGGGCCAGACCTGTGCCCTGTTGTCCAAAGTCTTCCCGACCCGTTCCCATACGGTCTCCGCGCAGGGCGGAATTACCGTTGCGCTGGGTAACACCCATGACGATAACTGGGAATGGCATATGTATGACACCGTCAAAGGTTCCGACTACATCGGTGACCAGGACGCGATTGAATACATGTGTCACGTCGGTCCGGAAGCGATTCTGGAACTGGAGCACATGGGCTTGCCCTTCTCCCGTCTTGATGACGGCCGCGTTTATCAGCGTCCGTTTGGTGGTCAGTCGAAAAACTTCGGCGGTGAGCAGGCGGCGCGTACTGCCGCAGCGGCCGACCGTACCGGCCACGCACTGCTGCATACGCTGTATCAGCAGAACCTGAAAAATAAAACCACTATCTTCTCGGAATGGTATGCACTGGATCTGGTCAAAAATGACGACGGTGCCATCGTAGGCTGTACGGCAATCTGCATGGAAACCGGCGAAACGGTTTACTTCAAAGCCAAGGCCACCATTCTGGCGACGGGCGGTGCAGGACGTATTTATCAGTCCACGACGAACGCCCACATCAATACCGGCGACGGTGTTGGCATGGCGCTGCGCGCGGGCGTGCCCGTGCAGGATATGGAAATGTGGCAGTTCCACCCAACCGGTATCGCCGGTGCTGGCGTACTGGTCACCGAAGGCTGTCGTGGTGAAGGCGGTTATCTGCTAAACAAACACGGTGAGCGTTTCATGGAGCGCTATGCGCCTAACGCCAAAGACCTTGCCGGTCGTGACGTTGTGGCCCGTTCGATGATGGTGGAGATCCGTGAAGGGCGTGGTTGCGACGGTCCATGGGGCCCGCACATCAAGCTGAAACTCGATCACTTGGGTGCGGAAGTGCTGGAATCGCGCCTGCCGGGCATCCTTGAGCTGTCCCGTACCTTTGCTCACGTTGACCCGATTAAAGAGCCGATTCCGGTTATCCCAACCTGTCACTACATGATGGGCGGCGTGCCAACCAAAGTCACCGGTCAGGCGCTGCGTGTGAATGAGCAGGGCGAAGACGAAGTGATTCCTGGCCTGTTCGCGGTGGGTGAAATCGCCTGCGTATCGGTACACGGGGCGAACCGTCTGGGTGGCAACTCGCTGCTGGACCTGGTGGTCTTCGGTCGTGCGGCTGGCGTGCATCTGCTTGAATGTCTGGAAGAGCAGGGTGAACTGCGAGAAGCCAGCCAGGAAAACATTGATGCCGCGATGGCGCGTTTCAACCGCTGGGAAAATAACACCACGGGTGAAGATCCGGTTGAAATCCGCAAGGCGTTGCAACGCTGCATGCAGAACAACTTCTCGGTATTCCGTGAAGGCGATGCGATGCGTGAAGGGCTTGCTGAACTGAAAGAGATCCGTGAGCGTCTGAAGTCCGCGCGCCTGGATGACCGCTCACCTGACTTCAATACACAGCGTATTGAGTGCCTTGAGCTGGATAACCTGATGGAAACCGCTTATGCCACCGCAGTGGCGGCCAACTACCGCACTGAGAGCCGTGGCGCACACAGCCGCTTCGACTATCCGGAACGTGATGATGCCAACTGGCTGTGCCATAGCCTCTATGTTCCGCAAACGGAAAGCATGACGCGCCGTGAGGTGAACATGCAACCGAAACTGCGTGCGGCCTTCCCGCCGAAAGCGCGTACCTACTAATTGCGGAGATCATCATGAGACTTGAATTTTCGATCTATCGTTACAACCCGGACGTCGATGACAAACCGCGCATGCAGGACTATACCCTGGAAGCGGAAGACGGCCGTGACATGATGCTGCTGGATGCGCTGATCCGTCTGAAAGAGAAGGATCCTACCCTGGCGTTTCGTCGCTCATGCCGTGAAGGCGTGTGCGGTTCAGACGGCCTGAACATGAACGGGAAAAACGGCCTGGCCTGTATCACGCCGGTCTCGGCGTTAGGCAACGGCAAGCAGAAAATCGTTATCCGTCCTCTACCGGGCCTGCCGGTCGTGCGCGACCTGGTGGTGGACATGGGCCAGTTTTATGCCCAGTATGAGAAAATTAAGCCTTTCTTATTGAATAACGGTGAAAACCCGCCAGCGCGTGAGCATCTGCAGTCGCCGGGCGAGCGTGAGCATCTGGACGGATTGTATGAGTGTATTCTCTGCGCCTGTTGCTCAACCTCTTGCCCGTCGTTCTGGTGGAACCCGGACAAGTTTATTGGTCCTGCAGGCCTGCTGGCCGCTTACCGCTTCCTGATTGACAGCCGTGATACGGAAACGGATGCGCGTCTGGATAATCTGAGCGATGCATTCAGCGTTTTCCGCTGTCACAGCATCATGAACTGTGTAAGTGTTTGTCCTAAAGGGCTAAACCCGACGCGTGCTATCGGCCACATTAAGTCGATGCTGCTGCAACGCAGCGCGTAGTTGTACCACCGGGAACCTCAGGTTCCCGGTATTTTACGGAAGCCTCTGTAAACGCGGTCCCGACCACGTTTACAAAGGTTCCCTTACGGGCCGGGCGCGCGCTGCGCACAGTGCTCGTATCGCTGAACTCACTACGGCAAACCGCGAAAGCGGCAACAAATGAAACCTCAAAAAAGCATAACATTGCTTAAGGGATCACAATGCAGAACAGCGCGATGAAGCCCTGGCTGGACTCCTCCTGGCTGGCCGGCGCGAATCAGTCTTACATAGAGCAACTCTATGAGGATTTCCTGACCGATCCTGACTCTGTGGATGCAGTGTGGCGCTCGATGTTCCAACAGTTACCAGGCACGGGAGTGAAACCTGAGCAGTTCCACTCCGCAACTCGCGAATATTTCCGTCGCCTGGCGAAAGACGCATCTCGTTACACCTCCTCAGTTACCGATCCGGCAACCAACTCCAAACAAGTGAAAGTGCTGCAGCTGATCAACGCGTTTCGTTTCCGCGGACATCAGGAAGCAAATCTCGATCCGCTTGGCCTGTGGAAACAGGACCGCGTTGCCGATCTCGATCCTGCCTTTCACGATCTGACCGACGCCGATTTTCAGGAAAGCTTTAACGTAGGTTCTTTTGCCATTGGCAAAGAAACCATGAAGCTGGCCGATCTGTTCGACGCGCTGAAGCAGACCTACTGTGGCTCGATTGGTGCAGAGTATATGCACATCAATAACACTGAAGAGAAACGCTGGATCCAGCAGCGTATCGAATCCGGTGCGAGCCAGACGTCATTCAGTGGCGAAGAGAAAAAAGGTTTCCTGAAAGAGCTGACCGCGGCAGAAGGGCTGGAAAAATATCTGGGCGCGAAATTCCCGGGTGCAAAACGCTTCTCGCTGGAAGGCGGTGATGCGCTGGTGCCGATGCTGCGCGAGATGATTCGTCATGCGGGCAAAAGCGGCACACGTGAAGTGGTACTGGGGATGGCGCACCGTGGTCGTCTTAACGTACTGATTAACGTACTGGGTAAAAAGCCACAGGATCTGTTCGACGAATTCTCCGGTAAACACAAAGAGCATCTGGGCACCGGTGATGTGAAGTATCACATGGGCTTCTCTTCGGATATCGAAACCGAAGGTGGTCTGGTGCATCTGGCGCTGGCGTTTAACCCGTCTCACCTGGAAATTGTCAGCCCGGTGGTCATGGGATCGGTACGTGCACGTCTCGATCGTCTGGCCGAACCGGTCAGCAATAAAGTGTTGCCTATCACCATTCACGGTGATGCGGCGGTGATTGGTCAGGGCGTGGTTCAGGAAACCCTGAACATGTCTCAGGCGCGCGGCTACGAAGTGGGCGGCACGGTACGTATCGTCATTAACAACCAGGTTGGTTTTACCACCTCCAACCCGAAAGATGCGCGTTCAACCCCGTACTGTACTGACATCGGCAAGATGGTGCTGGCACCGATTTTCCACGTCAATGCTGACGATCCGGAAGCGGTGGCCTTTGTTACCCGCCTGGCGCTGGACTATCGCAACACCTTCAAACGCGATGTGTTTATCGATCTGGTGTGCTATCGCCGTCATGGTCACAACGAGGCGGATGAGCCAAGTGCTACCCAGCCGTTGATGTACCAGAAAATCAAAAAGCATCCGACGCCGCGTAAAATTTACGCCGATCGTCTGGAAGGCGAAGGTGTCGCGTCGCAGGAAGATGCCACCGAGATGGTGAACCTGTACCGCGATGCGCTCGATGCGGGCGAATGCGTGGTGCCGGAATGGCGTCCGATGAGCCTGCACTCCTTCACGTGGTCGCCTTATCTGAACCACGAATGGGATGAGCCTTATCCGGCACAGGTTGACATGAAACGCCTGAAGGAACTGGCATTGCGTATCAGCCAGGTCCCTGAGCAGATTGAAGTGCAGTCGCGCGTGGCTAAGATCTATAACGATCGCAAGCTGATGGCCGAAGGCGAGAAAGCGTTCGACTGGGGCGGTGCCGAGAATCTGGCGTACGCCACGCTGGTGGATGAAGGTATTCCGGTTCGCCTCTCGGGTGAAGACTCCGGTCGTGGAACCTTCTTCCATCGCCACGCGGTCGTGCACAACCAGGCTAACGGTTCAACCTATACGCCGCTGCACCATATTCATAACAGCCAGGGCGAGTTCAAAGTCTGGGATTCGGTGCTGTCTGAAGAAGCGGTGCTGGCGTTTGAATACGGTTACGCCACGGCTGAGCCGCGCGTGCTGACCATCTGGGAAGCGCAGTTTGGTGACTTTGCCAACGGTGCTCAGGTGGTGATTGACCAGTTCATCAGCTCTGGCGAACAGAAGTGGGGCCGTATGTGTGGCCTGGTGATGTTGCTTCCGCATGGCTACGAAGGTCAGGGCCCGGAACACTCCTCTGCCCGTCTGGAACGCTATCTGCAACTTTGCGCCGAGCAGAACATGCAGGTTTGCGTCCCGTCGACGCCGGCTCAGGTGTATCACATGCTGCGCCGTCAGGCGCTGCGCGGGATGCGCCGTCCGCTGGTGGTGATGTCGCCGAAGTCGCTGTTGCGCCATCCGCTGGCGATCTCGTCGCTGGATGAACTGGCAAACGGCAGTTTCCAGCCGGCCATTGGTGAGATCGACGATCTGGATCCGCAGGGCGTGAAACGCGTCGTGCTGTGCTCCGGTAAGGTTTACTACGATCTGCTGGAACAGCGTCGTAAAGACGAGAAAACCGATGTTGCCATCGTGCGCATCGAACAGCTTTACCCGTTCCCGCATCAGGCGGTACAGGAAGCATTGAAAGCCTATTCTCACGTACAGGACTTTGTCTGGTGCCAGGAAGAGCCACTGAACCAGGGCGCCTGGTACTGTAGCCAGCATCATTTCCGTGATGTCGTGCCGTTTGGCGCCACCCTGCGTTATGCAGGTCGCCCGGCATCGGCTTCTCCGGCCGTGGGTTATATGTCCGTACACCAACAACAGCAGCAAGACCTGGTTAATGACGCACTGAACGTCAATTAATTAAAAGGAAAGATAATGAGTAGCGTAGATATTCTCGTTCCCGACCTGCCTGAATCGGTTGCAGATGCCACAGTAGCAACCTGGCACAAGAAACCAGGCGATGCAGTCAGCCGCGATGAAGTCATCGTCGAAATTGAAACTGACAAAGTCGTGCTGGAAGTGCCGGCATCTGCCGATGGCGTGCTGGAAGCCGTGCTGGAAGACGAAGGGGCAACCGTTACGTCCCGCCAGATCCTGGGTCGCCTGAAAGAAGGCAACAGTGCGGGTAAAGAAAGCAGTGCCAAAGCGGAAAGCAATGACACCACGCCAGCCCAGCGTCAGACAGCGTCGCTTGAAGAAGAGAGCAGCGATGCGCTCAGCCCGGCGATCCGTCGCCTGATTGCGGAGCATAATCTTGACGCTGCGCAGATCAAAGGCACCGGCGTGGGCGGACGTTTAACGCGTGAAGACGTTGAAAAACATCTGGCGAACAAACCGCAGGCTGAGAAAGCCGCCGCGCCAGCGGCGGGTGCAGCAACGGCTCAGCAGCCTGTTGCCAACCGCAGCGAAAAACGTGTTCCGATGACGCGTTTACGTAAGCGCGTCGCGGAGCGTCTGCTGGAAGCCAAGAACAGCACCGCCATGTTGACGACCTTCAACGAAATCAACATGAAGCCGATTATGGACCTGCGTAAGCAGTACGGTGATGCGTTCGAGAAACGTCACGGTGTGCGTCTGGGCTTTATGTCTTTCTACATCAAGGCCGTGGTCGAAGCGCTGAAGCGTTATCCAGAAGTCAACGCCTCTATCGATGGCGAAGACGTGGTGTACCACAACTATTTCGATGTGAGTATTGCCGTCTCTACGCCACGCGGACTGGTGACGCCTGTCCTGCGTGACGTTGATGCGCTGAGCATGGCTGACATCGAGAAGAAAATTAAAGAACTGGCAGTGAAAGGCCGTGACGGCAAGCTGACGGTTGACGATCTGACGGGCGGTAACTTTACCATCACCAACGGTGGTGTGTTCGGTTCGCTGATGTCTACGCCAATCATCAACCCGCCACAGAGCGCGATTCTGGGCATGCACGCCATTAAAGATCGTCCTATGGCGGTCAATGGTCAGGTTGTGATCCTGCCAATGATGTACCTGGCTCTCTCCTACGATCACCGTTTAATCGATGGTCGTGAATCTGTCGGCTATCTGGTCGCGGTGAAAGAGATGCTGGAAGATCCGGCGCGTCTGTTGCTGGATGTCTGATTCATCACTGGGCACGCGTTGCGTGCCCAATCTCAATACTCTTTTCAGATCTGAATGGATAGAACATCATGAACTTACACGAATACCAGGCTAAACAGCTGTTTGCACGGTATGGCATGCCAGCACCGACCGGCTACGCCTGTACTACACCACGTGAAGCAGAAGAAGCGGCATCGAAAATCGGTGCAGGCCCGTGGGTAGTTAAATGTCAGGTTCATGCCGGTGGCCGCGGTAAAGCGGGCGGTGTGAAAGTGGTTAACAGCAAAGAAGACATCCGTGCTTTCGCTGAAAACTGGCTGGGCAAACGTCTGGTTACCTACCAAACTGACGCCAATGGTCAGCCGGTAAACCAGATTCTGGTTGAAGCGGCAACCGATATCGATCAGGAGCTGTACCTGGGTGCCGTGGTTGACCGTGCAACCCGTCGCGTCATCTTTATGGCATCGACCGAAGGCGGCGTGGAAATCGAGAAAGTGGCAGAAGAAACGCCACACCTGATCCACAAAATGGCGCTTGATCCACTGGCCGGTCCACAGCCTTATCAGGGCCGTGAGTTAGCCTTTAAACTGGGCCTGACCGGTAAGCAAGTCAGCCAGTTCACCAAAATTTTCATGGGTCTGGCCACCATGTTCCTGGAGCGCGATCTGGCGATGGTTGAGATCAACCCGCTGGTGATCACCAAGCAGGGCGACCTGATCTGTCTGGATGGCAAACTGGGTGCCGATGGCAATGCCCTGTTCCGTCAGCCAGAGCTGCGTGAAATGCGCGATCCAAGCCAGGAAGATCCTCGTGAAGCGCACGCGACACAGTGGGAACTGAACTATGTTGCGCTGGAAGGCAACATCGGTTGTATGGTTAACGGCGCAGGCCTCGCGATGGGTACGATGGACATCGTTAAGCACCACGGTGGCCAGCCAGCGAACTTCCTGGATGTCGGCGGCGGCGCGACCAAAGAGCGCGTAACCGAAGCCTTTAAAATCATCCTGTCTGACGACGCGGTGAAAGCGGTATTCGTTAACATCTTCGGCGGCATCGTGCGTTGCGACCTGATCGCAGACGGCATCATCGGTGCAGTAGCAGAAGTCGGTGTTAACGTACCGGTCGTGGTACGTCTGGAAGGTAACAACGCTGAACTGGGCGCTAAGAAACTGGCGGACAGTGGTCTGAACATCATTGCAGCAACCAGTCTGACAGACGCGGCACAGCGTGTTGTTGCTGCTGCGGAGGGTAAATAATGTCCATTTTGATCGACAAAAACACCAAAGTCATTTGCCAGGGATTCACCGGCGGACAGGGAACTTTCCACTCTGAGCAGGCGCTGGCATACGGCACGCAGCTGGTTGGCGGCGTAACACCGGGCAAAGGCGGCACGACCCATCTGGGCCTGCCGGTGTTCAACACCGTGCGTGAAGCCGTTGAAGCCACAGGCGCGACCGCAACCGTCATCTATGTGCCAGCTCCGTTCTGCAAAGACGGTATCCTGGAAGCTATCGATGCCGGTATCAAGCTGATCATCACCATCACCGAAGGCATTCCAACGCTGGATATGCTGACCGTGAAGATGAAGCTGGATGAAGCAGGCGTGCGCATGATCGGGCCAAACTGCCCGGGTGTGATCACTCCTGGCGAATGTAAGATCGGCATCATGCCGGGCCACATTCACCAGCCTGGCCGTGTCGGTATCGTTTCGCGTTCCGGTACCCTGACCTATGAAGCCGTTAAGCAAACCACCGATATCGGTTACGGTCAGTCTACCTGTGTCGGCATCGGCGGCGACCCGATCCCGGGCTCTAACTTCATCGACATCCTGAAAATGTTCCAGGACGATCCACAGACTGAAGCGATCGTCATGATCGGTGAAATCGGTGGTAGTGCGGAAGAAGAAGCTGCTGCGTTCATCAAAGAGCACGTGACCAAGCCGGTTGTCGGCTACATTGCGGGCGTAACGGCACCGAAGGGCAAACGTATGGGCCACGCTGGCGCCATCATTGCCGGTGGTAAAGGAACGGCAGACGAGAAGTTTGCTGCGCTGGAAGCCGCAGGTGTGAAAACCGTACGCAGCCTGGCTGACATCGGCGATGCCGTGAAAGCGGTTCTGCCAGCCAAATAAGCGGTCTGAGCGGAATGCATTAAGCCACCTTCGGGTGGCTTTTTTTATCGCTTAAACCTGAGCACGCCTTTTTGCCGCATAACTGATTGGCGTCGTGCTTTAAATAACATAAAATAATCTTAAGTATTTCCGTGGTGTTTGCTATGCTTTATCTGACCTGGCTTTTGGGGCGCAAAAAGAATGGGCGTTATTAAACACGCTATAAAGTTAAATATTTATATAAAATTAAATTGCCCGGTGACACATTTTTAACAAAGCTTCCGTTTAAACATATTTCCCACATTATTTCCTTATTCCAAATCAATTTCCCGCCATATATAACAAACTTTACTGCTAGCAAAGGGCGCGGTTAAGCGCTTAAATTGCGCTGCATCAATCCAGCCTTTTAAAAAAATAATCAAACGTTTGTTCAAATACGGGAAAGCATCAATTTTTAAATTATGCCCCGTTAAACGTCTGAACCACGCGGCTGCATTGGTGTTTCACAGGTTACCGTTAACGGTTACGCCCTCATCCCAGGCCGCACACAGTACTGTCCTGTCGATGACAAAACTGGAATCAATAATCAGTCGTTCCTGACTCTTATTCAGTCTGTACGGATACAGAGTTAAGGTGAGGAGCAAGGAGTCATTATGCTAGATATTGTCGAGCTGTCGCGTTTACAGTTTGCCTTAACAGCCATGTACCATTTCCTTTTCGTACCTTTAACGCTCGGTATGGCGTTTTTGCTGGCGATAATGGAAACGGTCTATGTGCTGAGTGGCAAACAAGTTTATAAGGATATGACAAAATTCTGGGGCAAGTTATTTGGTATTAACTTTGCGCTGGGCGTGGCGACCGGACTGACCATGGAGTTTCAGTTCGGCACCAACTGGTCTTACTATTCTCATTATGTCGGCGATATTTTTGGCGCGCCGTTAGCTATTGAAGGATTAATGGCTTTCTTTCTTGAGTCCACCTTTGTTGGCCTGTTCTTTTTCGGCTGGGATCGGCTGGGTAAAGTTCAGCACCTGGCCGTGACCTGGCTGGTGGCGCTGGGATCCAATATGTCGGCGCTGTGGATTCTGGTGGCAAACGGCTGGATGCAAAACCCAATTGCCTCTGAGTTTAACTTTGAAACCATGCGCATGGAGATGCTGAGCTTCTCTGAGCTGGTCTTAAATCCAGTCGCCCAGGTGAAATTTGTTCACACCGTCGCGGCAGGGTATACCACCGGTGCAATGTTTATTTTGGGTATCAGCGCCTGGTATTTACTGAAAGGCCGCGACACGGCGTTTGCCAAACGCTCTTTTGCTATCGCGGCAAGTTTCGGTATGGCAGCCGTATTGTCAGTCATCGTGTTGGGCGACGAGTCCGGTTACGAAATGGGCGATGTGCAGAAAACCAAGCTGGCGGCCATTGAAGCCGAATGGGAAACCCAGCCCGCACCGGCTGCGTTTACGCTGTTCGGTTTGCCCGATCAGGCATCACAAGAGAACCACTACGCCATTCAAATTCCTTATCTGCTGGGACTCATCGCCACCCGTTCTACGGATACGCCTGTAACGGGCCTGAAAGAGCTTATGACCCAACATGAAGTTCGCATTCGTAACGGGATGAAAGCCTATGCACTGTTAAATGAACTGCGCAGCGGGAATACCGATCCGGCCGTGCGTGATGCCTTTAATCACAGCAAAAAAGATCTGGGTTATGGTCTGTTGTTGAAGCGCTATACGCCAAACGTCTCAGATGCCAGCGAGGCGCAAATCAAGCAGGCAACACAGGATTCCATACCACGCGTGGCGCCGCTGTATTTTGCCTTCCGCATCATGGTGCTCTGCGGCGTGCTGTTACTCGGCGTTATCACGCTGTCGTTCTGGAGCGTCATTCGTAATCGTATCGGCAAACATCGCTGGTTACTCAAGGCCGCGCTGTATGGCATTCCGCTGCCGTGGATTGCGGTTGAAGCAGGCTGGTTTGTGGCGGAGTACGGCCGTCAACCCTGGGCGATAGGCGAAGTGCTGCCTACGGCCGTGGCGAACTCGTCGCTCACCGTCGGGGATATCCTGTTCTCCATGGGGCTGATCTGCGGTCTGTATACCCTGTTCCTGGTCGCCGAGATGTACCTGATGTTTAAATTTGCCCGGTTGGGTCCAAGTAGCCTGAAAACGGGTCGTTATCACCATGAGCAGATGGCGAAAACCGTTCAGCCGGCACGTGGATAAGGAGAACCGCCATGTTTGATTACGAAGTTCTGCGCTTTGTCTGGTGGCTGCTGATCGGCATTTTGCTGGTGGGCTTTGCCGTCACTGATGGCTTTGATATGGGCGTGGGCATGCTGACGCGCCTGCTGGGACGCACCGATACCGAGCGTCGGGTAATGATTAACACCATTGCGCCGCACTGGGACGGTAACCAGGTCTGGTTAATTACTGCGGGTGGTGCGCTGTTTGCCGCCTGGCCGATGGTTTATGCGGCGGCGTTTTCAGGATTTTATGTGGCAATGATTCTGGTGCTGGCGTCGCTGTTCTTTCGTCCGGTGGGCTTTGATTACCGCTCTAAGATTGAAGACAAGCGCTGGCGCGGTGCCTGGGACTGGGGCATTTTCATCGGCAGCTTCGTCCCTCCTTTGGTGATTGGCGTGGCCTTTGGCAACCTGCTCCAGGGCGTTCCGTTTCATGCTGATGAGTATATGCGCCTGTATTACACCGGTAACTTCTTCCAGTTACTTAATCCCTTCGGCCTGCTGGCAGGGGTGGTGAGCGTCGCCATGATACTGGCGCAGGGCGCAACCTACCTGCAGATGCGTACGAACGGCGAACTGTACCTGCGCGCGCGCGCCACGACCCAGATTTCCACGCTGGTGATGATGGTGTGCTTCGCACTGGCGGGCGTGTGGGTGAAGTACGGCATTGACGGTTATGTGGTGACCAGTACGCTTGATCACTATGCGGCCTCGAATCCGCTGGGTAAAACCGTGGTGCGCGAAGCCGGTGCCTGGATGGTGAATTTCCAGCAGCATCCCGTGCTGTGGTTATTCCCACTGCTGGGCGTTGTGCTGCCTCTGCTGACGGTGCTGTGCTCACGTATGCACAAAAGCGCATGGGCGTTTGTGTTCTCTTCACTGACGCTTGCCTGCGTCATTATGACGGCCGGTATTGCCATGTTTCCGTTTATTATGCCTTCCAGCACGGTACCGGGCACCAGTCTGACCATGTGGGATGCAACCTCCAGTCTGCTGACGCTGAAAACCATGACCTTTGCCGCGATTATTTTTGTGCCCATCATCCTGCTTTACACCAGCTGGTGTTACTGGAAGATGTTTGGCCGTATCACCAAAGAGCATGTTGAGAGCAACAGCAACTCACTGTACTGATAAGGAGTCAACACATGTGGTATTTTGCCTGGATTCTTGGCACCTTGCTGGCCTGCGCCTTTGGTATCATCACGGCGCTGGCCATAGAGCATATCGAAGACAGCGCCGCATCGGATCGACAATCCTGATGAGCGGATGGCTACAGACGACCTGTCGTCTGATGGATAAGGGCCCGTTCCGGGCCCTTTCACTGGTGCTGGCACTCTGGCTGGCGGGATGTCTGCTGTGGAATCCCGCACGTTATGCCAGCGGTGCTGGCGGCATTCTGCTGTGGCAGGGCGTGTTGCTCATCTGGGCGGTATGCACCGGCGTGATTTACGGTGTTGGGTTTCGTCCGCGACGATTACGCTGGCGTGCTCTGTTTACCCCTTTACCCGCATTAGTGATACTCTTGTGGGGCGTAAGCCGGTTTTATCTCTGACAGCCCGTCAGCATTTTACGCTGAAGCGTGAGTTTACTTCAGCGTCTGGTCAAGAAACCTCCACTAAAGCCTTCCGGTTGTAACCAACTGATAATTATTTTCTCCTGGCCCTGGCAGCCCATTCCCAACCCCAATTGTCTTGCGTATAGTAGCAACGTTTAAAACGAGGCCGGGATGTAGAGTGAGTACAACGCTGTTTCGCTGGCCGGTTCGGGTCTACTATGAAGATACCGATGCCGGTGGTGTGGTTTATCACGCCAGCTATATCGCTTTTTATGAACGAGCACGTACCGAAATGTTGCGTCAGCATCATTTCAATCAGCAGACGCTGTTAGAACAGCAGATTGCTTTTGTGGTGCGGCGCATGACGGTGGACTATCTTTCGGCGGCGCGTCTTGACGATCTTCTGGAAATTCAGAGTGAAGTGACATCAATGACCCGGGCGACGATGACATTTACCCAGCGTATCGTGAATGCAGAAGGCAAAGTGCTCAATGAGGCAGAAGTCCTGATTGCCTGCATCAACCCACACCTAATGAAGCCGATTGCGCTTCCCAAGTCTATTGTCGCGGAGTTCAAGCAGTGACTGACATGAACGTTCTTGATTTGTTCCTGAAGGCGAGCCTTCTGGTCAAACTTATCATGTTGATTTTGATCGGCTTTTCGATTGCTTCATGGGCAATCATTATCCAGCGCACGCGTATTCTGAATGCGGCGGGAAGGGAAGCTGATGCCTTTGAAGACAAATTCTGGTCCGGCGTTGAGCTTTCTCGCCTGTATCAGGAAAGTCAGGCGCGTCGCGAAGAGCTGGCAGGCTCGGAGCAAATCTTTTACGCCGGCTTCAAAGAGTTCGCACGTCTGCATCGGGTCAACAACCATGCGCCTGAGGCGGCAGTGGAAGGGGCGAGCAGGGCGATGCGGATTTCCATGAATCGTGAGCTGGAAGCGTTGGAAAATCACATTCCCTTCCTTGGCACCGTGGGGTCCATCAGCCCGTATATTGGTCTGTTTGGTACGGTGTGGGGGATTATGCATGCCTTTATTGCCCTGGGCGCCGTAAAGCAGGCCACGCTACAGATGGTTGCGCCGGGTATCGCAGAAGCGTTGATCGCGACCGCTATTGGTTTATTCGCGGCAATTCCTGCGGTAATGGCTTATAACCGACTGAACCAGCGCGTCAATAAACTGGAACAGGGCTATGACAACTTCATGGAAGAGTTCACGGCTATCCTGCATCGTCAGGCTTTTTCCAGCGACAGCGCTAAGTAAACAGAGGTAAATGATGGCCCGAGTGCGTGGTCGCGGTCGCCGCGAGCTAAAGTCGGAAATCAACATTGTTCCACTGCTGGACGTCTTGCTGGTGCTGTTGCTGATTTTTATGGCGACGGCCCCGATCATTACCCAAAGCGTGGAAGTGGATTTGCCGGATGCGACGGATTCGAAGACGGTTTCCAGTGATGATAATCCGCCTGTAATTGTAGAAGTGTCCGGTGTGGGCCAATACAGCATGGTGGTGGATCACGATCGTTTATCGCAGCTACCCCCTGAACAGGTGATTAGCGAAGCGCAACGTCGTCTGGAAGCCAATCCGAAAACTGTCTTTCTGATCGGCGGTGCCAAAGAGGTCCCTTATGATGAAATCATTAAGGCGCTGAACCTGCTGCATCAGGCTGGAGTTAAATCTGTCGGTTTGATGACGCAGCCGATTTAAAGTCGAACCGTTTTTGGGAACCGAGTGTGTCGAAGGCAACCGAGCAAAACGAAAAATTAAAGCGCGCGATAATCATTTCGGTGATTCTGCATATCGTGCTGATTGCGCTGCTGATATGGAGCTCATTTAATGAGCACATTGAAGCCAGCGGCGGCGGCGGCGGGAGCGATATCGAGGCAGTTATGGTCGATCCCGGTGCGGTGGTCGAGCAATATAATCGTCAGCAGAATCAGCAAAGCGACAGTCAGCGTGCCGAGCAGCAGCGCCAGAAACAGTCACAACAGCAGGCCGAAGAGCTCCAGCAGAAGCAGGCGGCTGAACAACAGCGGCTGAAAGAGCTGGAAAAAGAACGCCTGCAGGCCCAGGAAGACGCGAAGCAGCAGGCGAAAGCCCAGGCTGAACAGCAGAAAGCAGCCGAAGCGGCGGCGAAACAGGCTGAATCTCAGCAGAAAGCGGCCGAGGCGGCCGCCGCGAAAGCCAAAGCGGATGCTAAAGCGGAAGCCGATGCCCAGGCCAAAGCCGCCGCTGACGCGAAAATAAAGGCTCAGGAAGACGCTAAGCAGGCTGCGGCCGAGGCGAAGAAGCAGGCTGAGCAACAGGCGAAAGCCGCCGCGGCCGAAGCAAAGAAACAGGCTGAACAACAGGCGAAAGCCGAGGCTGCCGAGGCCGCGAAACAGGCCAAGGCTGAAGCCGCGAAGCAGGCTAAAGCGGAAGCCGCTAAAGAAGCCAAAGCGGCAGAAGCGAAAGCCGCCGCCGAAGCTAAAGCCGCGGCCGCGCAGGAAGCTAAAGAGAAAGCGGCGGCTGAAGCCAAAGAGAAAGCCGCGAAAGAAAAAGCCGAAGCCGCAGCAAAAGCCAAGGCCGATGCTGCCGCAAAAGCCAAAGCAGACGCGAAGGCAAAAGCGGAAGCAAAAGCGAAAGCGGCGGCTGAGGCAGCGAACGACAGCGACGTCGACGATCTGCTGGGCGGCTTAGCGTCCGGTAAGAATGCACCGAAAAGCGGCGCCTCTGGCGGTGCTGCAGGGCAGGGCAACCAGAAGAAAGCGGGTGCCTCTGGCGCAGATGTGAACGCGTACCTTGGCCAGATTACCAGTGCTATCCAGAGCCGTTTTTACGATGCGGATCTGTATAGCGGCAAAAGCTGTGACTTACGTATTAAACTTGCTCCTGACGGTATGCTGATTGATGTGAAATCAGAAGGGGGCGATCCGGCGCTCTGTCAGGCTGCCATCGCGGCAGCGAAGCAGGCACGTATTCCGAAACCGCCTTCACAAGCGGTGTACGAAGTGTTTAAAAACGCGCCGATGCGTTTCAGACCGCAATAATGCAGTAACCGGCGGCAGGTTGATCTATGGTTAGCTTGCCGTACTCTAGTTGTACTCGTGGTTTCCAGGAACAGTGCCAATTATCGCGGACTCAGGTTCAGATAAGGGAGATAAAATGAAGCAAGCTCTTCGCGTAACGTTAGGCTTTTTTATCCTGTTGTGGGCAGCAGTGCTGCACGCAGAGGTTCGCATTGAAATCACCCAGGGCGTCAACAGCGCGCGTCCCATTGGTGTGGTTCCGTTCAAGTGGGCAGGCCCTGGCGCGGCACCGGAAGATATCGGTGGCATCGTCGCGGCTGACCTGCGTAACAGCGGTAAGTTTAATCCGCTCGATCGTTCTCGCCTGCCACAGCAGCCGACCAGCGCGCAGGAAGTTCAGCCTGCTGCATGGAGTGCACTGGGCATTGATGCTGTCGTCGTAGGACAGATTCAGCCTAACGCCGACGGCAGCTATCAGGTATCTTACCAGCTGGTCGATACGGCAGGTGCTCCGGGTACCGTGCTGGCGCAGAACTCTTACAAAATCACGAAACAGTGGCTGCGTTACGCGGCGCATACCGTGAGTGATGAAGCGTTCCAGAAACTGACGGGCATCAAAGGGGCATTCCGTACTCGTATCGCCTATGTGGTGCAGACCAACGGCGGTCAGTTCCCTTACGAACTGCGCGTGGCGGACTACGACGGCTATAACCAGTTCGTCGTGCATCGTTCACCACAGCCACTGATGTCACCGGCCTGGTCGCCAGACGGCAGCAAAGTGGCCTACGTGACCTTTGAAAGCGGCAAGTCGGCGCTGGTTATTCAGACGCTCTCGAACGGCGCGGTGCGTCAGGTGGCTTCATTCCCACGTCATAACGGTGCTCCGGCGTTCTCGCCTGACGGCACCAAACTGGCGTTCGCCTTATCGAAAACCGGTAGCCTGAATCTGTACGTAATGGACCTGGCTTCTGGTCAGATTCGTCAGATCACCGACGGCCGTTATAACAGTACTGAACCGACCTGGTTCCCGGACAGCCAGACGCTGGCTTACACCTCTGACCAGGCTGGCGCACCACAAATTTATAAGATTGGTATCAATGGTGGTTCACCACAGCGTATTACCTGGGAAGGGGCTCAGAACCAGGATGCTGATGTGGCCAGCGATGGTAAATCAATGGTGATGATTAGCACCAGTGGCGGTGCTCAACACGTCGCCAAACAGGATCTGGTAACGGGAGCCGTTCAAACGTTAACGGACACGTTCCTGGATGAAACGCCGAGCCTGGCACCAAACGGCACTATGGTGATCTACAGCTCTACTCAGGGCATGGGTTCCGTGTTGCAGTTGGTCTCGACTGACGGTCGTTTCAAAGCGCGTCTTCCGGCAACTGATGGACAGGTCAAATTTCCTGCCTGGTCGCCGTACCTGTAATGTTTGAGCTTTCTGACATTACAAAAAAATAAACAATAATGGGAATTTTCAAATGCAACTGAACAAAGTACTGAAGGGTTTAATGCTGGCTCTGCCAATCATGGCAGTTGCGGCGTGTAGCTCACACAAAAATAACAACAATGACCAGTCTGGCGCAGGTGCTGATGGCGCTTACGGTGCTAACTCTGGCATGAACGGCAACGGTAACATGTCTTCTGATGAGCAGGCGCGTCTGCAGATGCAACAGCTGCAACAGAACAACATCGTTTACTTCGGTCTGGACAAATATGACGTTCAGTCTGACTACGCTCAGATGCTGGATCAGCACGCTAACTTCCTGCGTAGCAATCCATCATACAAAGTGACCATCGAAGGTCATGCGGATGAGCGCGGTACGCCAGAATACAACATCGCCCTGGGCGAGCGTCGTGCTAACGCCGTTAAGATGTATCTGCAAGGTAAAGGCGTGTCAGCTGACCAGATGTCTATCGTTTCTTACGGTAAAGAGAAGCCGGCCGTTCTGGGCCACGACGAAGCGGCTTACGCTAAAAACCGTCGTGCCGTACTGGTATACTAAGAGAATCATATGGTTAGTAACTTCAGACATCACCTGTTGAGTCTGTCGTTACTGATTGGCGTAGCGGCCCCCTGGGCCGCTAATGCCCAAGCGTCAATCAGTAGCGTTGGCTCCGGCTCGGTCGAAGACCGCGTCACCAGTCTAGAAAGAATCTCAAACGCCCAGGCACAGCTGATGCAGCAACTGCAGCAGCAGATGAGTGATAACCAGCGGGATATCGACTCGTTGCGTGGGGAAATCCAGCAAAATACCTATCAGCTGAACCAGGTTGTTGAGCGCCAGAAGCAGATCTATCAGCAGATCGACAGTCTGAGCAGCAATAACAGCAACGCCAGCCAGCCAGCCGCAGGTGCCGGTGATAGCGCCGGTGCGGGCGCGGCAGCAGCCTCTGGCACGGATTCCGGTGCCGCAGCAGCCGGCGGCAGTGCGCCGGTACAGAGTGGCGATGCCAACAGCGATTACAATGCTGCTGTCGCGCTCATTCTGGAGAAAAAACAGTATGACCAGGCGATCGCTGCGCTACAGGCGTGGGTGAAACGCTATCCGGATTCGACGTATCAGCCGAATGCCAATTACTGGCTGGGGCAGCTGTTTTATAACAAAGGCAAGAAAGACGACGCCGCGTATTATTACGCCACGGTGGTAAAGCAGTATCCAAAATCCCCCAAGGCTGCTGAAGCGTTGTTAAAGGTTGGCGTGATCATGCAGGAGAAAAACGACACGGCGAAAGCCAAAGCCGTTTATCAACAGGTGATCAAACTTTATCCTGATACCGAATCTGCTAAGCAGGCGCAAAAACGGTTGTCTGGTATGTAATTTGTGCAGGTTTGACCGGATATCGAGTGATTTCTGGTCTTGCCGCATGAAAGGTAGGCAATTGAACCCTTTAACAGAAAATAAGGGTTGCGCTACCTCGGTAAATCAGTAATATATGCCGCCGTTGCCGGGACACATTGCAGATGTGTCTGGCAAGCCTGAAGATGGGTCGTTAGCTCAGTTGGTAGAGCAGTTGACTTTTAATCAATTGGTCGCAGGTTCGAATCCTGCACGACCCACCATCTCCCGCAGGACGTTGTTCCCCAAGAGAACCTTCAGTATTGCTTCACAACCTTAAGATGGGTCGTTAGCTCAGTTGGTAGAGCAGTTGACTTTTAATCAATTGGTCGCAGGTTCGAATCCTGCACGACCCACCATCTTAACCTCAGGCATTATTGGTGAATGTGTTTGAGCGGTTGTCAGCCCCGAGCGGGTCGTTAGCTCAGTTGGTAGAGCAGTTGACTTTTAATCAATTGGTCGCAGGTTCGAATCCTGCACGACCCACCAATGTTGAAAGGCGCCCTAAAGGCGCCTTTTTGCTGTGCGTAAAACGTGCGGGATGAGAACCTGC
>JAAIGG010073525.1_pt1 | contig 77929 bp, 87 predicted proteins | sample 6487391 | NCBI WGS metagenome assembly JAAIGG01 (sample SAMN13974130, study PRJNA590717) | phyllosphere metagenome | biome: asymptomatic weeds; feature: pooled weeds collected from a community garden; material: weeds; isolation source: pooled asymptomatic leaves from various weed species from...
AACAATCGCGGCATGCGGGACTGGCTAATCTTCATTCGCACGGCGGAGGCAGGAAGCTTGGCACAGGCAGCCCAGCAGCTGGATTTAACGCCCGCGGCGGTAAGCAAGGCGGTAAGCAGGCTTGAGCACTATCTGGATGCTCCTCTATTTACACGTACATCCCGGGGTATGCTGCTAACGGAGGCGGGCCAGACAACCGTGTTGCGCGCCCGCGAAATAACCGCCTCCTTCCGCTCGCTACTGGAGGAAATCCGCAATCCTGACAGCAAGATAAAAGGGGTTGTCAGGCTGACTGCCCCTGCTATCGTGTGCGAGTACTTGGCCAACAAGTGGGCCTTCAACTATGCCCTTACACACCCTGAGGTAAAGGTGTTTCTGGACTCGCGTGAACGGGAAGACCTCCGCCGGGACTCACCGGAGCTTGACGACCTGGTGCTACGCAGCGGACGTATCGAGAGCGACGACTTGGTGCACCGTAGCCTTAGTCCTGTCAGACTAATACTATGCGCCAGTCCGTCCTATCTGAAAAAACATGCTCCGGTTACTCATCCCCGCGACCTATGCAGGCATATGCTTTTCGCCCTGCATCAGAATGGCCTCTCCGGCCCTCTAATGCTGTCTCGAGGAGAAGAGTCATTCCTCCTTGAGACACATAATGACAGCGGCCTGTCTTCCAATAACCTGCTAGCCATGTTTAACCTTGTACTTCAGGGAAAAGGCATAAGCCTTGCCACACCGGGCTGGCTCGCCGCCGAGCATATCGCCCGTGGCGAACTCGTTTACGTGCTGCCTGAATGGAAAATACCTGACCTGCCCGTGTGGCTGATATGGCGTCAGCGATCGCGCCAGACAAAACTTTTTACACACTTCAGCGACTACATCGAGCAATGTTGGGCGGCCCGCCCCAATTTAAAATCAGGCTAGCGGCACTGTTTATTCTCCCGACGGTATACTCCAGCCTGGCGGGAATTTCTTACTTTCCGGCCGCTTTGTTGATAGCCTGCTGCATCGCCGCTTCGCTGACCACGCCCGGTATGACGGTTGTGTTCTCCACCGTGGCATTCTCTGCCGGCATAACATTAATCCCCGGCGTTCCTGTAAGCTCCAGCATCTCAGCCAGAGAATCATTGTTAGCAATCAGGCTGTCAGATTTTGCATAATCCTCCTGCTTTTCAGGCCCTGCACCCGCTGTTTTCGCAGCAGTTTCTATGTCTTCAGCTGTAAGCTTTCCCTCATTGTGCCCTGTCCGGTAAATGCCGTTGTGATAAGCCATATAGGCCGCAGCGCCCTTCTGCCTGAATACGTCAAGACCCCGTCGGGAGGCCTGATTGGACTCCGGGAAACGGGAGGCAAATATCGTCCAGTCACGGAATGCAAACCTGACATCCGGATTACTGGCCATCACCTTTTCCATCACCGGCGACATCATGCTGCAGGCAATGCATTCGTAATCAAAAAACTCCGTCACGATCACCTTTGAGTCAGCCGGGCCTGTCACCGGCACGCCGTCGAGCTGCATCAGCAGCCGGTGGGCTTTAACCGCCGCACCGACATAGGCCTTTTGCTTCATCTCTTCCTGGCGCGCCTGAAGTTTTTTACTGACTTCAATCAGGACATCCGGATGAGCAACCAGATAGTCAGCCGCAATTTCGCCGATTCGGGCCTGCTGCGCAGGCGTAAAGTCCTCTGCTGCAGCCGTCGGTGCCGCCTGGGCGGCGCAGGAAATGCCGGTGGCCAGCATCACTGCCGCCATTTTCAGGTGTTTTTTCATAATGTTCCGTTTTCTCTTTCAGGAATTCAGGGAAGTTAATGGCTGGCTGTTTCGCCAGATTTCGGGAGCTGCAGGGCCGTGATACTGCCCTGCGTGCGTATCAGCGCTCTTTCTGAATGTTGCGGGTAATCTCAGGGACGGGTTCTTCACGCTCCCGCCCACGTCCTTCTGCCGGCAGGGTAGGCTGACTCTGTCTTTCAAGCTCACGCGCCGCGCTGGCAATGGCGCGCTCCGACAGTTCGGTTTGCGCCCTGACAGGGGCCTGCACAGACCGGTCCAGTTCTTCTGTCGCCTTCCGGATGACAGATGCCGGTATGGCACCCGCACCGCCCGTCTCAGCAGGCAGACGAATATCACCAGGCAGGCCTGCGTTCGCCAGTGCACTGAGCACCGCACTGGCTGAAGCCGCATTCAGACCTCCCTGCGACGAAAGCTCGCCGGCAGCCTGACCGATAAGGCGTGCATAGTCAGGTTCCTTTTCCCCTGGCAATGCCGGGATTTGCTGTTTAACCGACTCCACTACGCGTGTCAGAAGTCGTGAATTCAGCGTCTCCTTTTCAGCATCAGTTTCAGGCAGTTTCACCGCAGCCTGAGCCTCAGCCATAAGCTGCTTCGCAAGTTTCTGCATCTCCGCCATTCCGTCCGGCTCTGTTTTTTCGGGTAGCTTTATGTCTTCCCTGGCGGCTTCGGTAGCCAGCTTTCTGGCCAGCGCTTTCATATCGGGCTCTCCTGCCCGCTCTGACCGGTCCGTTTCGGGCAGTGAGAGCGACGCACCCTGTGATTTTTCAAGCGCCGCGAGGGCCGCCTGCAGCAGGACTGACTCGTCGCGGACGGGACCATCCGGAGGCAGATTTCTGAGCATATCCGTTAACTCATGCTGCACAAGGCTCACCAGCGCAGCATCGGAACGGTATGCCCTTTCTGGCTGGCCACCGGCGACTTTCAGCATCCTGTCAGTCGGTGTTTTACGGCCGGTCTGAAGGATAACGCCGGTATGTGGATGCGTCCTGGCAGCGTCAAGCCCCTGCCCCAGTGACGTGACTATCATCGTTTCTCCGTTCCGGCTTTTCTGCAGCACAGCTGCCTGCGCTTCGCGGGTGGCCAGCTCCCTGCCCGCACCTGTTGTCATCTGACCAGCGTCCGCACTGATCGGGTAGAGACTGACGCCGGCAGTCTTGCCATTGCCGTCAAAGACCGGCAGGGCAAGGTGGGGTTCCGGATACTTTTTAGTGGGGGGGATAATTCGCACGGTTAACGGACTGTTTTTAAGCCCCTGCTCCCGCAGAAAGGTCCGGCCTATGGCCGTTTTTGACGCCGGTTTTCCCATACCCCAGATAAGTCTTGCCTGAGAGCGTTCAGGCTGAGGATCGATGGCGTCGTGCGCCGTTTCAGGCCCGTTATCCCTGTTACGAAGCGTGGCCATCCAGTCTGCCATTCCGTCCGTGTAAATCTGCACATGGTCAACCGCACGGGAAATGCTGATGTAAAAGGCGCGCATACCGCTCATGCGCTGACGTGCCCCCTCAGTACCTTCAAGCGCAATGACGTACTCTGCACTGGCCCCCTGAGCACCGTATCCCGTTACCGCCCACGCATAGTCAATATGCTGGTCTGCAGTTACCTTCCCCGGCTCTATGACCTTTTCCCCTGCTGCACTCCTCAGTACCACCTCGCCATTATCCCGTAGCGCCTGTACCCGATACTGTTCATGTGCGGTGTGTCCGGCCTGTTTCTGCGTTTTGGTCATGCGCAGACTGTCGCCAACCCGCAGCTCCAGGCTTTTGCGTTCAAAAACCTCGATCTCCGTGGCATTGAGTTCAGCCGGTGAATAAAACTTTGTCCTGCCGTCTTCATCCCGTAACACGATGCGGTTAATACCCGAATCAACAGCCGTCACACTGAGATAGCTGTCGTTCACCATAACCACCTGCCCTGACTTCCAGGATGACGTGCGGTTAAAGTCATGCCTGCCGCCCGTGACACGCTCCAGAACAGGAACGTTTACGGCTTTATTACCCAGCTCCTTCGCCTCAAACAGCCTGTCATGAATGCTCTGATTGATTGCCCGCCTGTCTTCGTTCAGCTGTGCGATGATCAGGGTCTTTTCCCTTGCCCCTGCCGTTCGCCCCATGTAGTCCGCAACGATGGCCTCCACCGGCGCTTTGGTTTCAGTAACAGAACGTTCCGGCTGTACCACGCCGGCTGCACGCGGAACCGCAGAGGGCTGGACCTGCATGATTTTCTCAATCGCAGCCGCTGCCTTGTTCTCGATAACGCTGTAAACCGCAGATTTAATGTTTTCATCACGCTGACGGACGATTTCTTTCATTACGGCAACATCGATGGGACTGCGCTCCTGAACCAGCCTGAACGGTGCGCCGCTCTCGGGCGAGGTGAACTGCGCGATGTCCCCGACCGACACCGCCCGGCCGTTGCCGGTCGATATGGCCTTGTAAGCCACGGCCGTGTCCTGGTTTCCCAGCATGGAAGACTCATCGATGAGGAAAAGCGTGTTTTCAAAGCGGACGCTTTCACCCGCAGCCGTGCGCTGCTGCCAGTCAACGATGAAAGACTTCAGGGTCTGCGCCTCGATGCCGACGCTGCGCATTTCCTTCACCGCCCGGTGCGTAGGCGCCAGCCCGATTATTTGTGGCCGGGAGCCATCCGGGAGCGTGTCCAGCGCAGCTTTAACCGCCCTGAACTGAGTGGTTTTACCCGTACCGGCATAGCCCTGAACGGCAGTGAACCTGTCCTTACTCTCAAGTATCAGCCGCGTGGCATCAGTCTGGCCAGCCGTCAGTCCCGCCGTCACCGAACCACTGACGTTCTGCATCAGGGCAGGCACTGCATTTTTTCCGTCCGCGATTTCCCTGACGATGGTTTTTTCCATTTCCCAGGTCGCGCGGGCGACGTAGCGGAACTCACCACCAACCTGAACACGTATCAGATCCCTGTCGGCTACCTGCTGGTCAAACTGCTTCTGCAGATCGGGAACGCCTGGCCCGAACTTCATTGCCTCCTTGAGCAGTTCGACCTCAGTAAAAGCCACATCACGCATCTGCTCAACCGCGCGCGAAAACGCCTTCTGCACGTCTGTCTGCAGGCCGCTTTTAAGAGCAGTCAGTGCTTCTGCTGCGTCATCCCTGCCGCTGGCCTGGCGGACCAGAGACAACGGAGAACGGGTTGCACGCATCCGTGCGAGCCGGTCTTCTGCCCGGACAAGAGGCTCCCCCGTAAACACTTCGGCTTCGTGGCCAGAGCGGGCAAGACTGTTCATCATGTTGGCCGTCAGATCGCGGCCGTTGAGGCTGGCCAGAACCATGCCACGGTCATTGTCCTGGCTTCCCGGGGCGGACACATAGGCGTGAGTCAGATAAAGCGGCCGACCGGTTTCAACCCGTACCGGCTTTTTCTGTCCGTCACGCAACAGTGTTATCTGGCCGTCGCTGACGGACTCAACCGTCAGCCGATCGCGCGCCTTAATTCCTGCCGGCTTGTCGCCGGCGACGGCAAAGAGACGCTCGCCGCCAGCGACCTGCAATGATTCACGCTCAAAGAGCCGCCAGTCACCAGTGAGCTTCCGGATGTCCTGTACCGTCTCAACACCATCGGAATCAACCAGTGACAGTTGACGGCTTTTTTCATGAACCCGGTCAATGACGTAATGACGTGTTTCGTTTTTATCCGATCTGTCCTCCAGAACCTGCCCGGGACGGTAGGTACTGGTAAGCTTTCGGGTTTTAGCGGACGTAAAAACAGGAATACGCGCTTCTACGGTCACCTCTTCCTGTCCGAGTTTACCGGCATCTTTAAGCGCCGAACGGATCTGATCGTTCAGCTGCTGCTGTTCACGTTCGCCGACGACCGTCGCCGTCAGTGCGGTTTCCGGACCGCTCAGCTCTGCATAACGCGTGGCCAGCGCCTGATAGCGATCGCGCTTGTCCGCGATACTGATAACGCGGGTTTCCAGGCCGGACGAGGGTTCGCTCAGGGAAAGTCGCGGCACACCGGACTGTTCAAGAACCGACAATGCGCTGGTTGCCGACGTGCGGCCGGCTCCGTCCAGGAACAGCAACTGCGCATTCTTCTCCAGTGCTTCGCCGGTCAGCACGAGCATTTCTTTCAGGCCCAGTCGCTCGGCACCCTCAACCACAAGCGTGCTCTGTGGCGTAAGGGTAAAGCTGCTGTCCAGAATTCGGCTGCGGTGCATCAGGTTATCTTTGAGTAAATCTGATTTACCGAGTGACAGTGCACGCTCTGCAGAACTGGCCATGACCATCACATCTCGCCCGTGGGCACGTGACAATGTCACCAGCTGTTCAGCGGTTTCACGCTGACGCAGAGCAGATGAGGGGGAATTAAGGATGGCCACCGGTGACTGGAGAGCCTGAACGAAACGCTCAGGGACTTCACTTTTCGGCGTACGGAAGCTGGCCACAACATTTTCTTTGACCGCATCGGCAGCCACAGACTGTAATGACAGCTCATCCAGCAGGTGGATACGAGACGTAAACACGCCCTTTTCCGCATCCAGAGGGACAAGCTCGCCGCTGCTGATCACCTCATCAAGCGCGCGTTTCAAATCCGGTATTTTCTCTTCGTAATCGCCTGCGCTGAACGCGGTCACCAGAAGATCGCCATAGGTAAAACGCGTCTGACTGTCGCTCAGAACTGAAATCGCTTCCTGTACTGACCAGATCGCATTTTTGCTGATATCCGCCTCGGGTTCAGTCTGCTGCACCTCGAGGGACTTCGCCTCACTGATGACTTCCTGAATGTCAAAATCTAGCTTCGCCATCTGGCTTTTCCAGCGCTCCTGAAGACGGCTGCGGCCCCGTTCAGTTTCGGGCTTGGCAATGGGCTCCTCATCCTGAACGGGTATCATGTCGTGGTTCTTTGTATTGCCCGTTCGGTCATCTGTCAGCGCGGGTTCAGTCAGCGGCAGTTCAGTTGTACTGGTTGTGGAATGTTCAGGTCCGTACGCCTTTTCCGGAGAATCATCTCTTCTGGCCAGATTTTCGTTAAGCGGGCCAGTAACAAGCCGTTCTTCAGTGCCGGCAACCTTATCAGGGAGGCCTGAACCGGAGACGTCCGGCCCGCCGGAATGACTGATGACTTTACCTGCGGCTTCCGGAGAGACGCTGTCAGCTTTGTTGATACCGCCAGCCTCTTTCAAGGCGTCGGCCTTAACCTGCAGTGGCGTACGCTCATCCCGAACAGCCGGCGTGCTGTTTTCAGGAACCGTTTTAGGGTTTACGTCATCCTCACCATAGCGATCGAGAGACTGTTTTCTCTGGCGGGTATCGAGCGCCGCCACATCGCGGCTTTTCAGGCTGGCTTCCTCACCCACGCTTTCGTGAATATCCCTGTGCCGTGATGAGAACTCCTCCAGTACAGTTTCAGTAAAACCTTTAACCTCCCACATGTCATGCGGTCCGCCAGTCAGCACCGTTTCGTAGCCCAACGCTTCGGTTTTACCCTTCAGCGAGCTGCGGTAAAGCTGGCCAAATTTCACCTGATGCTTGTAAATCGTCTCAATAAATCCCGTTTTGTGAATGTAGTCGGTGGACAGGGCTTTCCACTTGCCCTCATGTTCGGTGGCATTAACAATAACGGCGTGGGTATGTATCTGCGGATCGAGGTTACGGGACGTGTCATGGGTAAACAGTGCCGCCACCATTTTTTCGGTGGGTACAATGCGCGTTATGCCGTCCTTTGTATCCCTGACGCTGATCAGGTTTTCAATCACCCCCAGCGTCTCTTTCACCGCTTCGTGGTGAGCATCCAGCAGGCGTTTGTCGCCACCGGCGAGAATGAGCATGGATATACTTTTGGGTGCGGAAAACGTCAGATCATGGCCGGGCCGGTGGACGTGGGAACCCTGAACATCTTTGCCCAGTTCGACGCCGTTCGGCAGTTTACCGTGCAGGACGTCTGTAAACGTCTGCAGGTCCACTGGCCCCTCCAGTCCCAGTTCTTTTGCACCTTCGCCCAGCCACTGACTTTCCAGGTCATCAAGAAAATAGTAATTGTCTTTGCTGCTGTAGTAGCTGGCAGCATCGGCGGCCGAAGCCACCGGCGCAACGGTCATCATCTTTCATGCCCTCCGGGTTCATGATGTTCTCCCATTTCCTGCCAGACCTCGTAATCTTCTCGGTGGCGCAGGATGTTCTTTTCATCGTCAGCCATTTTGTAGTTGGCCTGCCGGTACTGATCAGCGTAAGCCTCCTCCCTGCTGTCGGGTCCGGTTTTCTGATGGCCAGCCGTATGCACAATCAGCTGACCTGCATCGTCTTTTTCTGCCAGCATTTGCAGATCGGGTGCCTCCCCCTGAGCGGACTCATCAGACGTCACTGATTCATCACCTGTCGCTGGCTTGTTTGAACGCTGTGCCAGCAATTCAAGCGCGCTCGCCGTTCTGACCGGTGATTTAGCATTTGCGGGAGAAACGGGAGGTTGGGTGGCAGGAAGTACGGTTTTATCCGCGACCGGAACGGACGACTGAGGCCTGTTATCGGGACGTTCAGCCGCGATCTCTGCACTGAACGGCACCTGCGGGGAACGGCCAGGAAAAGCCCTGACGTTGTCCGGCAACCTTCTCCCGGACTCAGGCTCAGGCTCATCAATCCGGGGCGGTATACTTCCTGCGGGTTTACTGGCGTTCAGGGCGCCCGAACGCTGAGGTTCTTCCACAGGAACTGATCGTGCTTTTGTCTGCACTGGCTTAACCGGGGTCAGCATTTCCTGTACGGTCTGCTGCTCACGGGCGTCAGCAGCCGGCGCAGAGGCGGCGTTGACTGCATTTGCCGGTTTAGGGTTTTCAGCTGGAAAAATGGTTTCAGCGGTCGGAGCTGCCCCCGCTTCCAGATTTTCATCGCCGGTCGGGAAACGAATGCCCATGCTGGCAGCATCACGCTCGTTCCGGCTGATGATATTTTCCAGCTCGGGACTGAGGTTGTCCCTGAAATCACGCTCGATGAGCGCAGGATGGTATTTTTTCTGTTCGCGGTACTTCAGGCTGAGTTTCACTACCGGATATTCACCCGGCAGACGGACATAAAACCGCAGGTTGGGCAGCTTCATGATGTTGTCATAATCAACAACCGGCTCCCTGACCTTGTCCTTGCTGATGGAAATACCGTCACGCTCCTGCGCCAGACCAAAGCTGTTCTGCTCCCGAGCTTCACGCCGGCGTTGATAGCCCAGATCTTCCTCCACCATTTTTGCCACTTCAGAACTGGGAGAGCGCCCGTAAAAGCGCGTGTTCAGCAGGTCAAAAATGGCTCTGGCCATTTCGCGGCCGTAAACGTTAATCAGCTGGGGCATGTTCTGAATACCCAGTACAAAGCAGGCACCGAACTTACGGCCTTCGGCCAGCGTTTCGCCCAGATCCGGGAGTTTCTGCAGGCCCAGAATTTCATCGCCGATAATCCACACCCGGCGCTGGCTGTCCTCGCCCATGCTCTGGATAAACAACGTGGCCAGCGAAAGCCACATCGTTATCAGCGGGCGGACAGATTTACGGTGACGGGCCGTGGTTGAGATAAACAGCCAGCTGTTGTCATACTGCTTTTCAGTCATCCACTCCCGGATGCTGAACTCGGGTTTACCCTCCTTGTCGAGCCCCTGCAGGTAACGCAGCGACTTGGCGTAGTTGGTCAGAACCGAGCGTATCGAGATGGCGGTTTTTTCAATTTTCTCCTCCACCAGGTTGGCGGATGGCGTATTCTTCAGGAATTCGCGCAGGCTTTTCAGGTCGATGGACAGCAGGGTTTTCAGGAATTTTTCAATGTTGCGGTCCGGGTCCGACGCGAACTGCATGGCGGTATCACTGAAGATGGTCCGGGAAGACGAAACCCAGAACGGGTCCGAGTCACCCTCGACCGGCATCAGCGCGGCCGTCATGTTCTCGTAGTCAACCACCTCACGCCCTTCACGCCACAGCACCCAGTTTTCGCAGCGTCTGTCATGTGTGTTCAGGATTTTGTCCAGGCGTTCGTCATAGTGTGTTTCGACAAACGTACCGCCTGAGTCGTATATGATGGCGCGATCACCCCGCTTACGTATGTAATCAAGCAGCCAGCGAATAATGGTGGATTTACCGACATTTACGGTGCCGTGAATCAGGTAATTCATGATCTCAGCATTGCGAACCATATGAAGCCCGGCCACCTGCAGATTTGACTTTTCTCCGGCATTTTTAAGCAGCCGGTTAATCTCTTTCAGGCTATCCGTGAGCTCCATACCGGATATAAATTCATCCGCACTCTCTTTTTTGCCTATCCGGCCCACATACCAGAATACGATGCTGAACAGGACCATTGCCGCGACGCCACACCAGAAAGCACAGTGTTTAAGATTCTGGACAATCAGCGCACCCTGCTCCTGCATCCAGGGATTTGCGAGCAGCTGAGCGAGGGTAAGATTAATGGTGCATATTTTGTCTGGCTCGCAGTGCCAGCGGATATCCCACACGGGAGGGCCGTCGTGCTGCATCAGCCGGATAAACCCGGACTGCATATAGCCCGTCCAGTACCAGAAGCCGTTTCGCAGCGTATCTTCAGGGGTGATGTACCAGAACAGGCCCAGCGTAGTTAAAACAAAAAACAACAACATCCAGTGTGATATCCACTGGTTCACCTGTATGAACATTCGCAGGCGGTAGGCCGTTATCTGACCGCCCTGAGTAAGATTTTTAGGCGTGAAACTCATGGAATAACTCCGGCAGACGCGCGCAGGCGGCCCGCCCCGGTTAGCAGGAGCGGGCTGGGGTTACAGTGAAACGGAAGCGCCGGAAAGAGATAACCGGCGTTGGGGCTTACAGCATCAGCCCGGAATTTTGCGAATAAAACCAGTACGCTTAAGCAACCAGCATCCCGCCAGAACCGGCAGGCCACAGACTGCGAAGAGAATATTCCAGCAGAGCAATGTCAGTACCGACAGCACGGCACCGGCCGTCAACGTCAGCAGTGCCATCAGGAAAGAGATCATTCCCGGCGGCGTCAGGCCGTTTTGTGTGCTCCGCATGGCAACGTCATACGCGAAAAAGTCGCTGTGCGACATGATGTACTGAATCACTGGCTGGCCGAACTGGCACAGAACAAATGCACTCCAGGCGAGGAAAAAAGTAAACCAGGTAATGAGGGTGCGTGGTGCGCCGTTAAATTGCAGCATATGTATCACCTTGTTATCAAAGTTGAATGAGAGGATTGAGAGGATTGAGAACGTCTTTTTTAATGCAGCGCCCGCCGCAGGCGCTGGCTCAGTAAGCCAGCGCGAGGAGGCGAAACGTTTGCGGTAAAACATGAGGCACGTACGCCCGGTGTCTGAACATGAGCGCGTTTTTTGTCTTGCAGAAGGCGTGGCAGGTACAGGATTAGGACGGCACACGTCCGGTTGTCAGGAGAGACGTTGTATTGTCGTCCTCAGACGCATGCCGTTTGTTTCTGTAACCGCCGTCGTTTAGGCGGCAGTCAGGATATCGATGCAGTTATGCGATGATCGTCTTCGCGGGGAATGCAGTTACGGGAGAATGTTAGTAATTGATTTCGCCAGCTGGGCTTCAAGCACCGGTTTGGCTTCTTCGAATTTCAGATTGACCTTGTTGGCATTTGAAACCACACGAGTCTGATATTTCAGGCGGTTGCCCTGCTCGCTGCTGGTTTGCAGTTTGATTCCGGATGTTCCCTGACGCAGAGCGGCAACATTATCAGTGGTGACGGCGGCTTTACTGCGCTCAGAAATCTGCAGATCGGTCACCATCGTATAGTTAACGTCTTCCACCATTGCATCTGCTGCCATGCCTAAAAGACCTACTGCCAGACCTGCGCCGAGTACAGCGCCACCTGAATTGCCGTTATAGGCAGTGATACCGGCGCCCAGTGCTGCACCTGCAGCACCGCCTTCATAGCCACTGGTCAGAAAACCCTGGGCCTGACGCAGGTCCATTTTGTCTGCTTTCAGTACGTTGGCCTGAACCCAGTAGAATGCGGTGTCAGGGCTGCTGGACAGGTTATAACCTTTTGCCCGAAGGTCGTTAGAAATCATAGTCTGCAGGTCACTCATATCTTTATCTGACGTATTGCGCACCTGAACCCAGACTGTTTTTTCACTTGAAGGCTCCATCCAGACTGTCTGACTCATCTGAGTCTTCACGTCGAGATTACGCTTTTTAATTGCTGTACTCATTGCACCGCAACCAGACAGCACAAGACATGCAGCAGCAATAGCCGCCACAATAAATGAACGGTTTTTCATTTCAGTATCCTTGTTAAACGAAAAAAAAGGGCGCAGATGCCCGTTGGTTATGTCTTCAGAGGGATTCTTTGGTGGTGATCCCTTCCGTCAGAAAGACGGAAGGGTTATCGGCTGGATGGTTTGAAACTTAAATCTTTTTGATGAACTTTGAGATTTTCTCAATGGCGAATCCTGCGCCTAACCGGTTTATTTCGGAACCAACTACTATGTTTACTGCAAAGATTAACAGGAACTCAAGTAAAGGGATGAGGAATGCCACTCTCGAATAAAAACCGGCTATTAGAGCTGAAATCAGCATTATCGAAAGAAAAATAGTCACAGTACGCAACACCACACTACGTAGATGACTAAGAATCTTCGAAGATCTGCGAATGTCCTCTGGAACAGACATATACATGATTAAGTTGCTGTAGGTCATGAACGAAAAAAATAATCCAATCCCGGCTGTTGGAATAATGACGATCCATCCGTCGCTCAAAACGAAGTCTATATATCCACTTTGCCCATATGATATGTACAAAGCCAGAACACTTAAAAAACTGATAATGACCGATGTAACGGGGATTATTAGACTAAATTTTAACAGTGAAAGGGATGAGGGAATGAGTCGTTGCCCTGAAGCAAAACCTTCCACAATTTTGGATATATCTGCCTCAAAATCACATACAGTTATGTTACTCATATCCCCTCTCCCATTCATAATCCGTCAAGATGCTTTGTTCTGTTCAGCACGTAGAGCATCTATTTTTTTCTGAAAACCATTTCTTAAATTAGAGTCATCCCAAACAGGTAATGTTTGGTTCAAATCTTCTTTTGCTCTACCTAGTTGCTGATTAACAACAGCACCCTGATGCTCACTTTTAAGTATATCACTGGATGCCTGAACAGTGCTTTTATTTTTGCTTATTTCCCGGTCAATGTCTCCTATTTTTCCCGTATTTTCAAAGTTTCTGTCTGCCACTTTATCAGCGATGTTTTGTGGCGTATTCAGTGAGCCAGCCTGTTCATTCACACGGCTTACTCCTGAGTTGTAATCCTGTGCGATCGCCGGTGAGGTTACGCTACCTCGGGGAGTAACGTTCCGCTCGTTAACGGCCTGGCTGTTTTCGCCTGTCCCACTATTGCGACCATGAGAGGTGCTCCCCTGGTGAACTGTCCTCGCTGATTCGTTTTGACCTCGCTGATTCACCTCTACCGGATTATGTGACGAGCCCTGACTGTCATTACCCGTGACTGCAGGTAACGAACCTGAGGGGGTCAGAGCCTGTGATGCAGTCTGCTCTGTCCTGCCTGCATAGTTCTGCATGATCTCCGGTTCCAGACGCTCTTTCATGAATTCGGTCGCTGCAGTCTGCGCCGTATTCACGTTTGTCAGGACATGCTGTGCATCGCTGCCGTACTTGGCTGTGGTCCAGTCCACAAACTCCTGATTGTAATTGGCGTCCAGGCTGGCACTCTGGTTCTGCGCGAGCGTGGCCATCCTGCTGAATTCCTGACTCCGCGTGGTGCTGTCGGTGTACTGATGATACTGACTTTTGGAATCATTAAGCGTGGCCGCGAACTGTTGCACTTTCGAATCTGACTCGTTGTTGCTGTGACTCCCCGACTCGCTCAGGCGCGTTGAGGTAACCATGTCCATACCCTGACGGAAATCCTTCGCTTCCTGGCTGTTTTGATCCTTACGGTAGTCATGCCCTTCGGCGTGGCTGTCCTGCGTACCGTGGGAGCTGCCTGAAGAGTGACGCCAGTCAGCATTCAGGTTAACCTCCGCTCCTGCACTCAAGCCTGCTGCCCATTTAGGCAGCTTGCCTGCCAGCATGTCACCGCTATCAAATTTGCCGTAAACCCTGCCTCCTGCTCCAGCACTTCCCGTATTGGTGATATCCATTAACTTGTTAAACGCTTCTGACTGAGAAATATTATGTGACTTCGCGTAACTCTCAACAGCAGATTGCATTTGACTAATTCCACGACTTTCATTACTGGTCACACTGTTATCACTTCCTTTAGTAATTGTGTCGCTGGTTCCGCTCTGGCGATTGAACTGTTCGAGTTGCTGGAAGCCACTGGTTACGCTGTGGTTGTAACCGTCCAGAGCCGTCTGCGCCTGTTGCTGGGCCTGACGTGACTGCTCTGAGAAACCGCTGCTTGCCAGCGAACTGAGTTTCAGGTTAACCGGCAGATTGGAGATAGCCCCACTGGTGTCGTAAACGTTGTGGCCATCGGCCGTCTGCGTGTGCATCGCACCATTACTGGTCTGGAAAGCCTGCTGTCCGGAGCGCTGCATGACGTTGGTGTCGAACTTATTGGCACTCACGTTATCCATCGACATGTTGTTGAATGACCAGTTGCCGTCTGCTGTCGTGGATGCCTGCCCGCCCGTTGAGAACGCGCCGGAACTGATAACTCCGCCGACCACCTGAGAAGCCACCGACGCTGCACCCTTCGTCAGAAAGAACGACATCGCGGGTATCGATGCACTCAGGTAGCCCGCTATGTTGGCTGCATCCGAATGCTGAAGCGCGACCTGATCGGCGTTGGCCAGTACCAGAGGCGTGGCACCGGTTTTCGACTGCAGGTAAAAGTTCATCATTGAATTCAGAATGGCGTACATCACGGGCCACATCTGAAAGTACAGAAAGCCACCGGCATACATCTTCAGCGTGTTTACCCCGAAAATGGTGTGGTTGGTCAGGGCAAGCGCAATCACCAGCGGGAAAAGCCCAATCAGGATCAGCATCATCAGCGACTGGAAAATAGGCAGCGTTCGGCCGATGACAACACCGAAAGAGGCCCAGCTGAGCCGCTGTTTGGTCATGCTGGATTCAGTGGCCAGATTCACCAGGTTTGCTGTATCAGACGAACGCGCCGCAAAGCCTTTCCATCCATCACGGATAGCGGCATTGGTCACGTTGTTTCGCATAATCTGCGCTGCGCTCTGGCCACCTGAATAGAAAAAGCCATAGCTGTCGTTCATCGCATTGCCCAGGAGCGTGTCTGCGCTGACGCGGGTACCAAAAATTCGCGTGGCCAGAGTGTGCCAGCTGAGCCCTCCAACACGAATGTCGTCGTTCATCAGCGAACGCATGGTGACAGATGCCTGCTGACAGGTTACAAACTGCCGGCCATTACCGGTATCCTGGAAAATGCCCCGTAGCTGACTTGGGTTACTGGTGATAAGCGTCAGCGGGTCGGTACTGTTGAGCAACTGGGAAATGGTGTACTTGTTGTTCAGCATGATGTCGCCGATCACGCAGTTTTCAACGTAGTCAGTAAGCAGCGCGGCCAGCTGAGGATTCTGCGTACGGAAATCTGATGACTGCGCGACGATTTGCGATCCAAACAGCATGCCCGATTTGGTATACGTCAGGGAATCAGGACGCGCCAGAGTATAATCATACAACTGAGCCATTCCGAAACCTGTGCCTGTCGTCAGGCCCGCAATCATCGCCAGCCCGACCGGCACGTTATCCACTTCATACACCGCTGCAGGATCGGTGATATCGATTATCTGCACACTGCGCTTCGGCACCAGAAGGACGGAAGTTATCAGCATGAAAATACCCAGCCAGTGAAGAAATGCCATCGGGTTGCGCGTTTTAGTGAATGTGACCATCACGCCCAGGATGCTGAACGTGCCCACGATGTGAAGCACCGTGGTGAACGTATCGGAGCCCAGTATGGTGACGACGCCGTTAAACATCTGCCGCCACATGTCTCCGCCGTAAATCGTGTAAACCTCAGTCATTGCCGTTTCCCCAGCGATAGTTACTCTGATAGGAGGTCGAGATAATGGTGGACACCTGCTGCTGCAGGTACTGCATGTTCCGGTCGATGCCGTCGAGTGCGTTCTGATCCGCCGCAGACTGCAGTTTCATCTGCGCCAGGAGAGACTGAGCATTCAGAACATTGCCACGCAGTTCACCTGCTGCCTGTTCCGGATAGTTTTTTCCTGCCAGAGACTGGCTGGCCTGCTTTACCAACTCCTGCAGGTACTGAATCATCATGTCCTGGGCAATAAAGTCTGCGACCTGAAGCAAATAGGTCGGGCTCATGCCCATGCTGCGGGAGTTAGTCAGGTATTTGAGTACCGGCACCGACGTCGTGTTGATGAAGCCTTTTTCACGATCGGTCAGTCCGGTATCTGCCGTGAGTTTGCTGTCGATAGAAAGCATAAGGTTACGTACCTGCGTCACCAGTGCGGCGTCACTGCTGATGTTGACCGTCCCCACCGCAGGTCCGAGGCAGAGGTCCATCGTGTCACAGCCATAAATTTTTGCGCTTCCGCCCCGCATAAGCACGGTGATGATGTCCCGGTTATCCACCATTGGGGTCAGAATAGTGACCTGCCCCTGTGCGTTAAAAACGATGGAGCCGACGATGCTCATGACCAGCTCTTTAAGCTCGTTATTACCGTCGAACAGATGGTTGCGGCCCAGCGCGTCCCAGATAAGGTTTTTGTTTTTCAGTACCTGGTCTTTCATCTGGTCAGGAGCCCGGCTGGTCACGCTGTCGCCCTGTCCGCCGACCGTACAGCCCTGCCGGGATGCCGCCCAGTCTGAAAAAATGTTGCTCTCGCCGGCAATGTCCTGGCAGATCTTCTGGTTTGATACCTGTGACACGGGCCACAGGCCCCCGATGATGCCCTGCGCGGCCTGACAGGAGCTCATGTTTGCAGAGTTGACGTCTGAGGCCAGTTTCTGCAAAAAGTCCTTAGCCTGCTTGAGTTCAGGGACCATTGTCTGCAGCGCCAGGTCAAAGGCATATCCGGCTGCGTTACTCATTATCTGTTTGACGAACCGCTGCAGTTCCGCGCCGTTAATGAACGAAAATGAGCCCAGGTAAGCGTCAATGCCACCGCAGCCCGCGTTGAGTGAGGGAACCTGCATCGAGATAAGCTGAACCTGCTTGACGGGGTTGCGCAGGTAAATTGAGCCGCCTGTGATATAGCCCGCCGCCTGTCCCTGCCATGCCTGTGCCTGAGAAACATTGCCGTCAAATCCGAGGCTGCTGAAATAGCCATTCAGGTCACCCTGTACGTCGGCCTGAGCCGTACTACTGATTGTCAGCGCTGTGAAGGCTGAAAGAAGGAACTGCCTGATTTTCATGTTCTGCGTTTTCCTTTTACGAGCGGTCCCACTGAGTGATTCATCATCATTTACTCCACTGCGTCATAAACCCGTTCCGCCGGAGGGTGATACTGATTAGCGCGCCACAACCTGATCCCCCGGCAAGGGAAAACAGAAAGAGCAGCGGAAAGTCCTGGACGGCGCTGAGCAATCCGGCATCCGGTCCGGTTGTCAGAATCAGCAAACCGCCTTCTGTGAACTCACAGACAAGCCAGGCATAAAGCCCGGCCGCTGCCAGAAACGAGGCGCAGACAAGCAGCAACGCCGTCTCCAGTCCGGAGAGCGTCAGGGGATGTTCAGTCATGATTTTTTCCGTGGGTGACAGCGCGGCGGGTTACTGAGGCGTCAGCGCTCCGCTGCTGGGAACCGGCCCTAATGTGTCCGGAGAAAGGTGATCAATATCGGCTTCGATCATCAGGGTCAGGCGCTGGCTTATGGTGGCCATGTCGGCCTCGCCCTGATAAAGCGGATAGGCCACGTTAGTGTTCACGTTAACCATGAATGTGGTCGGGGTCGCTATCGGCAGACCGTTACCGAAGAATGTCAGAATCTCACCGGCAATCGGCTCGTTCGGTCCGGCCTTACGGGGGATCAGCACGACCGGAAATGAACTGTCACCGTATCCGTCAAGCGTATAGGGATAGACCTTTATGCCTGCGTCGTCCGCCCATGCCTTCAGCAGCGGATCAAATTTAGCGCTGTGCGTGCAGCTGCGCTGCATGAAAACGACCACGGCATAATCATTCAGGTTTGCCGTTCTGCCGTCAGGCAGCGTGATCGGATTTGGAGGCCTGGGCGCGGAGCGCCGCAGCGGCGTAGCGGCCGGAAGTCCGAAATCCGGCAGCACGGCACCCCGTTGCGCCTTTGTCTTCTCCATCGCGGCAATCTGATCCGCAACGGTAGTGGCGCTGGCAGCAAACGACAGCCCCAGCAGGAGAGAACCCAGCAGAATTGTTCGTCTCATTGTCCGGTCACTCCCGGCCGTCTGGTGCGCCTGAGCGCCTGGAAGAGTGAAAAAAGCGCCAAGACACCGGCAATGGAGCCGCAGGTTACGGCTCCCGTCGTCAGCACATCAAGCGTGAGTGCGGCAGAGTAATTCTGGAGCATTCGCAGGCAATTGCAGATGACTGCCGACATGAAAAACAGGGCGATAACTGGCAGATGATTCATGATTTTTTTCCTTTTTCATGTCCCCGACATCCCCAAACGAACATGCTCAGGCAGAGAGAAAGTAATACGCCGGACTTGTAGAGCATCCACAACGTGTTGTTGGTCTGTTCAACCCACGCATCACGGTTCACCGGCTCCCTTTTGCACAGAACCGGAACCGGAGCGGGCTTCAGCTCTGGAAACTTTTCAGTGGAGCCTGTTTTCGCTGTGCCGGATAAGTCAGGAGGCATGGGTTTAGGGGACGGGTGGCACCCCCAGACTTGTGAGGCCGGCGCATCGCGCACCAGGCTTTCCGCAGAGTTCAGGAGCATCTGACCGCCGCTGCCGGCGTCCATCGAAATCTTTAAAAACAACAGAAAGAAAAGCAGCGCAGGATGTATCACAAGCGTCTGCAGGACGAAATTTGCCAGACGACGGACAGCAAGAGCGCGCCCGTGCCAGACAGGTGAAAGTACCAGCATAAAGATGTCCTCAGAAATTGGGTTTAAAGCCCGTGGCCACGTTGAGAAAACGCTTTGCGAGATCGTCCTGGGTCATGAAGCCATAGGCGAGCGGCCGGTAGTTTTTTGATTTGGGGTCAACGAGGAAAAGTGCCGGATAGTGCGTGATCCCCATGCGGGCACTTTGCCCGTCATCCTGACGGCTGTCAGGGACCTGCGGTGAAACATTCCCGTCCACACTGACCGGTATCAGCGAAATGTGTCGAAGTTGCGCGAAATCAGCCACCACGCCAGCCATCTGCGCGTCTATCGGGTCACCGCCCCGGTAGAAATAAAACAGACCGTACTGTCCGGAAAGCTTTGTGATGGCCTCATTCTGCTCTTCCTGATCCCGGGCCTGCTGAAGCGGGGCCGTACTGTTGTAGTGCGGATGCTCCAGGTTGTAATCGAGGTCCGGATACTTGAGCTGTGCCACGGCAAAAGACTGGCTGAACATCGAGGCGCGGTCAGTCCAGAACTTCTGCCAGCGCAGAAACGTTGCAGTGTTTTCCGCCGAGGGGTGCAGAATCGCGTTCGCCTTCGCCTCCTTCGTGTACTCCTTCAGCACGTCTGCCTGCTGAGAGGGCGACAGCTTGCTGAAATCTGGTATCCTGGGCGGTGCCGGCGTGAGTTTTGGTGCCGGTGCGTCCGGCTTCTTTTTGGGTTCGTTATACCAGTGCCAGCCGGTAAAGGGTTCAGCCGGTGTCACCACTGCATCAGCAGGGACCTCGTCATCGGCACAGGCCGGTAAAGCGCCTGCCAGTAACAGGCAGGCCAGCAGCGTCCGTTTCATTTTTTACCTCCTGTCTGAGACTGAACCTGTGCCGCAATCCTGTCTTTGGCCTGCTTTGCCATTGCGTCCGCGTTAGGGATTTTCTGGTTGGCCATCAGGTCGCTGTAAAAGTCCTGGAAGTTAATCAGGTCGAAGTTGATGCTCTGCAGTTCAGGAACCGTGATGCCACGACAGTTCGGCGAATCGCCGCTGCCGAAGTCCACGTGCAACTGGTCACGACGGCCCTGCTCCTGAATGATGCGGCTCAGCTTCCCTCCGAACACGCAGTAAACCTGACTTTTCTGGACACAGACGCCCAGAACGGCGTGATCACACTTCTCACCCACGAACACCGTCACCTTTTTGGCCTTCGCTTTGCCTATGGCCATCTCCTCACTGTTGCAGTTCGCCAGTCCGGAACTGTTGCCCCAGCCGGTATCCACACAGCAGTTGGAGAAGCCGGCAACGGCCTTGCGGCACGACATGGCCTGACCGGTAAAGGCCCGGATGTCGATCTGACTGCCGTTTTTCACGTCGTCGCCGGCAGAAGCCAGCCCCGCCAGCTTTGAAACGGCCATATCGAATCCGTTGTCACCTGCGCCGTCCGTATCGCTGCAGTCACCGGTCTGACAGAAATATTTCCCGCCACACATCAGTCCCTGCGACGAATACGTGGTCTGGCACTGATAGGTGTCGTTTTCATGAATGCAGGCAGTACCGTAAGTCTGTGAGCAGCTTTTACCTGCCAGGGTGCAGTTGCGGTTGTTGATGAGCTGGTCGCAGTTGCCCGTTGAGCTAACCGGCACGACATATGCATCAGAGTACTGCCAACAGTTGCTGTACTGGGTGTAATCCCGGCCGTTCTGGTTAATGGTGCGGTTACCGCCCGGATCAACGCACTGTGTTCCAGCGTTACCTGTTGACTGTGATTTATCAAACGGGCAGCTTTCGGTCCAGACAACCTGTGAGGACGTTGTATCGCGCTCCGCACTCATGGGGAGCGTAATGCGAAGCACGAAGTTGCCATTGGCCAGGGCGTTTTTCATGCCATCGCGCCCCTCATCGTAGTGACCGTCAGTATCGTAGTGAATCCACATTGATATCACCTGGCCTTTAGAGACGCGCTGAGGAGTGATGGAAAACGTACCGGAATAGTTATACTTCGTTGTTACTGACTGATCGAATGCACGAAACGTATATCCGAGCCGGTCTCCGTGGTAATTCGGCGAACGTGGAAGCAGGAACTCCCATGAACCACTCGATAATGTTCCGTCATCCGGTACGGTAAAGTCATAACGTACCCAATAGTTAGCCTCGTTGTTTCCTGTTGAGTTCTTCGCGTCCATCACAAACTGCGTGGTGTAGGTCTCTTTTGAACCGGTCACCTGAATACTTGCCGTTCGCGCACAGGTCTGTATCTGATTGATATCTCTGTCACAGCTGTAGTTCTCAAACACCGACTTGGATACGACCTTCTGGCTGCAGTTGGCGTTGGAGCCGTCAACAATACTTCCGCCGTTGGCTTCGGCGTTTTTCCCGTTCTGAATGAAGTCAGCACTGGGATCGATTTTTGTTGCGGGGTTTCTGGTACTCGAATCGTTCGCAGCCTGCCCGGCTTCGTTCTGACCGAGCGACGTCTGACCTTTATCCGCAATGCCACCATCACCGCCCCGCACGCCACCGTAGTACCCACTCTGAGAAGGGCTCGGCGTGTAGCCGGGGATCACGGCCGAAGGGTCTGTTCCGCTGGCCGCCGATGTGCCCTGACTTTTATTGTTCTGACCAAAGTTACTTGCATCGTTGAAGGCGTCACTGTTGGCGTCAGCGAGAACACCCCGGACGCCGGTTAGCAGCAGAAGCGCAACCAGACAGAAGCGTTTCATCGTCCCTTCTCCCCTTCCTGCAGCATCTGCGCTGCCGTGGCGCTGCAGTCACCGCGTTGCTTCACTTCTTCCAGCGCCTGTTTAAGCGTCAGGCTGCCATAAAGAACATCGAATTTCTGGCCGCAGGTCACCACCAGTGCCGGCACGGCTTTGATGCCGTACTTCTGATAGAGCGTCGGGTCAATCTGCACGCCCGCCTGCTTATCCTTTTTCGACAGTTCAAACATCGTCTCGGCCGTCTTGCGAAAGTCGTTGTTCAGCAGCCCGCGAAGCGTTGCCGGAATCCCGAAGCGCCGCGCATCCTGAAGCATCGGCAGCAGGCCTTCTTCCGGAATGCCCAGGCTCACGAAATAAACGGCACGCGGCGTCGGACGATCGGCACTGTTTTCTTCCGCCTGCGAGGCCGCAATCTCGTTCTGAAACTGATTAACCCGGCCCTGCTGCATATCCGGGAGGGCGATGTTTGCACCCTGCAGCTGCTGTTTGAACTGCTCCAGTTCCCGCTGTTGCTGTTTCATGTATGCCATATCGTTGTCTGCGATAACGGGCTGTTCAGCGGCGTGCGCGCAGGTCACTGCGATGCTGAAAGTCAGCACCGTCATCAGTATATTTTTCATGGGAATTCCTAAAAAAATGGAGGTGATTTCTGGCTGGCGCAGCCTTAAGCCCCGACGGGTCCGGCCTGGCCGCAGTCCTGATAACGCTCAAACCAGAACACTACCGGTTGCGTTGTTACCTGAATCTGCCCGAACCGTTCAGCAGTGCGGAAATTGACGCTGGAGGCTCTGGCCCTGTCCACCTGCCTGGCAATTTGCTCCCTGAACATCTCAACGCTGTAGGTCGCTTTAAACAGATTGCATGGCGCGCAGGCGGGAAAATGATTATCCAGGCTGTCCCGCAGCGTAAAGGTCACGCTGCCGGTCGCTTTCAGTTTCCACACGCCTTTCTTGCGCGCCTGCTCATCCACCTCGGAAATTCGCAGAACCGGCTCCACGTGGTCGGCGTGCCATCCCTTTTCGGGTAACACTTCGCCGCAGTAGGCGCAGCGGCCACCAAACTTCAGGCGCAGTGCTGCACGCTGCGTTTTAGTCAGTTTCACGGTAATCGGGCTCCTGAACGTCAGAGGTATACGCAGTTCCGCTTTCGCCAGAGCAGCCAGCCAAAGTTCTTTTTGGTGGCAGGCGTGTTGTGGGTACTGCCCCAGAGCTGCGTCGAAGTGCCAAAGGGATGACAGTCACTCGGCTCCGGATACATGTTGACCATCTGATATCGCCAGCGGGATTTTGGGATGATCGGGGACGGGTATTCATAACAGACCGCCACATCCGCCCCGACCGTCTCCATCACCAGGCCCTCACGGTGAAGCTTGAAGGCCATTCGCTCCGTCACAAGCAGTGACGCCTCCAGCGGTGAAAATTCGTTACTGGTGTAGCCCGTGAACGGGTACATTGAACCCTGCGCGCCGGCACACCAGAAAAGCGGGTCCAGCGGCAGACCTGCGGTGGAGGAAATGGAATCGGCTGCACAGGCTCCCTGCGCAAGCAGGTTATTGAACAGCGCGACTTCCGGATTGATGATCATCGAAAGCGTACTGTCGTTCCAGAGCGGGTCCACTTCCGAGATATAGGCAATATCCATGTCCCCGGTCTGCATACAGCCGGTACTGGTGATGATATTCAGCCAGAACAGCAACGGGTATTTGTACCAGTGAACATGATAAAAACTCCCTGGCGTGGGGGCGTCACTCTGCCCGGACCGGCCTGTACCGGTTTTGCCCAGATTGATTTTAAAGCCCCCCATATTCACCATGACACCCGGCTCACGGGTCACATCGGCCAGGGCGAGAGGTTCCCAGAATCCGATGGCCAGCCCCAGACGGTAAAAGATGCCATAGGGGCATAACTGAATGGGGGATGCCGGATTTGGCGTATCCGGATGCGCGCCTGACGCCAGCTGGATACTGCCGAGTGACATCGGAAATAGACACTTCCAGCAGACATCGCTGATAGGGTTCACCCAGCGCCCGTCACCGGCATTATCACCACCTGCAAGGGCCGGTCTGGCTGCAATGACTGACAGCAGCAGGCACAGCGTCAGCAATAATCTTTTCATTCATCCGCCTTTTCAGCCAGCGGACAGAGCCACACACAAACCGGGCCGTCGTCAGTGTCATGTATACTGCCTGTAAACCAGCCCTCCCCGGGCGGTCTTATAGGTTCCCAGTCACTGCAGTTACCGGTTTTCCAGTAGCGTTCCATCTGCGACGGATCGACGTCATTTTCCATCCAGGATGTCGCGGATTTCAGTCGGTGCGCGTTGAGCCAGGCACTGAAATCGTCAGAAGCGGCAAATTCATTCCCGTCAACGGAGGTAAAATAGTCAGGATGGGTCCAGTGTCCCCAGCGATCGCGCACGACATCGCGCGCTGAGATTTCAGCGTGAACTGTCATAAAAGAAATTCCGTGATTGTGGCAGCAGTACTGCCGGAGTCAGTTAATCAGGCCTGCCTGCGGAATGCAGGCTGAGGCGTACCGCAGCAGGGCGAGGAACGAACAGCCTGTGTGCCGCGGGCGGAGAATGTCAGAATATCAGGGGGAGAATGCTGGCCAGCACGATGAAGCCTGCACTCATTAATATTGACAGTGTGATTAAAGATTCAATTCTTTTCATAAAACGGCCTCGGGTCTGGTCAGGTCCTGTGATGCGGCTTTGAATGTTCTGAAAGCCCAGCCGCCAACAGCGTGCTTTTCTGCTTTTTCCGTGATGCCCTGCTCCAGTGCGGTGGCCAGCTCCGTGAAGAGTCCAACAAGCTCCTCCTTCCGGCGCCAGGCATCCGCCTCCAGCACGATCCACAGGTGGTCCTGCGTCATATCGCGGCCACCGCTCAGGTTTTCATGCCAGGCCCATGCGACAGGCTCTACGCAACCGTCCTGTGTTTCGGGCAGGAAGAAAGGTGACGTATACGTCATCTCACAGGTGTTGCCTGACCAGAGGACGGGCTCACTTCCGCGTCCACGAGCCTCCTCCTGTTTCCGAAAGGCCTCCAGTGTTTTCCCGAACAGGTGAGAGTCCGGACGCGTTTCAGGAAGCCTGCAGGGACCGCCGTACGTGCAGTCAATGCTGCTGACGTGGTCGTTCCAGAAAAAATATTCGAAGAAGTCGAAGTTTCTGAGAAATGCCGGGATGACCGAATGAAGCTTGCCGGCCGCCACGCTGCAGATCAGCGTGACCTGACGCAGGGGGTCATGGCCTTCACCTTCCCCCGGCATGGCCGGATAAGCGCAGTAGCACATCCCGCACTTTTCATGCATCACCACGCGGTGGCGTCCGGGGAAGTGGCTCATCCTGACGTTGACCTGATGCAGGAAAAAAGACAGGTCGCGGTCAGGCATTCCGCTGTCGGTCTGTATCAGTACGACCAGCCAGTCCCGGTCCTGATTTGGCCGGAAATCTTCGAGAGCGTCGATCCAGTTCATCGTCCCGACCATCCAGAAATCATCTTTGCGAAACCGGAACCGCCCCCCGGGCCCTTCCTGCAGCTGCCAGCTCACTCCGCCCTCGCTGCCGCGCTGTTCGCCTTCTGACTCTGCAAGCGGGCGCCCTTCCAGCCTTTCTGACAGCGTTTCAATAACATCCGGAATGCCCCTTTGCAGACCGCCTGGCGCGGCCGATAAAATCAGCCGGTAGTGAGTCAGCCTGCCTGTTTCCTCGCCTTCATTACAGGCGTCATTGTCATTATCCAGTTGAACGCATGTCGCGGTATTACTCATACAGGCATGATGAAGTGAATCGGGTTGTGTCTGAGTCATGAGGGCTTCTCTCCAGAATGGCCTTTAATGCAGGTTAAACAGTCGGGCCAGGGCCGGTGTCCCCGGCGGTCACGCACCATGTCGGACGCTGAGATTTCAGCGTGAATTGTCATAAAAGGAATTTCGTGATTGTGACCGCAGCGCTGCAGCAGTCAGTGATTCAGCCCTGTCTGCGGAGTGCAGGCTGAGGCGTACCGCAGCCGGGCGGGGAGCGGACAGCCCGTGCGCAGCGGGTAGGGAAATCGCAGGTGGTCAGAAGAAAAACGGTGTTGTTGGCGTTTTACAGCGCACAGAGAAATTTGTAACGCATGTTGTGATGAGCGCAGGGGATCAGACCATAACCCTAGTCATAACCCTAGTCATAACCCTAGTCACCACCCCCGCCACCATCACCACCTCCACAGTGGCCACCCATATCGGATGAGCCACAACCTCCGTCATGCCCTCCGGTGTACGTGTCGCTCATCAGAACGGTCGTATTTACACTGCTGTCATCGCCTGTGTTGTTTGTTGAATGCGTCCTGCCCTGTGAGCCGGATTCAGATAACCGGGAGATTAAGTGATGGATTAACCACGGCAGGGTAGCACCACCGAAAAGGACCAGAAGGATTTTTGCTGTATGCATGATTCAGGTTTCCTTTCAGATGCCCGCACTTTATGGCGGGGGAATTAAATGCTGGCCGGCGTTGCGGGATAGGCACGAAAGGCGTAGCCACTGTCATCATCGTGATCGCCTGCGGCTACCTCACCTTTTTCAATGCGGCTGGCCGTCTGCTCCAGAAACCACACAACTTCATTATCTGAAGTATGGCGGGTCAGTTGCAACAGCACCCACAGATTCTCCTGGTCAGGTTCGTCACACTGCTCCCCAAACACCCCGGTCCAGACATCCGGGGCAACGTGACCGCCACATCCCACAGTGCCAAAGTAAGACGGTTTGTCTGCATTTGTTCTGGCAGTAATGAGTACAGTTACGTTTTGGTCCGAGAAAAAACGCCTCATTTCAATCCCAGGTGAACACAACTGTGAAACCGGAAGTGTGCGCAGCAGTGAAGGTACAGATGTCTTCAGGGTTCCGCGCGGCGCTGATATGTTCAGGCTTATCTGTCGGACGGGCCAGGCCTTCTTATACCATCTCAGATGCGTGCCGAGGCTCTCTGCCAGCCTGCTGAGTTTTTTATCTTCTTCACTCCCCTCAATCCTTGTCCAGTACTCTCGTAAGTGGTTCATTTTTTCCGGATCGCTGTAAAACCCGTAAATCTTCTGATCCGCCCTGTCCAGTGCTGCCCGCAGTGTTCCCACCAACAGGAACAAAAACAGGCAAATTCCTGCAGCCACCAGGATTACCCCGTAGAGCAGATATCGTTCATGTGTCATCGTCATCCCCCTTGTTGTGACATGGCCCCGTCCGTCCAGTCGTCTTTCACACTGGCTGACTGTAAGGGGCGTGCATGTCGTGATGGATAGGTAATAAAAGCCCAGCCGGTATAACCGTCGTTAACGCCATACTGGACGATCCCTTTTTCAATCTGCTCAGCGACAGACCGGAGAAAATGCGGCAGCGTTTCAGGCGCGGTCTGGTGCGTACCCTGCAGCAGTACCACCACCAGTTCCCTGTCCGGCATCGGCATATGAGGGCCAAAAACCTGCGTATAGGCTCCCGGCTGCGCGGCTCCCCCAAAAGAATCAGGACCAAAAAAGGAGGGGCTGTCAGCGGTGATGTCTGACTCCATGTGCCAGCGTAAAACGCCGTCCCCGCCGAGTTTCCCGCCGGTCGTCGTCCCTTTTTCTTTACGGAGGAAGCGGGCCAGCTGACGCAGGCCATCAGGAATGTCCCGCAAAAGCGTGCCCGGCGAGCCCCAGCACATGATGCTGACCTGCTGCAGTGGCCACATATCCTGCAGCCAGCCTGAATGCACATCACGCCGGTTCAAAAACGACTGAGGGGTGATGGCTTTCGGAGTATCAGCGTCCCGCGCGGCATTGCGGCCGTCGGCACGGCCTGACAGCGCTTTTAGCGTCTGCTGACGCACCTTTTTTCCGACGATCACGGCCAGCCACACAGTAAGGGCAAGCGCCCCCGCTGCGTACAGCACATTGAGTTTATCCACCTTGCTTCTCCCGTTGAGAAGGGCTGTTCCGGTGCACCGTTAATGAGGTGTGTTCTGGAGTTCCTGGTCTGTCATGCATGGCGCTTCTCCTTTCCAGACCACAAACCAGCCCGCTGCTTCTGCCCCCCTCCTGCACATTTCTGTCCAGCCGGTTGCATGACCATCCTCAGTTGCGCAAGCCAGCCGCCTCTCTGCAACTTCATCCGACTGAAACGGTGCCAGATAGCGCTCCCGTGCCATAAAAACTTCCGCTCCTACGCGCTGGCGTACATAAAGGGGAAGCTCTGCAGCCGACTTCGCATCGGTTCGCAGCGTATATCCCTCTTTTTCAAGCGCTCCGCCAAACGCCGCCAGCAGGAACTGCCAGTAACGAATGTTTTCGCTCTCAGCCATATAAGCAGCCATCTTTCGGCTTCCGAGCTGCGGTGGGGAAAACACGGTGAACGTTTCTTCCGGCTGCGGCGTATTCTCCTTCCGGGGCGGAAATGGCCGGACAAAGCGGCGCAGAAGCAACGCAAACGTCAGGAGGAGCACAAACATACCGGCAGCCGGAAGATGATCGATAAGCGCCCCCAGCGCCCGTATACTTTCCGGCGCGATGACGATTTCTGACCGGCAGCTCTGCAGTGGCTGGACGTCAGCCATCGGGTGACCGCTGACAGGCTCAGCCACCATCGGGACAGGATTTTCAAAGGAACCGTCCGGTACGGCGGTAAGCGTTCGTTCAGTCATCTTCACTGCCCTCAGCAGTCAGATGCGCCATACCCTGCTGACGCATGACCTCCCCTACATCCCTGTCAGTCAGTGACGCCAGCACGATGGCCGAGCGGGCAGTGCCGCTGCACGCGAGCAGGGCCTGTAACGCCGCGCGCAGGATGACGGATTCGGTGTAAAGCGGGTACTCGTCAATCAGTCTGCGAAGACCATTTTTGTCATTATCATCCAGGCGAACCTGAGAGTTATGACGTTTAATTTTTTCAGGGGCCACGTGCCCCCTTGTGATGTGACTCATTTCAGTGCCACCTCCTCCACCCTGAGCGCCCTGTCAGCACGCGTTATCCGCACCGGGGTGTGCTCAAAGCCGAATTTTGTTGTTAACGTTCCGTACTGGTCGAAATACACCGGCTCATCGAGCGCCACGCTGCTGTCGTGAATGTTGCCCCTGACCAGAATGACTTTGAAATTCTGCAGGCCTTTAACCTGCGTTTTAATCCACGCCATCTGTGAAGGGTTATCACCGTCAATGAAATAGAGCGTCTCGCTGTAGGGCACCTTATCGAGCGGGTTAACTTTGTCTCCCGCTCTGGCAATGACGTTTCCGCGCATGTCGCGTACGGTTTCACGAACCGTAAAGGTCGGGTCATAGAGAAAAGCCCGGTCTTTAATGGCGGGCGTCAGCCCGGCAACCGGCGCAGGCCTCACAGCATGTGCTTTCACCCGCGCTTCGGCTTCGCGCTGAATCCGGTCCATTTCGCCGCTGTCCTGCATCGATTTCAGACGCTTCGCGATAAATGTCAGCAGATCCGGTTCCGCTATCTGAAACAGGTGGCCGATACTGCCCAAATCTTTCGCGCTGGCGGGTAAGGAAGCCAGCGCACAGATCACAAGCGCGACCAGCCGCATTTTCATTGCGCCCCCTGCATTTGCCGGGCGATCTCAGACTGGATTTCCGGGGTAATGTCGTGCGCACCGCTGACTACGGCCCCCTTCACCAGGATTACCCCGCCGTGCTTCTGCTTCCATGCGTTCAGGCTGCTTTCAAGGGCCGAACTGAAACGGCGGGTCAGCGCCTCAGCCGCTTCTTTGGTCAGCTGCGCCTGCGCACTCTGCTGTGTAAAGGTGTCGATGGTGCCCTTCATGTCGAACTCGACCGTTTCCTGCTGGTAGTTTGAGGAAATCAGTATGCTGATCCCGGCATTCAGTCCCAGCAGGAGCAATGCAGCGAGCGAAATGACTAAAAAACGCCGCTGTAAGAACGGCGCCATTTTGCTGCCTTTTTTCGCCGAAACCGCTTTTTGTTCCTTTGTGGACAGAGGCGCATCGTCTTCGCCCGCGTCCACCGCTACATCGTTATGCATATTCTTCCTCCTTCAGACCTTCGGATTTCGGCATACCTGCCCAGAGTTTCAGTTTTTCCATCTCGTCTCGGTACATGTCGGGCTCCGAAGCAAGCAGCCACGCGGCTTCTTCACTGGTTGCACCTGCATCCTGAGCATCACTCATGTACTGGTAATCTGAGCCTTTTGTACTGAACATTGCCCGCGTTACCGGATCTACAAACACCCGATAGAAAGAACTCAGCTCACCCGTTGAAATCATCACTGAGCCGTAGCCTGTTCTGCCTGCCTTCTCGAACCCACGAATGATCTCCGTTTCCATATCGCTGAACTGGTCAGGGTTGGCGTTAAGATATGTTGTCAGGGCCTTACGGTCCTGAAGCAGCGTAATCTTGGTGCCGCTGTTGTCCCATGCCGCAGCTGCAGCTGACGGAGCCGGTTTGTCAGGAAGTCCGGTGAAGTCTTTCATGCCCTGAGTGATCGTAATGAACGCACCTTTGTGTCGGCGCACGGTGCGATAACCGGTTTCGATGAAGCGTGCGGCGTGCGGGTTCTGCCCACTGAAAAGACGCCAGGCCTCATCGATAATGGCCAGCTTTTTCAGGTCACGCGGTGAGTTGTACATTTTTTCCTGAATGGCGAGGATCAGGGAGTAAAGCACGGCTGACAGCAGATGTGGCCTGCTTTCAAGGCTTAACAGCTCCAGCACGGTGAAACGCGTTTTACCATCAAGAGTCGGCGCATCGGAGTTAAAGTATTCCCCGTCACTTCCCCAGGTACACCAACGGTCAAGCAGCAGAACCAGCTCATTCATACGGTTCATGATCGTCGGCTGAGTGCCGTACTCGCGCTGTACTTCCTCCGACTTCAGGTAGTTCACGACGTCGTCGATACGTGCACGGTTTTGTCGTAACGCATAGGCCGCGACCACGCCTTTTTGCAGTATGGCCTCGCTAATTTCATCGAGCCTGCCCTGCGGGCTGGCCAGAACGGCCAGCAGGCCGGTGATCCCTTCAGCCGACTCACTGATGTCTGTGACGTTGGCAAACGGGTTGAAGCGCAGTGTTTCTCCGTCAAGGTAGGAACCACCGGCCTGTCTGCAGAAGTTTTTGTAACTGCCGCCCATGTCGATGACGTAGCCGAAACCGCCTGAATTGAGCACCTCGCGCAGCACATTCTGAATAAGGAAACTTTTTCCTGCCCCAGACGTGCCGGTGACCGCCCAGTTATAGTTGCTCGCCTCACTCTCATCGTCATACATGTCCAGAAACGTCAGCTGATTCCGGTAAGTGACCAACGGAATCCCTTTACGGGACATCTTGCGCTCGGCAACGACAGGCATCAGGTTGACGGCATTGAAACTTTTACAGCGCAGCGTGGCGCCCATGTGCTTCATGTCATCCCACAGCCCTTCCTGCATAAGGAAAGGCAACGTGGTGAGCCAGTTGCGCAGCTGCTGATAGCGGGGAGCGGAAATTTCGAGATCGTTTTTACGGAACACGTTGACTGCCGCATCTTCACACCGCTGCTGCTCTCCCGCGTCGTCCGGGGTGAACAGTGTCAGGTTCAGGCTGAAATCACACATGGCAATTTCATTGTTAACCAGCCCCTGTCGCAGTTCGCGCCATTCCTGATAGGCACGTTCCGTACCGGGGAACAGTTTGGCGTAAGAGGTGGCCGCTTTTTTGCCGAGGTCCTGCTCCTTATGGAAAGCGTCATTCTGGCTTTTTACCTGATCCTCCACACAAATCGTCCAGCTCAGAATAAACGGACAGGGAATACCGAGGTCGGGGAAACGCATATTCTGAAGATTGTCTGAGGCCTGCCAAAGCGCAAACCGCGCCGGTGCCTTCGTCAGCTGCATACTGACAATGCGGGTGCTGGCCACGGCGTCATCATCGCCCGCACTCAGTTTTCTGTCCTCGGGCTGACGGGCTGTGGTCATGCGCAGGAAGCCCGGATGGACTTCAAGCTCAGTACTGTGGTCCACGCTCTGACGGTGCAACTCCTGCTCGGTGTTCCAGTGTGAGTCACTGGCCGTCACCTGTCCGGGGCGATAGTTCAGCTGTTCACGCATGACGGACAGGAATTCTTCGGGACCAATCGCCTTCGATTCCATATGCGCAGCCTGCAGCGAAATCCGGAGAGTTTCACGCAGCTGAGTCACCGCATCCATCGCCTGAATCCCGCCTCTTCCCGCCTGGCCGTAAACCAGAAAAACGCGGTAGTTACGCAGATACAGGGGATAGCCACGCCTGTTACTCAGTCCACACAGTGACGCGCGCTCCCAGAACGCTTTCGTTATGCTGTTCAGACGGGGGGCCATGCTGCCTTTCCACATGTCCTTACTCAGCCCCTCATCAAGCATGTCGCCCACACATTTACTGGCCACCATCAGCACGGTGACGGGTGTCTTGCGCGGCAGCTTTTTACGGAGCAGGTCGTCCAGTCCCTGAACCACTTCCTTGTTTGCCCCGGCCAGCGGGGAGAGTTCCATGATGAAACCTAGAGAATGGCTGTTGATGTACAACTCGGTTTTGTCATCATACATCCGCCAGGGGAGCAGGCTGGTCAGTTTGGGATAACTGAAATTCTGACGCAGCATACTTTCCGCGATTTTCGCGCCGCCTTCATGGCGGCCGCTGTCAAGCATGCCGGTCAGGTGTTCAAGAACTTTAGAGAACATGGCGGACCTCCGGTGTGGCCGCAACGTTGCGGTTGTGTGCGGCGAGGAGCCAACTGTTCCGGCCACTTTCCACGGGTAATATGGATAAGGATGCCCAGAACTGAGCGTTTTTGCCGTGGCCGGTCATGCCGATCGCGGCTGTATTCCCGTGTGTCATGGGCACATCCATACAAATCACCCAGGGATTCCCTTTGTTTACCTGGCCGTTCATGGCCCCTGCGGAAGCCACGCATTCCGGCATATGCTGTGTTATGAATGACCAGTAATCAGAGTCTTTACCGCAGGACATTCCTGCGCGCTCATGAAGTTCCATCGTTAATCCCCCTGGCTTATGACATGGTAATCTTCATCCCAGCGGGATTTTTTCTTCACAAACTCCACGACTGCGGGCTGATGAAAGCTGTCCTGCTCATCCACCCAGGGCGCGATCCACAGACGCTGCGTTGTGTCAGGGATACGTCTGGCGTCTGCCTGTCCGGGGCCGTTGCTGTCTGCTGCTGTTACGGTGCCGGCAGGCAGCGATGATGTATGCACGGGAACCGTAGAGGCCCTGATGCTGCCTGACGTCACTGCCTGACCGGAGATCGGACGCGGGGCAAGCGTTGCGACACTGACAGTCCGGTGGGGGTTAACGGCGGGCTTCACATTGCCGGGCGTCGCCAGCGCCTCAGCGGCAGCCTTTGGGGCGGCGTCCTTTTGCGCGCTAAGGTCATCCAGACTTTTACCCTTGTCAGCCAGATGGCTGGCTTCGGACATCGTCAGGCACTGGTCAGTCGCGGTTTTGTTGCAGTCGAAATCAGTGTTCATACCGGCGCAGCCGGTGAGCGCCGCGCACAGCAGTGCGCACGCAAACAGTTTTTGCATGGTGAAGTCCTCTGGAGCGGCCGCGCCGCGGATAAGGGTGAGAGTGTAAAAGTGGTGGTGAGAATGACCTGACGAATTAAACGGGTTCCGCCCAACGGGGCTAACCGGCCTCCTTCTCCCTGATAAGGGTCTGGAGCCCGGCCGGGGGCGTCACCGCGTCCGGTCACACGCTACATATACAGATGAAAGATATAGCCCGGCAGGAGCACTGACGCGTTCACAAAACAACGCCTCAGCAAAACATGCCTTGTTCCTCAGTTGTTTTCTTTGTCCGTGCGTTCATAACAAATATCATTAACACACCAGTATTTACCAATATCCCGACCGTCCGTTGTGAGAGTGGTTATCGGCTCCATCACTGCTGTGCCGGGATCGGCATTAACACAGCCGCTGACTGTCACCACGTAACCACTGGTCATCGCCAGCACAGAAACATCGTCATCGTGGTGAAAGAAGCCGTGACAGTTGTTTTTCACCATCGCCAGTGAGCCAATCTGTTGCAGTTTATTTTCACTTTTAGCATGGATCATCATCGGCAACCCATACAGCACGCCCACCGACAGTAACCCGCAAAACCCCGCGAGTAAGAGAAGTGAGAGCAGGAATTCAATGATCTTTGATGATCGGTTATTTGACACCTTACTGGTCGTCATATTCTGTCACTCCTTGCCGCGTCATACCGCTGCTTACCTGTTAACGTCAGGGATTTACTGGCCATTCTCTGTTCCTCTTTCATGACCGCTGCTGCCTGCTGAAGGCAGGGGTTCTGGCTCAATGCAGGGGCCGTTCAGTGACTGGTTAACAGATTCAATGGCCGTCAGCAGCGCAGCCAGGGTGTTACTGTCGGCCTGTGACAGCCATGCTTTACGATACCGGATGCGGAGCGAACAGAGCCGTATCCGCGCTTCACGGGTGCCGTGCGTCGTCATGATGGCGATCCTCTGTTTCATGGCCCATTTTGCGTGACGTGAAAGCGAACTCCCGTCGGTTCAAAGCCTGTTGTTTGTACCGAATTGCACATTCCTCCGCTTTTACCCATTCATCCAGCACCTTTGGGTCAAGATGGCCATCCGTTAAAACACTTTGCTGTAGTCTGGCAAAAGCGTCCGGCTCAGTGGGAATGTACGAAACCAGTTCATCTGCAATAAGGTCAGCCCAGTTATGCGGTTTCTTTCTCCACCGAATCCATAACACACCCGATAAAACGACCGATGCCAGACCTGCCATCAGGAGTACGGGGCGGATTTGTTCCGAAAAAAAATCATCCAGATTGATTAACACGATAAAGGCAGTCACAGCCCACACAGCAAGGGTCTCAACATGAGGTGGATGTCTTTCCAGCCATCCAGCATTCATCCAACGGATACGATTAAACTGTTTTCGCTGCCTGTTAAAAGTATCCTCAGTCCGGTTCAGGTTCAGATTCACTTTCCCCTCCACTCATTTGAGAAACGGCAAGCAGACGCTGGTCCACCCAGCCCTCTGCCCTGCAGGTTGCCACGGCAGAAAACGTGTTTTTCGGCGTCCAGTTCAGCACCGCCGCGTTGTTTTCCGGCACGCTCTTTACATCGCCGAGTTCACAGGAAGGCAAAACCGCTTTCCCGTAACGAACCGCCGTCACGACGATTTTTACCGGCAGACCACTCACAATGTGTGACGGGATGGCCCACTGAAAACTGACGTCAGACTGTCCGGACACGGGGACGGGTTGCTCACTGCTGCTGTCGCTGTCTGCTTCACGCAACCGGCTGTTTATCCATTCGCGATCGCTGGAAGACAAATCGTGCTGACTGAGTAACCAGACCAGCGCAGCCGTTCCCACCCAGCCGGGACCACTGGCCTCTTTCTCCCTGATGATAGTCTGAAGCTGGGGTGAAGGCTGAGGCCTGTTGCTGCTCAGCAGAGACTGCCGGTTAGTGGGTGAAGGCCGGTATCCCGGAGACGTGCTGTTAACCCGGCCCGCTGGACTGCCGTTTCCTCCGGCAGTTGTCGCGCTGCTGCCCGATTCCGGCCTGAAGCTTTTATAGGCGGGCGCGCTGCCTGTTGAGGAGGGCCGGTACGACGGACTGCGGGCAGCAAAGCCTGATGAAGATTTAAAAGATGATCGGGAAGAGAAACCGCCCGCCAAAACGGGCAGCGTCTGCAGAAGGCAAAGCGCGACAAGCGCCCCCCTGACGAGAATGTTCATTTCGCCTCCCAGTTTGCCTGCCCGTTCACGGTGATAATGCTCCGGTCTTTTGCAAGAGACTGAATGCGCAGAATCTCTCTCGGGCTCAGCGTCGCGGGGTCATCGGCAGTTTCCAGTTTGTCGTAACAGTCGCCAATACAGCGCAAACGCCACAGCAGCGCGCTGGCCTCATCATGCTGCTCGCTGTAAAGACGACTGAGACTGGCGGGTGCCTTCGTATCATACGCAAGCCAGGCCTGAGCAAAAAAAGCAGCGGCACGGACGCTGTCTTTCTGCACCCACTGCCCCCGTTCCAGTACGTGGGCAGCAGTGGCCAGAAGACGCGCTGACGACCTGTCACCCGCCGAATGCGTGGCAAGATTAATCAGTTCTTCAGCGAGTTGGGGCATCCGGGATTTCAGCTCCTCCGGCGGGTCATCCCGCATGAACAGGTCAATGAAGGCGGCGGGAGAGCGCCGGTTTAACGCTGTGCGGTAAACTGAAAGTGAGAGCTGCTGATACGCAGTATGGACTTCCTCTGAGCATGTCGCTCTGAACACTCCGGGATGGCAGTTTTTTTCCGCGTCCTTGTTCAGCTGTAGCCAGGCCTGAAACGCATCAGGGTTCTGCAGTGCTTTTGTCCGGTCTTCATCAAACTGCCTGTCACCATAGTCACAGCCGGCCAGCAGCATCACGGACAGCAGCGCGAGTGTCGCCAGAAACACGGCCCGCTTTTTTTTGATTACGTTCATGTCCTGTACTCGCTGCAGCTTTTGTGGCGGAACCTGACGCCTTCCTTACGCAGTTTCCGCAAATCCAGTTTAACGATGCGGCCCATGAGGGTGACCAGCATGACTGCCCGCTTTGTGCCGTTTGGCTCATGCCATACGGCTTCAAACCCCTCAAAAACGCCGCTTTCCAGAATGACCTTGTCGCCGTGAGCCGGGGGTTTTTCCTTTGTTTCCACAACCTCACCCGTCATTTCTTTCAGCGCGTCCATCTGCCTGTCACTCATGACGGCCAGACGCTCCCCGAACCGGACAATCTGCGAGACGCCACGCGTTGCCTTAATGGTTGTGGTGTGGATTTCCTCCGGATCGAAGCGCGCAAATCCATAGCCAGGAAACAGCGGCGTCGGCTTAAGGGAAGTCACTTTTCCCTCAGCCAGTCGTCTGCCGGTGTAAAGAGGAAACCAGCACTCCACTTCCTGATTAACCAGATGCGCTTCAGCCCGTTTTTCCTGGGCAAAGAGAGTTTTCAGTACGTACCACTGTTTCATCGCGAGTCCTTTCAGTTGATGGTGTCGCCGAGCCGCAGCTGGCTGGCCTGCCTGAGCACTTCATCCGGGTTCAGAACGGTAGAGTCAGAACCCCCTTTTGGGCTGTTAGCCGCAGTGGTGGCTGCCGTCTGCTGGACCTGATTTGCCGGGGCCTCTTTCTTCTCTTTCTCAGCCTCTTCCTGCTCGATCGTTTTCAGCCGGAAACCCTGCTGGAAGACCACGGTGACCGCGTTACCCGCCCCGATATCGATAACCGGGTGATACTGCTCGGCACGCTTGATGTAATACTGACTGAGCGTATCGGCCGCTTTGCTGGCACCGCCGCCGAGGCCCTGTTTGAAAATGTCACCGGCACCAATCGTTGTCGCACCACCCAGTCCGACCATAGGGGTGGCGGCAGACTTGAAGCCGTCGCCCAGGCCAGACAGGAAGCCCGCCCCGCCCGCATTCATCAGAATTTGTCCGTTACGCATCACCGGTTTTCCCCGAATGCCGACCTTGCCCTGATAGGACACATGCCCTTCAAAAGGCATATCGATGTGGTCGCCGTTTTTCAGGATACAGCTGATGTTTTTGGTCCGGACGTCACCGCGCTCGCTGGAGATGTCACCGTAGATTTCACCGGTCACGCGGCACTTGTCCATGTTGTAGGTCCGTCCGTTCGGCATGGAAACGTCGCCGAGCAGCGTAATGACCACGGGCGAGGTGTTCTGCTGACCGGTCACGCTGGCGTTGGCGTCAGCCCCCTCAATCATGGTTGCCTCGGAGAAGGAACCCGACGGAATCCACGGCAGGGTGTACTTTGGCTTCTGCAGCACGGCATAGGTGAACGTGTCACGCTTCAGCCCTCCGGGGCGGACGGTTCCGCTGCCGGGATAAAAGCCCTGACGTTCCTTTGAGGGATAGAACTGACCACCCTGACCGGATGCCGGACCTTTGGTCGGATCGGTCACCTCCCACCGTGCAGGGCCTGCGGGCCCTGTAGACAGCGGGCCGTTTGCGGGCATCCCGGCACTGCTTTGTGTGCCTGTGTTGCTGCCGGCTGAAGGTGCTTTGTCCGCCTGATTCTGGAGCTTTTCAAGCGCGCTGCTAATCTGCTCCAGCTTCCGTGTCAGGGCTTCATTCTGCGAACTGACCTCCGTGGACAGTGAGGACAAGCCCTTTTCCAGCGTGGCCGTTTTGTTCTGCTGCTGCGTCAGGACGGAGTTGGTCACGGTTTCGGTAAAGTTGGAGGTGACCAGCCCGTGTCCGGTCAGGTCCACCTTCACCGGCGCAGGTTTTTTCAGCTCCTCCTGATGATGTCTGTACCACCAGACGCCCGTGCCGATGGCCGCAGCAACGGCCATCGTAATCCCCGTTATCACCCACTGACGGCGGCGGGTTGCCGTGTTGATGTTGCTCATTGCGAACCCTCCGCGTCAGTGGAGAAAATCACCCAGGCGTAGCCCTGCCCACCGGCGTACAGCGTGCGCGTCGACAGCATCACGGCGCGTACCCCTTTCTGCCAGAACTCCCTTTCGCTCAGCTCGCGCGTCACATAGCCGGTGTTGCTCATGCGATAGCGCATGACGCGCAGATGGGAACCGGCAAGCTGGCGCTCGGGCGTCAGCGTCACGCCGGCAGCGGGCGTGTATGCCGGTCCCCGGTCGGCGCTCAGCTCGGTATAGGTATCCGGTACGCCACCGTTCACGACGGTACGGGCGACGCTGACAAGCGTCTTCTCCCACGGCTGACTTTCTTCCCAGGCTTTCGCGTCAGGATTGGCGTTGAATTTTGTCACGGCAGGAATGAGGCGCAGCGTGCGCCCGTTCCCCGGGCGGGGTGACACATCCAGTGAGGCGCTGATGCCGCTCGCCGTTTCCAGGAAAATGGTAAAGTCCTGGCCGGTCGTGGGCGTAATCAGCAGCGCGCCGTCCGCGGTGGTGTCGCGGTTGTAGGCATTCTCAGGGCCGGTCACGCCCGTGATGAGTTCGCCGTCGATAATGACTTTATTGGGACTGGTGTTGCTCATCTGCGCCTTCAGGTGGGCATTGTTTTCAAACACCGTACCCGTGGGGCCGCTGACGGCTGCCATCGCGCTGCTGGTCAGGCAGGCTCCGGCAACGAGTAGCGCGGTAAAGGTCAGTTTCATGATTTTTTCCCTGAGTCGTCAGCGTCAAAGGCGGCTGGCCACTTCACTTCGGAGAAGTCTGTCAGGCGGATAAGACCGTCAACGTAGTGAAGATTAAAGCGGTAGGCCTTTCTGGCATCCGGAAGGTCAATCCTGTCCTTGCCACTGGCGGCTCTGACGCGGTGTGCATCAGGCGTGACGAGGTCAAGAGTGCCGTTGGTGGTGCTGGCGTGAAGCGTGCCGCCGACTGTGATTTCACCGGTGGTGGTGTCGGTGAATTCGTGTTCGATGCTGTACACGCTGGAAATGCCGTTGTTCTTGATGTAATCGGACTCAACCGCAAGGGTTTTCTTCATTTCGGAGCGCTGCTCCGGGGGAACCCAGCTGAGTAAACGCTTGTACTGACTGTCTACCGTTTCTGGCGTCACGTTCAGGCGGAGGCTGGCGAGAGAGCGAACCAGCATGCTGTTCAGGTTCGCATCGCCTCCGGTGGCCGTTGAGCTGAATGCACGGTCAAACATCATCGGAACGGTGATGGTTTTCTGTGTGCGGTAAAAATGCCACGCAAGACCGCCGGTAATACAGTTGCCGGCGACGCTGAGCGCCAGAAGGCCGCCCAGTCCACCCAGCAGTGCCACCGTCAGTCTGTTTCGCGTCTCTTTTACACGAAGTTTCATTATCCCTCCCACGCGGGGAAAAGGTGCCGCCCCGAAGGGCGGCAGGGTCATTACTGCATCCAGTGCCGGTTGGCTGAATCAGGCACGCGCCGGAACTGCACCCGAAACAGCACTGTCGGCAGATACCAGTACAAAAGGTTCAGAAGCCACCAGGAGCCCTGCCCTTTTTTGAGGTGCCGGATAAAAAGCCAGAGCACCGCCCCGACAACGAGCATCACGATGAACATGTCGATGTAAAAGCCGAGCAGACCACAACCGAGGAGGATAAAAGCCTCTTCAGGCGGTAGCCCGAGCCATCGTTTCTGCTGGTTCAGTGTTTCCGGGAAGCGGTATTTGGATGATTCCCGCTCGTCCACGATTCAGTTCGCAATCAGTGGGTAGAGCGTACGGGTGGCGATAATCAGGAGGACCAGGCCGCCGAGGACCATCGGGTTGCGGGTTTTGATGTAAAGCCACAGACAGGACAGGAACTCAACGATATACAAAATCCACTCAACCGTACCGCCGTGGCCGAATGTGTCGTTGATGTCGGTTTTCTGCCCCTTCAGCAGGTCTTCCGCAAATGAAATCTGGGGGAATGCTGAGAGAAGAAGCATTACTCCGGACAAAATGAGAAGACGCTGCATGGCCGGACTGGATTTAACGAGCAGGAAAAACGTGGAGGACTTCAGTTTAAAGCGGGCGGAGAGCTGGCCGATAACACTGCGTTCAGGTGGTCTGACACCGTCCGGTAATGCTACCGCCACCGCCCCTTTTTCAAGGGGGGTTAAATCATCTGGCTTCATTGTAATTAATCCTTGATTTGAGTTAAGGAAATGTCATTGCGCGTAAACGGATGTAACGCTGCGTAAGTGTACATTTTCTCAAAAAAAAAAAATCTGTGACGCATGTCACACTTTTACATGACTGTTCAGTAAATTTTAAGATTAATCCTGAATGCCACTGGCGTAGGCTTGGGCCCTGACAAGGGAATACCTCGCAAGGAGGACAGCAGCATGAAAGTGAAAGAAAAAATGGGCGACGGCAGGGGAAGGCCGAGGAAGTATGCTCAGGGTGAAATGCAGTACCGGAAACTGTGGCTGCCTGAGAACTTACTGACCGAGCTGCGCATTGCGGCAAGAGTTCGCGGATATACCACAAATGATGAAATCATCAGCAGATTAATTAGCTCCCTCCAGTTCTCTCCCCGAAGACCGGTAATTAAAACGGGCGAAGGCCAGAGGCTTGTCGCGCTGGCCAGGTTGTTTGATGAATTTATTCAGAGCAGGCTGGAGGTTATCCGGCAGCAATATGCCGCAGAGTTAAAGAAGCAGGAGGATAAAAAAGTATTTGTACCCGGCCAGAAGCGCGCATTCAGCAGCAGTTTCCCGGTTAATCTGAGAAGAGATATTGATATCAGCGCCCGGTTTAACAAGCAGAGCATGAACGAGGAAATTATGCAGCGCCTGCTGGGCTCACTGAATTACCTGACTGAGCACCAGTTACCTGAAAATGAAGAGGTTCACAGGCTGAGGGAACTGGCCATATTGTTTGACGAGTTTATTACTGAAAAAGTCAGCCGGGCTGAGAACCCTCTTTCATCAAATTAGACCTGCATTTTATTCACGCCGGTTCATCCTGACAGTAACGATTAAATACCTTTTCTGCACACTGATATCCTGAGTGCGTGGCGCGGTAATGTCTGTTATTCAGGAAGGGCGCAACGTTACTGACGTTTTGACTCAGTAAGGGTTTATCACTGAAAAAAACATCTTAAGACTTAACACAGCGGAGATTAAGGGCGAAACGAAACAGGGCATAAGGTCCTGACGAATTCGCCCTTAAATTGTTTCAGACACCCTCCCTGACTCACCGTCTGAATTCATATTCACAACTTATGCCTTACATGGCTTCCTGAATAAAACTGCCTTCACAAGAACCGCCACAAGCAGACAGTGATAAAGCAAAATCTGAGGCAACACTGAGTAGCTTGCCGTGAAGAACCAGCATAGCTTAACAGGATGAACCTAAATAAAAGGGTTCAGAACTATCTGGAGAGTAAGCCGGATAACGGGTGCAGGGATATGAAATTCAAAAAAAAACAGAGCCGGGGATTAACCCGACTCATGCAGCAGAGGAAATCAGTCTTTCTGGATAAAGTGTTTGCTCTCAGCGTCATATTCCGCCTGACTGATTGCTGAAAGATTTTGATTCAGCAACTCGCTCAGCCTGTCGTCAGAGTTTTCTCCGCGCATGTGCAGATACATTTCCGTCATCATGGCCGTCATAATGCTGATACCTTCACGCACGCCAGCCACTTTCCGGATTAAGTCACGGTTATAACCTTCTTCATCAAAAGTTTTCCCCTCCCCCTGATGTTTTTTGATAATCAGACCAATCCCGACCAGTTCATTAACCATTGAGGAAAAGTTAATTTCTCCGTGCGTGGCGCCGTTCTGAATCTCAATCTCAACGAGCTCCTGAACATCCCTTTCCGTTTTTTCTTTAAAGTAAATATTTCGTCTGGCCATGTCTCATTCCTGAATGCCGCTGATTTAAATACGGGCAAAGCGTTAGCTTAATGCGGATTTAAGTTTTGCTGTTCCTGACCACAAGAGTGGTGTAAAACAGGTGTGGGTTTCTTTTTATTATTCGGCTGTTTTTTACTGTGTGTCAATCAGGCACTGTGATTTTATTTTTGAGCTGATTCTTTTCATAAAAGACACCTCCGTGCGGAGCACCACTTTACAGAAAAACGGATGCTTTTTAGCCGGTTTTCAGTGTGTTAATCCGGCACTGCGGCCTAAAAACAGCGTAAAGAAAGCCCTTTAAGTGCCCGTTTCAGGTGTGTTAATCCGGCACTACAGAGGCTTTTGATGTGTGTCAATCCGGCACCACTGGCTTAAAACATGTGTGTTAATCCGGCACCATGCGGGCTCATTAACCCTATAACCTGCTGATTTATATTAATAGCCACAATTCACACACACTACAGTGCCGGTTACAGTGCCGGATTCACACACAATCCGGCACCGCATCAGCACACAATCCGGCACCACGATGACACACAATCAGGCACTGTATTAACACACAATCCGGCACTTCCCTGTCATCTAATTCGGCACTGCAAAGTGTGTTAATTAACACACAATTTAGTTTTAACCTCAAAAAAAACATAATATTTGAAGCCTAACTCCATGTTTTAAAAAAACAAAACCGCAAGATGAAATCTTGCGTGGGGTGTGATGAAAGAGAAACTATAAAAGCGGCTTGTTGAATATGTGTCTTAAGTGGAATTTAAATAACCTCAGCCTGGTGCTCATAACACACGTCAAGCGCATAGTGCGCGCCTGTAACGAATTATCTTGCACAGGATGATCTGAGAAGGTATTTTTTGCGCAGGCACAGCACGGCGCATTTAGCGCACGCACATGAGATTCCATAAATATGAAGTGGTTACCCGCCGCCGTCTTTTTTCTCGCATTCACCGTTCGGGCTGAACCAGAGATGTGTTTCACCAAAGCCGGACAGGATTTCGGTATTGATCCGCGTTTGCTGATAGCGCATTCCATCCAGGAGTCGCGTATGCGTAATAACGCAATAAACAGCAAAAGCGCACGAAAAAGCACTGACGTATGCAATATGCAAATCAACAGTTCAAACTTCAATGCGTTAAAGAAATTCAATATTACGCGGGAACGTTTACTGGCTGATCCGTGTATTTGCATTTATACCGGCGCATGGATCGAGGCGAGCAATTTTAAAAAATATGGCAGGACGTGGGATACGGTCGGTATGTATAACACCGGACCGAACCCGAAGTTAATTAAACAGCGCAGAGAATATGCAGCGATAATCAAGAGCATATACCGCGTATTGCTGGCGAGGGATATGGTTTACAGCAAGATGCATCCGGAGCAGACAACCATAACAGGAAGCCACCTGACACAGAATATTGAAATGCCGCTGGATAAATAAAAGCGATCCGCCGAATATTCAGAGGATCGCATCAATATCTTTCCGAAACTAAACCCCGCATTCTCAGCCAGCGTGCAACATACCCGTTTCCGCCATTGAGGTGCATTCATTACCCGCCACAATAATATGGTCAAGTAAAGCGATATTAACCAGTGCCAGCGCCTGACTTATTATCTGTGTGATATGCTTATCCTGCCGTGAGGGTAAAACACTCCCGCTCGGATGATTATGGCTGAGTATTACGGCAGCCGCGTTGTGTTTAAGCGCCGCTTTTAAAACCTCACGCGGATGGACTTCTACGGATGCAATACTCCCGTAAAAAATCTCCTCCCAGCAAATCAGCTCATTCTGATTGTTGAGAAAAGCTGCGCCAAATACTTCACGCTCAAGACCTGCCAGTTTAGCTTTGAAAAAATCCCGGGTATCACGACTGGTTGTTAACGTTATCCCTTTTTGAAATTTCACGTCTATTGCACGGCGCGCTTCCTGTAATATTTCTTCCACCGTTGCCATGCGATATTCGCCGTCTGCGCCGCGAACCTGAAGCGCAGAAAAAAATGCCACCTCCCGCACCTCCGCGTAACGAATGAATTCAGTACTGGCAACGGACGAATTATTCATGGTTGCCCCCTGACAGGTCAGCCAGCAGTTTTTTTGCTTCAACCGTTACCGTATAGCCGAGGTCGAATTCATACAGCGCAACCGGCCAGTGATTAAGGGTAAATATCTTACGGGTTTCGTTATCTTCGCAGGGATCAATAATTTCCCCGAAATAAATCAAATCCCGCCATGACAGACCGCAGGGCCCGATGAATTGCCCGTTGTTGATAACAAATTTGCAGACATCCTGAAACTGATCCGCTGTCAGTCCGGTGTTGACTTTTGTCCCGTCAACCCGCGTTTCGGTGGTTTCGGTTGCGGCGGTTTTGACCTTGACGTTGTGTGTGTTCATGCTGCTTCTCCTCTTATGGTTGCTGAAACCCTGTTTCGGTTGGTACGGCGCGGCGAAGGGCAAAGTGGCACCGGCAAAGAGAGGACAACCAGGGGCGAAGACAAAAAGTTTTTGCGGGGGTATGCGAAAAGTTTTTGGCTGAGTGCATTTCACCCCTGTTTGTCTGAACTGACGGTGGTACTGTCAGCCCTCCGCGCAGAACAACAGGAACAGGACAGCCGAACGGGGATGAAATGAGCATGAACACCTGCGGCACGACGGAACGGCGTGACGGCCTTAAAGGGCGCGGCCGCGCCCGGTGAACGCACCGGCGACAGCCGGTTGCAGCCGTTGACCTCAGCCATCAGACCTTAGCCGGGAGGCCCGAAACGCGGCCCTTTGCGGTTCGGCGGAGACGGGCGGCAGCTTTATCGCCGCCTGTCGGAGTGGGGCTGACGACTGCCCGCCAGGGCAGGAGCCGAAGGGGGCCATGTCCCGGCTGTGGCTTCTGAAAATGCCAAAATGGTTCATCAGACAAAGGAAACTGGCCATAAACTCGCCCGGCCATACCCGTTCTGGCATGAATACTGGCCAGAATGGTCACATTACATATCAGAGTGGTGAAGCTGCCCCGCAAAGTCACAGCACGCGGAGGGAGGGAGCCGGTGCGTCAGCACCGGGTTTTGCCCGGCCCGAAGGGCCTGCAGGGTTTGCGCCCTGCACGGCACGGGATCAGCCTGCGGCTTCATCCCTGAAATGCTCACCGGCGCGGATAAGCAGCTCGCAGAACGGCAGATCTTTAGCGCTGCACAGGTGCATAAGATTTGCCAGCAGATCGGTAATGGCCGTTTCTGCCAGGTCATTTTTACTGTCCAGCCCCGTGCAACGGGCGAAGGTGACGACTGCCGCCGCAGCGCTACAGGTCACGTCGGTTATTTCCCACGGAACCGGATGCAGCGCGTAATCTGCCAGGTCATCGAGGTCGGCTATTTTCAGTGATTCCTGAGACGCAACTACAGTGGGCGTTACCACAGCGGATGGGGTGTTTTTCAGCATAGGGAACTTCTCCTGAGTGGGTGACAGCAGGGCCGGAAACCACCGGCCCTGCGCCGTCAGATACGCACTTTGCGGTTATAGATGGCACGCCAGTCGTTGTAGTCACTGCCTTTTCGCAACGGCTCCAGACTGCAAAGGTTTTCGGCCAGCCCGTTCATGACCAGAACGCGCTCAACCGCTTCAAACCACGACTCTTTCTCTGCGACCGGAAACCACATGTTCGCATTGTGGCCACTCAGCAACGGATGACCGCAGAAATGCACGCCCCTGCCCCGCTTCGTTTCGCAACCCGTAACAGTCACCGTGGACCTCACTTCCTCAGAAGGCGTGCGGCGGGCTAGCTGCTCGACAATGTCATTCCAGCACCATTCATCGTCTTCCGGTACGGCCAGATCGATGCAGTTGAGCGACTGGCATTCCGCACGTGCCGACAGCCTGGCGATTTCCTTCAGGGTCGGATCATCATTCGCCCCTTCCGTGCTGTGAATAAACTGACCGTGGATGTAAAACGCTTCGTCCCCGTTATCCAGCGTAATGACGCAGTACTGGCCCAGCGCGCGGGCAATGTCGTCCTCGGTGACGATTGTCAGGTCGGCATTTTCTGTCTGATTCTGCTGGCTCATGCTCTGGCTCCCGTCAGGTTGTTAACGGTCGTCATGAACTGCTGCCAGAGATAAAACGGCATCGCAGGCACATGAGCGTGCTGGCCGCTGAGCAGTGCGTTTACAAACAGCGCCGCCTGTGCGACGATTTGCGGGTCAAAATTCATATTCCATTCCTCGGGTGTGATTTTGATGTGGCGGGTAGTTACAGCTACCCGCCGTGAAAAAAGCAGGGGCAACCCTGCTTTTTTTGCGCCTAAAACTCCATGCCCTCCATGATTTCGGTTTCGTCCAGGCGCGTGGACGGATGCTGATATTCCCGCAGCGCTTCCGCCACGTGCGGATGGTTCACCCAGACGGCATGAACGCTGGTCAGGTCGAGCAGGTCGGCCTTCTGGCGTAGCTGGCGCGCCGTCTCGAAGTTATCCCAGCCGGACTCGTAAGCAGCCTGCTTCAGCAGCGCCTGTTTCTGTTCCGCAATGCGTTCGAATGCAGCCGGATCGGCTTCCGGCACCGCCCACTCCAGCGTGGCGGCATTACCGCGCAGCACCACGCGGCGTGCAATGTCGGTAACAGTGGCGATGTGCGGTGCAAAACCGTACCCACCGTGTTCGTCCTGCTTCCAGTCCCCGCTCAGGCTTGCCTTTACCAGCAGCTCCATTGCCTCCGGGAGAGAGTCCGCACGGCCCAGGGAGACTTCTGCGTCACACCAGTACGTGCCGGGACAGATATCGTCGTCGGGAAACTCCATGCGACCGCTGACGGTAAGGCCAAACGGACGCGCCGCCTCGATAAACGACTGCCGCAACGCTTCGCGCTGAAGCGGGGCATTTTCCTGAAGGTATTCCAGGGATGGCAGATCAGGCCCGTCCACCCAGGCCCACTCTGCTGGCACTATTTCAATGGCGAGGGACCGGACGGACGTCGCCAGCTCATACGCAGACGGGGTGGCGATATCGCCTTCATCAAGCATGGTCGTGATGCGTTGTGCCGCGTACCGGACATCAGCAGACAGGTCTTCCAGGTGATCCGGACCAACCGCATCCAGCGCAGCCAGCGCGCGGTACGTCATCAGATTGCCTTCCAGTTGCGCCAGGGTGAGCAGACGGTCTGTACGCACGGGCATAAGTACGTCGAATTTTTGTTTCACCCACGTTTCGGTGGTTTCGGTTGCGGCGGTTTTGACCTTGACGTTGTGTGTGTTCATGCTGCTTCTCCTCTCTTGGTTGCTGAAACCCTGTTTCGGTTGGTACGGCGCGGCGAAGGGCAAAGTGCCAACGGCAAAGGGAGGACAACCAGGGGCGAAGACAAAAAGTTTTTGCGGGGGTATGCGAAAAGTTTTTGGCGGAGTGCATTTCACCCCTGTTTGTCTGAGCTGACGGTGGTACTGTCAGCCCTCCGCGCAGAACAACCGGAACAGGACAGCCGCACGGGGAAGAAATGAGCATGAACACCTGCGGCACGACGGAACGGCGTGACGGCCTTAAAGGGCGCGGCCGCGCCCGGTGAACGCACCGGCGCCAGCCGGTTGCAGCCTTTGACCTCAGCCATCAGACCTTAGCCGGGAGGCCCGAAACGCGGCCCTTTGCGGTTCGGCGGAGACGGGCGGCTGCTTTTCCGCCGCCTGTCGGAGTAGGGCTGACGACTGCCCGCCAGGGCAGGAGCCGAAGGGGGCCATGTTCCGGCTGTTGCTGTTGACGTTAATTCAGTAAAGGCAGCAACCCCATACTGGCCACCACAAGCGGCACCGGCATATAAACAACAGGGAGATAACGGTCATCAGTGGGAGGCTGTACAGAACGCGACAGGGGATGCGCGGTGCGTCAGCACCGCCTCTTCCCTGCCCCGCAGGGGCGCGGGGGTTGGTGCCGCGGTGCAGGCAGGGATTAACCCCGCCCGCGTTTACCGGCCCGTCAGGCTGCATCTGACAGGGAGCGCATGAAATCCATCATCGCTTTAATTCTGCGCTGCGTTTTCAGACGTTCCCCGAAGTCATTGGCGTAATAGACCGGTGTGTAACGCACGCGGCTCAGCTTCAACGTCAGCGTGTTACCTGTGATGACTTCGGCGGGAATACCCAGCAGCGAAAGCTGAATAAACGCCATATCCGCCGCCACCGAATCAATATCAATACAACTGGCAAACATCTGCTCCGAGGGATTCAGCCCCGCCTCAAGCATACATTCGGCCACCGCAACCACCATGCCGCCCGCGCCGCAGGTCGGCTCTGACAGCGTAAACAGCCCTTCGCGCTTCACGGCTTCCTGTACGCCAGGCATGAGCATGCGCGCCATCAGCGACTGTACGGAGTACGGCGTAAAGTACTGCCCCTGCCTGCCGTCGCCCAGCTCCAGCTCCATAAAAATGGCCCCCAGAAAGTCATGAAACTTCGCTTCCAGGGCGCTCACCATCAGGCTGAAAAGCCGGTGAAGGTCGCTGATGTCCTCCGGCCTGTAGCGCTCGCAGATTTTGCGGCAGCGCGCCATGCTTTCCGGTGCGCGGATCGTGGCGAGGTCGAGTTCACTGGCCGCAAGCGTAATGAAGTCGCTGAACACGTCCCAGCGGCGCAGGTGCCGGGCCGTGTGCCTGAACACGCTGACGAACTGTTTACGCGCCGTCTCGATACTCATCATGCGGTGTTCGGGTGACGGCTCACGGGCCGCAGCCGCCAGGGGAACGGCAACCGGCACGGGGGCGGGATCTTCAGCCTGGTTAAAAAAATCGGCAAAATCTAACTGTGACATAAACCACTCCTTAAACAGCCGCCCCGCAGGAGGCGGCCGGATTTACATCACGCGAGGCCGAGGCCTGCGTAAACCAGTGTCATGAACTGCTGCCAGTGCTCCAGACGAATAGCCGGAACACGGGCGCGCTTCCCTTTGCGCAGGGCATTTACAAATGCCTGCGCGTGTGACACGATTTGCGGGTCAAATTGCATGGTTTATCTCCATTAAGTTTGATGAAGACCGGATGCAGACTTTTGCGGAGTACACATCCGGCGTGGACAGAGCAGGCTCAGGCCTGCTTTTTTCATTTCTGACTCAGGTCAAAGGCCTCCTTAACGCGCGTCATGATCTGCGCGTGGCTCAGGTGGGAATTATCCCGCAGCCGGAAGTAACGCGCTCCGGCACGGGCGTAAATGTCGGTCACCTGCCCGCAGTAAAACTCGGCCAGCATGAACGTTTCACACTCCCCGTCTTCACTGCATGACCAGTTCAGCGGATACGCCACGCCCAGCGCGTCGTGAAAGCGGTGAACGTCAATTTCCGCTGGCGCTTTCAGCGCCGCTTTCTCGCGGCCCTGCCAGTAAAGCCGCTCCTCATCGGCGGTGTCGCGCCCGCCGTCATACAGTGAGGCGATAAACGCCGCCTCGCGGGGGTTCCGGCACTTCAGCAGGTCATCATCAAGGCCCGTCAGGACGTCACGGATAATCAGGTTCATAAAGTTCTCCCTGTCAGTGGTTGGGGGTTACGCCGCCTGCGCGGCGCATAAAAATCACCAGATGTTGTCGCGCCAGAAGTAAAAGCCCGCGTCCAGTTCCGAGCGCAGGTCGTTCAGGGCGTATTCCCATGCGCCCTGCCCGATTTCACCGAACTGAGCCAGGGCAACGTCACGCGCCGCCAGCCATGCCCGAACCAGCGGAAACGGCAGCAGCGGGCGACGGGCTGACCAGTCCGGCACGGCATCGCGCAGGACTTCCGCGAGGCTTAACAGCGAACCGAGCAGCAGTTCCGCACGTTCGCTCTCTTCCATGCCGTCCTCTGCCAGATGGCCCAGAAACGCCAGCGTCTGCGCGACACCGGACGGAAGGCCGTTGACGTTTGGCCGTAAAACCCGCGTTTCGGTGGTTTCGGTTGCGGCGGTTTTGACCTTGACGTTGTGTGTGTTCATGCTGCTTCTCCTCTTCTGGTTGCTGAAACCCTGTTTCGGTTGGTACGGCGCGGCGAAGGGCAAAGTGCCAACGGCAAAGGGAGGACAACCAGGGGCGAAGACAAAAAGTTTTTGCGGGGGTATGCAAAAAGTTTTTGGCGGAGTGCATTTCACCCCTGTTTGTCTGAGCTGACGGTGGTACTGTCAGCCCTCCGCGCAGAACAACCGGAACAGGACAGCCGCACGGGGATGAAGTGAGCATGAACACCTGCGGCACGACGGAACGGCGTGACGGCCTTACAGGGCGCCCGCGCCCGGTGAACGCACCGGCGACAGCCGGTTGCAGCCTTTGACCTCAGCCATCAGACCTTAGCCGGGAGGCCCGAAACGCGGCCCTTTGCGGTTCGGCGGAGACGGGCGGCTGCTTTTCCGCCGCCTGTCGGAGTGGGGCTGACGACTGCCCGCCAGGGCAGGAGCCGGAGGGGGCCATGTTTCACAGGGGTTTGCTTTAAGAGGAACCTGAGAGAAAAACCGAGGCGAGCACTGAGAAAATGAATACCGGGAAGGTGAACACAGACAGGAAAAGGCCGGAAAAGTCCGCCTCAGGACAACCACTGAACAACCCCGCCCGGCTGAGCGGGGCCATCATTCAGCTTCAGCGCATCATCATGAGCAGCCTGATAAAACGTACAGCCCTCATTCCTGCCTGCCAAATGACATACAGGCTGCACACGGCCATGACCGCCATCAGTGACAGCGCCAGCGGATTATTCACGCCCGTCATCACCTCATGCATGTTTACTGCCTGGACTAAATCCATAACACCCCTCTCTGTCTCATTTTACGGGTTAACAGGTTTATCGGTCTTTGCCTCAACACAGCGCACCATGTCGGGCGGGGGGACACTGGTTAAACCCCGTGGTTTAGAAATGCTTTCCCTGAACTGCTCGCAGACATCCATATTGGGCATCGGGGTGACGTTCCAGGTACTGCCACCGGGTACGCCGGTTGCGATAACGAGATAAACAAATACGTGAGTCATAGTTTTCACCCTACGTTTGAGCGCCTCAACAGGTGCTATATTACCGGAGAATACTCTCTCCACTGTACTGCGATTAACACCCCTCCTGACCGTCTCTGTTATTCATCGTCAGAATCACCGCCGCTGCGCCAGTATTCAATGTCCTCATCAAGCGCTTTAATGTGTTCGTCCAGCGCGACAAGAAGCTGCTCCGTCCCCGTCTCCAGCGGACCGGAAAGGCCGTCCCATTCAGACACCATTTCCGTTATTTTCGCGCGAATGGTGGCGAGCTTCCGGCGCTGGCTGCGGGCCGTTTTCAGTTCGGTAACGTAATCGCCTCTGCTCATGCTACCCCCCTGACCTGCGTGAGCTTGTTCGGCACCATCCAGCGCTCCAGCACCCGCACCGCTTCGCCCGCCTCCTCTGAGCGGAAACCGGCCTCGGCGGTGAGCCGCCACAGCGGTTCGCCGTAAAAATACAGCCGGACAAAACCGGCCATCGAGGGAAAGCGATCGGCCCAGCGGTAAAACTGGCTGATCAGCTCGCTCTCGCTGACCTCTGTGTCTGTCCACTTTGACGCCCAGCTGGCGACCGTGGCAGGCGTCTGGAAGGCGAGTTCGATTTCAGCCTGCGCCGTCAGCGCCTGAACCGCCCGCTCTTTCAGCGCCTCCCTGCGGCGAAACTGGCGGCTGTATTTTTCGGCGCGCATCTCTGCTTTTCTGTGCCGCCGCTCGCCGCACTGAAAGATGACTTCCGGAAAGAGCAGGCGGGCCGCGTCCGACGGCAGCGGGTGGGTGGCGCAGCCCCCGCTTTCGATGAGCCAGTCAACGGCCCGCAGCCACTCGCGTTTGCGTCCCCGTAAATCTTCCTCCCGCAGAATTGGATCGAAAAAGCGCAGTTCACGCAGTGTGATGCGCTTGCTGCCCTTCAGGAAGCGGAAGAACGCCTGCGCATAAGGGAAGTCAGCGCGAAGCGTCTGACGTTCGCGCCTGCGCTCCACGTACTCAACAGCCTGAAGCATCGCGCGCCGCGCCTCGCAGAGCGGCACCAGTGAACGGTTTTTCGGGATCATGCGTCGCCCTCCTGTACCAGGTAATCAGCCAGGCCGGTGACGCTGTACTCCAGCAGGCAGGCCTGCGCCGCAGCGGCGATCAGGGCGCTGATGCGCGGCGGGTCGAACGGCGCCAGCCGGAGGACGTCGCGCACGCAGCCGCCATCCGCCGAGGCGATCAGGACAAGCCACTCTCCGGCGACTTCGCCGGGGCTGCACACGCACAGGCAGAATGCCTCACCGGGCGGCGCGAAGCGCACCTGCACCGGGAACAGGCCGCCGAATTCGGCCCGGTACTCGCCGTTGACCGTCCAGCCCGCCGGGACGGTCAGCAGGGAAAGCACGGCGCTGGTCAGCACATGCCTTTCGCCCTCGCCCCGCGCCCGCCATTCTTCAAACTCACAGGGATGCATTGACGCCAGCACATCAACATTGTTCATTACGGTATTTTCCATGATGTCCTCCATGCGGCCCCGAAGGGCCGCGCTCCCTGTCAGGCCGCGTGAGCGGGATCGTTGTTGTCCGTGTCGCTGTCAGCCTCGCTGGCAGCGGCGTCGTCAGTGGCCTTTTCCGGCTCCGGCCCCTTCATCCAGGCCGGCACCCAGCGCGTGTCGCGCATTCTGTTTTCAGCCAGTTCTGCGGCGTCGCCCTTCTTCATCTTCTGTGCATCCCGCGCCGCGCCCGTGAGTCCGGCCTCGTTCAGGGCATCGATAATCTGGGCGTGTTTCAGGTCAGCGAAGAGTCCGGCTTTTGTCGGGTGCCACCAGTCGCGCAGGTTGAAGCCCAGCGCGGCCTCCAGTTCAATCAGGTTACTGCGCGAGGTGTGGCCACATTCGCGGGTCTGGACGCCGTCCACCGAGCAGGCGACACAGAAGGTCAACAGGGCCATGAGCGTTTCGCCGTTCAGCGAGAAAAACGCGGTGAGGTCTTCACCCCAGCCCTTCGGTAACAGCGCTTCCAGTCTTTTGCGCTCCACCGTGAGCGCCAGAAAGGCGGCCCCGTCCTTGCCGGAAGGGGCATTCCCCGTCAGGGTGGAATGTGACTCGGTCAGGCTGATCCGGAACGGTCTGCTGCGGAAATAACCGGCAGTGAACACGCTCCGGCAGAGTTGCCAGGTCAGCAGGGCAATGGCTTTTTTCTGCTGCTGCATCAGCGCGGCCTGCACGGCAAGGGTGCGCTCTGAGGACATTTTCGTGAGCAGCGGCAGGCTGATCCCCTCAGCCTCATCGGGCGGTGACTGATACTCAAAGCGGCTGGCACCGGATGTTTCGGCGGAGCTTTCCTGCGGCTCCTGTGGCTGCTCCGCGCCGCTGCTTTCTTCCGTTTCCACCGTCTCCACATCCGCAAGGCGAATCACGCCCCGATCCACACACAGTTCGCCGTAAGCGTTGAAACCGACCACCACGCCCGTTGTTGCGCGAGTTTCAGGTGTCCATGCGCGGATCTGCGCGGCCTGCTCAATGGCGTCAATTTCATCAGAAGCCGCGCTGTAGCCGTCCTCGTCATTGTTCTCGGAGCAGTATTCAAGTTTGTTGAAGAGTTCCTCGATACGCTTTTCTTCTTCACCGACATAAACAGGAGCAGGCTCGTCTGTGAGGCGGTATTCCAGACCATCCCCGTGAGGCCACAGAGATTTCATCCGGCCCATGCTCCACTTCCAGCCCTCCTGTGCCTGGATTTCCTGCGCCATCGCCTCCAGCTTCTGCACGGTCAGTTTTTCCAGCAGCACGATGTCTGCCGTTCCTTCGCCGTCCTGCTGGCTGAACAGGTCTTCACGTACCACGCCGCCTGCGTTCTCGTAGGCCTCACGGCCCACGAACAGGAAACGATCGTCAGTGACGGAAATTTCTTTGTCGGTGATCTGCTTTTTCAGCATGGAGAGGGGCAGTTCAGGCCAGCCCGATTTCACCGACTCGTAGACGCTCACCTGACGTTCCTGATCGTCTTCCAGGCAGAGCACCTGACACTGTTCAACGGTCAGTTTGTCGTCTGCCAGCAGCTTAAGGAGTGACGGGGCGAGGTTCGCGAGTTTGAGCATGCGCTGGACGTGGCGGGTGCTGTAACCCACCTCTGCACCAATCTGCTCGGCGGTTTTCCCCTGCGCCGCCTGCGTACCGAAGCTGGCGATCTGCTCGGCCGCATGCATGTCGCTGCGCTGGGCGTTTTCGACGTAAGAGACGAGCGCCGCCATGTCTTCAGACACGCGTTTGAACGGCACCGGATGATCGGCCCTCAGAATCTGCTGAGACAGCAGCAGATTCAGGGCGGTGAGGCGTCTGCCGCCTGCGGCAACCGCCAGTTGCCCGTCAGGCAGCGCGTGGGCGACCAGATTCTGCAACAGGCCGACCGACTTAATGGTGGCCGCAAGGCTCTCCACGCTCTCAGCAGAATACGGAATGGTGCGCGCATTGAGCGGCGACACCACGAACGCCGACAGAGGCGCGTGTTCAAGTGGCGCGGCTTCAAGTGCCGCGCTGACCGCCGCCTGCTCGGCGTCGGTGACTTTTTTAACTCTGGTGTTTTTAGGGGCTTTTGCTTTAACATCTGCTACTGACATCGTTAGTACCTCATTCGTTTAATGACTGTCACGCCCTGCGGAGTGACCTCTCCGGCAGGGCACCTTTCACTGCTTACTGCACCTTGCGGATGCCGTACTCACCGATATAACGGTTGAGCCAGTAACCCGCGTTTGCCTCAAAATTCCACGCGCGCCAGACCACCTGACCGTCTTTACGCACGACCAGGCGAAAATGCGTAACCTGATCGTCTTCAATAGCAACATTGGTGTACTGCGCGGCGACTGCCGTCGCTTCCTCACGCGTAAAGGTGTCGTCCGGTAAGCGCACCCCTGCTGACTGTTTCACTGAAATCCCCTCTGTTTTTTTGCCCTTAAAAACCGTCACCCGTTGAGTTGCCGGGGCCGCGGTCTTGACGTTTTGCGGGGAACTGCTGCTTTGTCCCCAGGTTGTATCCTTCACCCGTTTGAGAGCCGTTCGCCGCAAAGGGCGTAACGGGCACGGGCCGGTGCAGCTGTCCGGGCGCGAGCGGAAAAATTTTTAGCCACATCAAAAAATTTTCCGGCGAGAGGCTTCAGCCGTCCCTGGACAGCCAGGCGGTTTGTGCTTGTCTCAGCCCCGGCGAAAGGACTCAGACGGGCGAGCACAACCCCTGAGGAAAGCAGGAACCCGCCGCAATGGCGTTGAGCGCGGTTGCGAAACGGCGTTGCCCCTTACATCCCGCCGTGTGTTGTGGCGGGATGCGCGGAGCGCCGGAGACGGCGCGACTGAGCGGCGCAGCCGGAACGGCTGCTGCAAGCGGAAGGTGTTGCGTCAGGATGGAAACCCGCTGCCCCGGAACGGGGCCGGGCAGAGACGGCCTGCCGGCTCTGTGCGGAGCATGACAGCCGACCGGACGCCCGGTGCAGAGAACGTTTTTACTTTTAAGCTTCAGCGAACTGAGAACGGGATCATATATCGCTTCTCTGAATTGAATATTAATGCTAATAAATAGCATATAAATTCAATAAAGAGAGGTTAAGTATGTCAGTTACCCGCCCCGTTGCTGCTCAGTTTGAGGCTTACAATGCCCATGATATCGACGCTTTCATGGCCTGCTTTGCTGAAGATTTTAAAGGCTATCGTATGCCTGCTGAAATGCCCTCAACTCAGGGTAAACCGGCGCTGCGTGATTTCTACATCAACAACCGTTTCAACAATCCCGCACTCCGGGCGGAACTGATCTCAAGAACGGTGCTGGGGAATAAAGTGTTTGATCATGAATTTATTCACGGCCTTTCACCCTCGCCTCTTGAAAGCATCGCCGTTTTTGAAATCACCGATGGCCTCATCTCAACGGCCTGGTTCTATTTCCCCTGATCCGCTGCACGCTGCCGGAATAAGCAGAACGGCGGGAAGCGCGCCGCCAGGCGCGTCTTCTGACGTTCTGCCGCCGCAGGCGCAGGGTTTTGGGCGGACTGACAGGCGGCCGTAACCGCCTGAACGTTGCTGATTATCCCCTGCCGTCCTGCTTAATGAAGCGGCCGCCGATGTAGACGGCACACTGGCAGGTCATGAAATGGCAGATTTCATCCACGACTTCCTCCGTCCTGAGTTCTCTCAGTCCACTGCTGCGGCGGTGCTCGTTAATCAGCGCCCTGTAATGGCGAAGAATGTCGCGGGTTTGCGGTGACAGTTTCATTTTTTCTCCTTTACGGCAGGGCCAGCCCTGCCGGCATTATCAGTTACTGAAGACAAAGCCGTCATGCAGCACCAGACCACTGCTGAACAGGTCACGCGCATACGCTTCGTAGTCGAAATAAGAGCGCAGCGGCTCCGGCACATCATTCAGCAGGCCGTGTTCTTCGGCATACTCGTAAGCATAATCTTCCTCGGTTTTCGCCTCTCCCCGGTACGCGTCGTCAAACGCGTCAAAGTCACACACGCCCGAATAGTCCGCCCAGGCAACAAATGCCGCTTCTCTGCCCTCTTCTTTCGCCTGCTTCCAGGCCGCGATAAAGTCCCAGTCAATATGCGATTCCGACACGAACCGTGACGGGATGCCCTCCCAGTCCTGAAACATGAATTCAGGGTCGTCCTCTGAGGCATGAAGGTCGCGGCAGGCTTCATGAAACTCGTCTTTCTCCTCAAAGTCCGTAAGATCGAACCACTTCCCGAAAATGCTGCCGCAGTTGTATTTGTGATAAGTCCCGACGTATACCGCTGGCCCGTTAAAAGTCATAAGCAATCCTCCACAGTCAAAGTTGTCTCAGTTCCGGCCGGTGCCGTGCCTGAATGACAGCCCGACGAAGAGACGCAGTGGTCAAGCGGGACGAGGAGGCCGCAGCGCAAGCGAGCGGAGACGTGATTACGCACGGCGATGACGCGAAAACTGAGCGGAAGCGCAACGGAAGTAAGCGCGGCGGAGGGAGTGCGAACGGGCGAAGGAGGCGCGCTTTACCACAAGGCGATCGGGCTACAGTGAAGGCACGGCACCGGCCGCAGACCGCACGGGCCGGGTTTTCTGCCTTCCCCCGCCTACTGGCGGATAAAAGCGGCGCGCAGCAACCTCGTATTGTTCTGTTTTGCCGCGCAGCTGCCAGCGGTAAACAGGCGGGAGCTTATCCCGCCTTTCTGGCCAGATTATTTGTTCAGGACATCTTTAGCCTGCGCGACAGCCTTCCAGATGGGGCTGGGATCTTCATCCCCGCCTGTTTCGGCAAGACGTCCGGCGGCTTCAGCGAGCGCGGCCAGTGTCGCCTCGCTTACCGTGACCGTCCTGCGCTGTGCTTTTTCCTGATGCAGATTGCGGAGCAATTCCCGCAGTGTGTCTTCTCCCACGCCGTACTCATGAAGGCCGTCGAGGCCGTCAATCTGGCTCACGATGTCGGCGGCGTCTTCTTCAGTCAGGCTTTCTTCGCCCAGAAACGAGAGCACATCGTCCTCAGTCCAGATAATCAGCGTCACCCGCTGATCGGGCCAGTACTGATCAAGCAGGCGCGAGCAAAGGTCTTTAACCGTTCCGTACATGCATTTTCCTTACGGGGCGGTTGCGCGCCCCGTTCTGTATCAGTCCAGTGCGCGGAACACCGCGCCGCCTTCCGTGTGCGTATCCGCATACACCATCAGCTGCTCGTAGCGCTCACAAAAATGCGCACAGAGTTCTTCCTGATCGTGGTGGCTGTACATCCAGCTGCGGTGATTAAGCACCAGTGCTGTCAGAATTATGCCTGCGGCCTCCGCTGACACGATCATGTCAGTCCAGTTTTCAGGATTCTGAAAGCGATACTCTTTGCCAGGGGGCTGCATGAACCCGCCGCCGTTGGGTAGCTGGACAAACTCCCAGAATCCGCCTTTATAGCCTTCCAGAAAGCGTTCGGCATAGTGGTAAACATTGACTTCCGAGCGCAGAAAATCGCTGGAAAACAGCATGGGTAAAAAGTTCATACGTGCGTCCCCTTCGGCGAAACGGGCTTGATTCATTTCCTGCATACAGACTCCTTGCTTAAGTGGATGACAGATACGGCCTGTGCCGTGCCTGAATGACAGCCCGACGAAGAGACGCAGTGGTCAAGCGCGGCGAGGAGGCCGCAGCGCAAGCGAGCGGAGACGTGATTACGCACGGCGCTGACGCGAATATTGAGCGGAAGCGCGACGGAAGTAAGCGCGGCGGAGGGAGTGCGAACGGGCGAAGGAGGCGCGCTTGACCACAAGGCGATCGGGCTACAGTGAAGGCACGGCACCGGCCGCAGACCGCACGGACCGGGTTTTCTGCCCTCCCCCGCCGCAAGGCGGCATAAAGCGGCGCGCAGCAAGATCCGCATTCATCGTTGTCCACAACCGGCGTGCATATCCCGGCCGGAACCCTGTGGATAAAAGCGCAGCGGCCGCAGTATCTGCGAAGTAAAAATGAGTGGTCACAAAATGACCACTCCGGCATCTTAATTCAGGTGGCTGCGCATCAGGGCGGCTCGCCGGCAGCACCCACTCATCATTAACGTCGCCCGCAATCGAACGGCCGGACCGGTCCTTAAAGCCGACGAGATACGGCGGGTCGGTCAGGATGAAATCAATACTCGCATCCGGAAAGCCGGACATGATCTGTACGCTGTCGCCACGCATGAAACGGGACATAATTCTGCTCCTCACTGTCAGAGGGCACCCCTGTGGTGCCGTGACCATCACCCAGCCGGGCGACCAGCTGGGCAGACAGGGGCGGGCGCGCAGGCCGCACGCGCCGCCGGAGCGGACTGAATGTCCCGCGCACGGCGGGGAACGGGCGAGCAGACCGGCGTCAGCTTCCCTTGTCTGAACAGCAGCCCGGCTACAGTGAGGGCACGGCACGTTGCCGTCGCCGGTTTCCGGCCAGAGGACGGGAAGCGGCAAAAGAGCAGAGCGAAGCGACGTCCTTCATCGCTGAAGCACAGAAAGTTTCTGGTTGAGCCTGTCGCGTAATGTTAAATTTCCTGAAACGAATCAGGTTAAGACAGGGAAATGACGATGTTTAAGGCGCTTGTGACAGGAAAACTGAGTCTGGCGAAGACATTCTGGGGATGGGGATTTGGTGGAACCGCGCTGATTGTGGCCATCAGCAAGGCAGGTGCATATGCAGGCCATTACTGGGTGATCCCGGTGAGTCATGTACTGCAGGCCCTGCTTTCACTGGCAGTGCTGTCCGGACTGACGTTCATCCTGAAAGAGAAGCACACCATTTCGGGAGTCGTGCTCGGGGCCGTGGCTTTTGCCATTTTTCTGGCACACTTCATCCTGAGTGCAATATTTGCCGTGCGCTTTTCGTCAGTGATTTTTTTCTGATTACCGGCAGACTTTAAAATGAGATGAAATGCTTCAGAAAAAAACCTGCACAGCGTATCTGAGCCAGATGACATTCAGGACTGGCGTCTTACCCCGGCCCTCTCAGGAGCGGGCTGCAGGTGTAGCCGGTAACGCCCTCTTACAGACTGACAAATTTTTTGAGTACCACTGCACGGTACGTTGTTTATCATGAATGTGCTGTGAGTTTCCAGAAGCCTCATAAGAGTAGTCACTTGTCCTTCCTGCCCGGTTTCCCGGGCTTTTTTAACTCCCCTGACTGAGTTTCCTGAGTTCCGACATCGCCTGACGGACCATCCAGAAGCCGGGCGAGTAAAACACGCGGCCCAGCTTCTCCGCCACGGCAGGCGTGACGGTCAGTATGTCCCGCAGAATAAGCCTGACCTCATACTCCTGCAGCCTGGAACGCCGGCAAAACTTGTCCACGCTCATGTCATACCCGGCCAGCAGAGACGCCAGAAAACGGCCCACTGACTCATGCTCATCCATAAAAGCTTCCTTCGTCCGTGATTTTCACCCGAGCATAAAACATGCACCTGCCCTGTTCAACGTTCACACAGCCGGATAATACCGCCCTTAAAACGTGAGCCGGCAACGCTCGCCGCAGAACACGGCTGAGGCGTACCGCAGCGGAGCGAGGAACGAACAGCCGTGTCGAGGAAGCGTAATTTCACTTATGTCAGCAAAGACTGCTTACGCGCGCTCCTGACTGAAACTGCCCGACAAAAAAATAATTAGCCTGCTCAGTAACATAGACATCCCTTTGGCAGAGTACCGTTTCGTTCCTCTTGCCATGCGCCTCCGGCTCAATAATACTGTTTTTATATACAGTATTATTTAGGGAGGAAATTTACCATGTCAGACTCACTCACAACCGCCCCGGCCTCAGGCCATTCAGTCCGGAGAGCGACACCATGAAAGCGACACCCTCTCAGGGCGGGCTGACGATTTTCAGGCCTGCTGATATCCGCCCCGTCATGCGCATTCCGCTGTTTGTGGAACGCTGCGCGGCCGGCTTCCCCTCCCCTGCCACCGATTACGTCGAAAGCGAACTGGACCTGAACGAGCTCTGCATCACCCACCGGGCCGCCACGTTTTTCGTGCGCGCCAGCGGCAGCAGCATGGAAGACCTGGGACTGTATGACGGCGACGTAATGGTCGTCGATCGCGCGAAAGAAGCCACGCACGGTGACATCGTCATCGCGGAGGTCGGCGGGGAATTTACCGTCAAGCGCCTGCAGCTGCAGCCACAGATTGCGCTGCGCCCGATGAACCCGGCCTATCCGGTGATTTACCCGGAGGAGCTGCACTTGCTGGGCGTGGTCACCTGGTTTTTCCACAATACCGAGGCGCGCCGGAGGTAACCATGCCGATGTTTGGTCTGGCTGATGTCAACAGTTTCTATGCGTCCTGTGAGGCCCTTTTCCGGCCTGATTTGCGGGGAAAACCTGTCGTCGTCCTTTCGAACAACGATGGGTGCGTCATAGCAAGAAGCAAAGCGGCCAAAGCCCTGGGCATAAAAATGGGGGTGCCGTGGTTTCAGTTAAAAGCGCTAGATTTCCCTGAAAAGGTTCACATTTTCAGCTCAAACTACGCCTTATAGTAAGTTAAGTGGAATGCAACATTGAGCGTATAAACTTTGAACAGCAACGCTGACCTCAGAGGTAAACGTAATGACCATTTCACTAAACGACAGTGCCGTTTTACTGGCGGAACGCTGGCTGAAGCTGCTGTCCGACCTGGGGAGGGCACCGGCCACCCTGACCGCCTACCGCGCAGCCCTCAGCCACTATTTTGCGTTCTGCAGCCGGAACAATATTGAACCTGAAAAGGCTAGGTTTGATGACATGGCTGCCTATATCCGTCCTCAGTTACCCGGTATGCCTTTCCCGGCCGCCAGCGCCACGCTCCAGCTGCGCCTATCGGCTGTCCGTCTCTGGTACGACTTCCTGATGTATCTTGACCTGTGTACGGTCAATCCGCTGCCCCGTTCCGGCTCGCCGGGCATGCTGTGTTCCGGCCGGGGGCTGGTCCCGCGCATCGTAAGGCTGCCTCGCATTCCTGACGATGCACAGTGGCAGCTTTTTCTGGCTCATTCCGCGGATTCTCCGCTTCGTGACCGGCTGATGCTGGCGTTAACCTACTGTGGTGCGCTGCGACGCTCTGAAGTCACCGCGCTGAGTACTGATGACCTTGACTTTGCCCATCGTCTCATCCGCGTCCGGGCTGAAACTACCAAGAACCGTCATGAACGGATCGTCTGTTACAGTCCCGCCCTGGCGCCAGTGCTGGCGGCTCATCTTTTACAGATGAAGCGGTCGGGGATGGTAAAAGGAGCCCTGTTCCGCTCTCAGTCCGATCGTAATCAGGGGGCACCGCTCTCTTACTGGACCTGGAGCAAAACGGTACGGAAATGGGCGCTTGAGTCAGGGTTGCCCGACATCTCAACCCATACTTTCCGCCACCTGCGGCTGACGCATCTGGCCCGTGCGGGCTGGAAACTGCACGAACTTGCCACCTACGCAGGCCACCGCGATCCGCGCACCACTCAGATTTATATTCACCTTTCCGGCAGGGATCTTGCCGCCCGGATGGCAGGAGCAATTGAAACGGCAGATATCAGGATGGCGAACCTCATTTTCGGCTTGGAGGAATAAGAATGTTACCGTCGCAACTACCTGAGAATGTGTGGGCTCCCTTTGACCTCTCCGCGTACAGGCTTGATGCTTTACTGACTGAGGCTGAAAAGGCCGCACTGGCCACCTCCCACAGCCGGGGCAGACTGCTGCGGATGAAACCTGCTCCTGAGTTTATCAGGCCACTGAAAGACATCGCAGCAGAAAGCGGATGCAGCCGCGAGGTTGCTGACCTGATAATACTGGACCTCCTGCGTGAGATGAATTTGTCGGATATACCGTACTGGCAGTGGCCGCAGGAACGCTGGCAGACATTCAGTCGGACGGACGGAAAAGGACGGCCGCTGATGGCCGCTTTTGCCTGGCATTTCGCCGGACGGTATGATCCCCTCAGCAGGCCTGACATCAGAAAACCTGCCCTGTATACCTGTGCCATTTTCGGTCAGGCCATTTACTTCCGGGAGCTTCACCGCCTGACTGAAACCCTGAAATCGCTGGGCTATGCTGCGGGCAGCCAGGTAACGCATCTGTCGGGCATACTGGCCACGCTGATGATCATGAACAAAGATCCCCGCCTTGAAACCTTTACGCCTGAACTATTGTGGGAAGCACAGAACAGCACAGATTACGGGACATCCCGGTCCATTGGCCGGATTTCACACGGCCTTGCTGCACTGGGCATCTTCAGCGCCCCGATGAGGATGCGTAATTATACCCGATGGTATGAAAAGCCCGTCGACGGGATCGATCCGGCTTGGGTCAGGTGGTGCCGGCGCTGGCGGGAAACGTCTGTGCTGAGGCCTCGCACCCGCGAAATGCAGTACAGCTTTATACTGCGCTGCGGCCTCTGGCTCGCAGAGGCCCATCCGGAGGTACGGGAGCCCGCAGACTGGACCATGGAAGTCTGTGCCAGCTATATCGCGGCGGTCGGCCGGATGAACGTGGATGAGCTGCAGCTGGGCACGGAAAGAGGTGTCCGGAAATCAGCGCGTTCTGGCGAGCCTATGATGCCTCACTCCCGTGCAAATTTTATTTACTCTCTCCGTCGCTTTATGAATGACTATGAGAACTGGGGATGGGGGCGTCTGCGTTTCAGTCCTGCCCGTCATCTTTCCACACCGGATAATTCTCTGTTCCGCCGCGGAGTCAATCCGAGGGTTATCGACGATCCGGTCTGGCTGAAGCTGGTATGGGCCAGCCTGAATCTGCGTCAGGAAGACCTGTTAACTGAAATACATTACCCGCTGGCCATGCTACAGGCGATGGCTGTAATCTGGACCCATGCGGGGCTCAGGAAGGGTGAACTGCTCAGGCTGACCACAGGATGTATCGCACCGCAGGCTGAAGATATTGTGAAAGAGGACGGCAGCATCATCCCGGCCGGTACCCTGTGCTACCTGCATATTCCCGTCGGAAAAACCTCAAAAGCATTCACGAAACCGGTGGCGGCAGTAGTGAAGAAATATGTTGATGCCTGGCTGGAAAAACGGCCGTCAGAACAGGCCATGCTTGCTGACGAGCGGACCGGTGAGAAAGTCCGGTTTCTGTTTCAGTACCGGGGAAAACCTGCCGGCGGCGACGTCATTAACCGCACGCTGATACCGATGCTGTGTGCCAGATCCGGGGTTCCCGCTGAAGACAGCGGCGGAAAAATAACGAGTCACCGGGGACGCGCCTCAGCCTTGACCGCACTGGCCAGCGTACCGCAGGGCATGTCACTGTATGAACTGATGCAGTGGGCAGGTCATTCGACGCCCCAGTCCACCATGCATTATCTCCGTATCCGCCCGACACAGTTGGCCGCCTCATTCGTGAAAGCAGACAGAGTGGCGCACATGATCAGCGTACTGATTGACCATGATCCGGAAGCCGCCAGTCTGACCGGACCTGCGACATATTATGATTTAGGTGATTCATACTGCACGAACCCCTTCTGGAGCAGCTGTCAGCATCGAATGGCCTGCATTGGCTGCGACTTTAACCTGCTCAAACAGAGCGCACGCGGTCTGATACTCGAAAGCAAAGCATCTATAAAACGTTACCTTGAAGAAGTCCCACTCACCCCCGATGAGAAAGTCATACTGGAGCAAGATGTGGAGAAAGTAGAGCGGGCTATCACAAGATTGGCAGCTAAATCTGGAGAATAAAAAGAACTCTTTTGAATCAAGGAGGCACTCTCCAGGTTAATTGGCAGGAAAGAGGTCGATTTAATTGTGGAATAAAACATTTACTTTTCCCAAACTAACTAAGATTCTTGCATTTCACAATATAAAATTTCCTTGCAATTTTATATTATGCATACTTTACCTTAAAGCCATTCAGCTAATTTTTCATCTTAAAAGCAAGTACAAACCGTCAAAAACTGACATGACGCCAAATAGCTTAAAGTCATAATCCAATTTAAAATTTAAATTAATGGATTACTTTAACCACCTGCATAAATCCATCACCTGAGTCCAAATGAAAATGGGGCCAAAAATAACCTTTTTGTCACTTAAAACAAAAATGCTGCTCAATGAAGTATTTTCACCAAAAAAACTCAAACCCAGTGTATACGTCCACTTTTTATCCAAAAATGCGCTTTACAACCTGTGTCAAGCCAGACTGACGGATAAATAGTGGGGATGTTATTGTCATCAAAACTGCAGCGCCAATGTGGCTTTGCCTCTTCAAAAAGAAGCAACTCTACGACTGAACCGCATCCGCAGGGGCATTTAAAGCCCACACTCCAGTCCCCTCCCTCATCTTTGATTAAAATTAAATTCCGCCATGGCATTTTATCAGGCAATATTCCTCCATCAACAATTAATAAACGTCTTGGCGGAAGAAAGGGTTCTACTTTATACAAAAATATTGAGAGCATCTTTTTTAAGAATCTCATTTTGCAGCCCTCAATTCAGGCATGCCCAGCAGCGGCTCTCTTACACCCTCGGCAAGAAGCAGATTATTCCTTTTTGAAAAGTCATTTTCTTTATAAAAATCCTCTTCAGCACCAGCGAGGCTAAAACACGTACGGGAAAAGTCGCTGTTAGGCTCCTCACGAAAGGGGAAGCACCTAGCAATTAACTCTGAAACACATGCAGAGGCAGCTCGCATGTTAAGTGTAATGACTGATGGGGCTTCCTCCTGAACACCAGTGATGTATCCCTGAGCCAGTTGCTGCTCATAAAGTTCAGGCTGTTTCTTTGCGAGCATTTCTTCATGCAGAAGTGCTGGTGTGTAAACTTTGCGATCAAGCAATGTCGCCCCACCAGGTTTTACATAGTCAATTCTGCCGCTGACATCAGTAATCTTCAAACCATCTTCGGGTTCTATGTGAGTTGGTATCATTACCCCTACATCAAAAAGCGGCATTAGGAATGAAGAAGCAATACGATCAACCACCATCCGTCCCTGGTAACTGTCTACACAGCAGAAGATAACGTCAGCGTCAGCAACTTCTAATACCGCCTCTCTGGAAAATATTGAGCTGCAGATTGCGGTTGCGACGTTTTCCCCTCGTATTCTGCCAACAGCAGCAGCGAACATGTCAACCTTGGAAATATTTTGTAAAGCATCTTCCCGAGTAGCATTTAAAATCCGGTTCAGATTCTTTTCTTCGATATGATCATCGTCAACGAGCAATATTTTCCCAAAACCTAAACGGGTAAGCTGCTCAGCAACAATTGAACCGGTGCCTGATACGCCTATGACTGCTGCAGTTAGATGACTAAAAAAAGCCGTCATTCCAGAAGTAAATGCGATGATTTGTTTTTGCGGCACCTTATCATCAGGCCGCCAGAGACTGATGTCATTTCCGGGAACAATGACAAGATCCACTTCCTGTGCGTTAATATCCTCACTATAGAAACGAGCCCGTATTCTGCCATCAGGGATCATTATCGCAGAGCCATGTATGGCATTGACGCCCTGATAAAGAGCAGGAATTGTGATAGCATCACTCATATCATCAAACTGTGAAAATTCAAAGAGACCACCTGGATGTGAGTGAACCAGAATGATAGACATTGAAGCAGCTTCCGCAGCATCAATTGCTTTTTCCAAGTAAAACCCAGGCCAAGAAATGAAATCATTTTTACGTGACTCGCATTCGTCATCCGGTACTGTAATCACCTCTTTTACGAGCAGCTTAAGACGACGCCCTTCGCTGCGATTACAAAGCAATATTGCAGCTGATTCCTTGCCGTCACCTGGAAAGAGATGCTTATAAAGCTTAAGATGCACATCTTCTGGTATTACCATATTTGAGTTTACGCTCACTCGCCCACCTCCATAAGTAAACATCCGTTAGCCATAGCTAACTGTGAAATGACCGAGTCAGTTTCCGGATCCCATGGGCGATGGCGAGACCACCCCTGGTAAGTCTTTCCATCAATAACCGCGACAATCTGAGTTGCCGGAATTTCAGTGCCATTTGATAGTTTAAGTGCAGGGAAAACATAGAACATATCCAACAGGCTTATGGGATAACCCTCAGGGATAAGTAAAGCTAACTGGATCTGTTTTTGGTTATAGCCTTCAGGCAATACATAATCATTTATGACGAGCCAGCGTGATTGTTCATTGGCATAAGTCTCCCACTGAAAACCCCTCTCATTAAGATATTTCTCGTCATTGGTGAGAAGTTCAAATTCACGACGTAGAGCAACTACAGCTTCGCCGTTTGAAACGTTGCGTGGAGTCAAACGTAGTTTTTCGATGCCAGGAGTTGTCAGATCAAGTAGATCATTAATAGTTTTTTCTTCTTTCGGTTGCCCTTGAACGTTGAAAAAAATATGCCAAGCTTGATCAGGATTGAGTCCAGCTTTCACAACAGCATCCCTAACGCTAATAATGGAGCTACCAAAAGAATAAACTTTACCCTGCACATTAAGTTTCCACATCGGATCACGGCTTATAAATCGTTCGATCCCTTCCGGCTCAAGAGAAACAAACTGATTTCCTTGGATCTCTTCATCAGCTGAATCCTCTTTTTCGAGTAATAAGCGCTTTCCTTCGGCTATCTCACCAAGCTTACGGACAGTGTGTCCTGTAATTTTATTAAAGGGCCATTCTAGCCGTTCCCCATCAACGGAGAAGAAGTAGGTACGATCAGATAGAACAACAATAAATTTGCTATTGTCAGCCCCAGGACAAGCTAGCTCACCTGGACTGATGCTCTCGAGCGTGCCGTTAGCCAACATTTGAAGGACTACAGGCAACTGGTCCGGTTTGTACCCGGCCGCAGTGCTAATCTGGTTACCAGTAAGGGTTAAATCATTGACAACTACCTGACGAAATTGCAGGTCTGCATCAGCAATTTCAATGCAGTGTTGTGGTTTACTGCTAAGGGTATTAAGAGAGTTCATGTGATTTAGTCTCATTAAATAATTATCTCAACAAAATCTGATAAACTTTATGAGATTTACCAGATGCCGCATAAGTTGGCTAACCAACACCTGAGACAATAGCCGCAAAATCTGCTTAACACAAGCAGATTTATCAGAATTATTTTATCGGAACATACACAAACTCGTGCCCGCCGGACTCAGCTACCTCTTTTTTCCCAAGGATAAAACCCTCGCGATACAGTTTTTTGAGTTTCCCACTGGCATTTTGAGTAGAAAGGTTGAACGCTGAAGCTACCATGCTAGTGGTGGTAAATTCATTGCGCATAATGAAATCAATAAGTTGTTTTGTTCCTTCGGTCAGTTCAGGGCCGATGATTTTATAACTGCTGTCATAGACGAAAATCGGTTGTTCTTTTGCTGACGCTGCATATGACCAGTTATCTAACAGATCCCTAGAGGCAACTCCTGTAAGGTAAAAGCCTTTATCTTCTCGAAGCAACTTTGCAAGCGAGACAACACTTTCTCTTGGGAACGACGCGTCAGTGGCTTCAATTCCTTCAAGAGAGATGCCAAACACACTCAGTTGGAGGTTATTGTCCACTATCTGTTGGAGCTTGCCAAAGACCTCTCTTCCCTTTTCGTTCCCGAATGCAAAAGAGTCCCCGACAAGATCGATAAGTTTGATGATAAGTGATTTCTGTTTCATCTGGTTAAATTAATCCGTTTTAGTCAGGGGTGTCAATAAAGAAATCGAAGCAAATATGAGTACCATTTATCAAGCTCAGATTTTCCTTAACCTCAGCTGTCACAAGTTCACCATATTTATAATTCAGTTCAATACTGAAATGTGTCTGTCTGATGATAAGTAAAGCTTCATTCTTTGATGCTTGCTTTCGCGAGCTTTCAAAACCAAGCCCCCGCCCTCCTTTCGAACCATGCCGACTAATCCTTCCGTTAGAAAAGACGTGTTTAACCAAATCTATATCGGAACGTAATGAGCCATCAGGAAACTGTGAATGTAATTTGGGATAATTACGTTTGAGCGTCTCACGTAAGGTTGCCACCACGCCAAGGCCACTGTCTGAAATCACCGTCTGTATATGTTTCCGCCTTCCCTTTCCATTGTAACTCTGCAAAGCTGCAAAACCAGGGATGTGGCTATCGCTATGATCCTTAACATTATTTATAAGTTCACTAAACACAGTCATAATGACGGTCAGATAATCTTTAGAGGTTTCAGAAACGAAGCGTTTCCCCAATTTCTTGATAAGTTTACGGATTTCATCCTCCGTTGAATCCATGTCTATCGCGCCAAATTCAACTAGGCTTTCACTGTTATCAAGATACTTTATCGCATCAGAATTGCCATGCAGAGGCCTGCTGGGGAGGACATCAATCTTTCGGTCAAGCAGTTCATAAAAGCCCGAGCGACTTAGGAAAGTTCTTGTTCTTTTACATCTATTTAAGTCGATTGTGACCGCAATATTCAGGGATGCCAGTTGGTTTAGCAGAGACAGCATCCTTGCAATAACTACCATCATTAGAGAACAGTTTTTTGGAAAGATTATTACTGCCGCTTTGTAGGTCCCATCTAAAGGATTCCCCGTCTTGGCAAGAGTTTCTTCAAAGTCGTCCTGAGTAATCCATTTATCAGCAGACAAAGTAAGAACAAAAGTCCTGTTTTTTGACTGGAACCACTTGTAATCCTTATCCTGATTAAAAAAATCACCATTTTTGCTCAGGAATGAATTGACCTTTTTTTTATCGAGTCCAAGATGTTTGGCGATCTCCCGTCCCGTCAGGCCTGGGTTAGCGTTCAGAAGCTTATCAATATCACTAAACATTATTATATTTTTCCTGCCGATTCCCAGCGAACGTTATGCCAATTATTCTAATGAATTGTCTTTAAAATCGCTATAATCTCAGCATGTGATGGCAACACATGATCACTGTCGTTCTTCTCTAAAACATCATTTAAGCGTTAGTAACTGAACTAGACTTTCCATTCCACATAAATCATAGTCTTAGCCAGCGTGTGATGTCTGCTCTGGAGGATATGACGCCCAAAGTCGAGCAGTATTCTATCGATGAAATGTTCCTCGATCTGACCGGCATCGATGGCTGTGAAGACTTTGAGCACTTCGGGCACCGGCTGCGTACCCATGTTCTGGCCAGAACCGGACTGACGATTGGCGCCGGCATCGGCCCGACCAAAACGCTGGCCAAATCAGCACAGTGGGCCTCCAAAGAGTGGCCACAGTTTAAGGGCGTGCTGGCTCTGACGCCCGGAAACCCGAAGCGGACCGAGGCGCTGCTGATGCGCCAGCCGGTCGAGGAAATCTGGGGCGTCGGGCGCCGTATAGGTAAAAAGCTGAACCTGCTCGGCATCACCAACGCGCTGGAGCTGGCGCGCACGCACCCCGCCTTCATCCGGAAGAACTTTTCGGTAGTGCTGGAAAGGACGGTGCGGGAGCTGAACGGCGAGGCGTGCATTCCCCTGGAAGAGATGCCGCCGGCAAAGCAGCAGATTGTCTGCAGCCGCAGTTTCGGTTCACGCATTACCACCAAAGTGGCCATGCAGCAGGCACTCTGCCAGTACGCAACGCGAGCCGCCGAGAAGCTCCGGGGCGAACGCCAGTACTGCAGGCACATCAGCGTGTTTGTCCGTACCTCACCGCATGCTGTAGGCGAGACGTTTTACGGCAATACGGCCGGGGAAAAACTCACCCTGCCCACCCAGGACACGCGGGACATCATCGGCGTGGCCATGCGCGCGCTGGACCGCATCTGGATAGACGGCCACCGGTACATGAAGGCAGGCGTCATGCTCGATGACTTCACGCCTCACGGCGTCAGCCAGCTGAACCTGTTTGACGACAACCGACCGCGGGCGAACAGCGCGCAGCTGATGCAGGTGCTGGACGGTATTAACCAGTCAGGCCTGGGACGGGTATGGTTTGCGGGTCAGGGGATCGATACTGAGTGGAAGATGAAGCGGGACATGCTGTCACCGGCGTGGACGACGCGATGGAGCGATATACCGGTTGCAAAAGTTACCTGATGAATACTGCAGCTACGGGTATCAGAAACGCCGGGTTCAGCACAGATAATACTCCTCCCACTATGGCCAGCATCAGGAAAACAAACCGCAGTTTTCTTCGCTCGGGGGAAAGCGATAAACAGGTCACCGCGCCTGCAACCGCGATGGTCAGGATTAAAGGGAAGGCTTTCATCATCGCCAAAAATGAAGGTAATGGTAATTCAGCGATGAGGTCGATTAAGGATTTCACTGTCATATCGCCATGTCACCCTGTACCAGCGCCCTGAGCGAGTGACAGTGCGAACTGTCATTCAGATTGTCCGTCATCCGGAATGAACCGGTGGGACCCGTATTACAAATGTGACTCGTCAATAAGCACAATCCTGTCGCCTGTGGGGGAGATGACATTCAGGTTTTCGTCGGCGGCGCTTCGTAAATCTTCCATGCTCTGTACCACAGAGGCCACCGTCATAACTGACGAGAAGAGTAAGAACGGGTCATTATTTCCCGCCACAACGGGTACAGCGGGAAAGAAAATGGATGCCGTCGGCTCGCCGAGAATATCGCGGATGCGTGACAGTTTCTCGTCCGTCAGCGAGGCCGCAAATGCCCGCTGTCTTTCCCCACTCAGCTCTTTCACGCTGATCGTGACTTCCACCCTGTTGGCCGGTTTGGCCGGTTTGGCCGGGCGTAACTTAGACAGGTCCCGTAGGTCTTCCTGCAGCGTTTTGTCCGTAAGCTCAACAGTCATGAGCTTGCCTGCTTCGAACCCGAGCCGGTATTCCACCCAGTAAACCAGCTTTTGATTGCACTCTTTAACTGAGGTGTAGATATCGACTGTGCCCGTATGCGTTACAGGCACCGCGGCGGACTCCCCTGCCCCGGCATCTCTGACATTCCTGTAGAGCTGTCCGTTAAAGATACAGTAATCGGCCATGCCGTATTCCATATCCAGGTCTTTGGTCTGGAAATACTGGCCATTGTGGCTGCGGTCAAACCCTTCATGGGTGATGTTAACCGGCCGGATATCGCTGAAGCTGCTCATGGTGCCTGCCTTAATTTTTAATTTTCAGACTGTCGTTAAGCCGCGCGCTAAGGTTCATCGGAAACTTAAGCTCAAATTTCAGCGCTGCTGCTTGTTCTTTTTCCAGGTATCATTCGCCAGAAAAGCTGATCGGGTAATAAAAACGCCCCAAAACAGCTGGAGTACCACTTTGGCTATGACACTTTCGATAACTCCTAACAGAAGTGGAGCTATACACGCCATTCCGAGTAAAAAGCCCCATTCAGCCGCACTTTTTCTGTCTTTGCCGGTGAGTTTTATAAATCCGATATATCCGGATACCAGCAATACCAGTCTGTTCATAATGACCTCGTTAAATTAGCCACCGCCAAACATGCCTCTGGCATTACTGCGGGTTTCATCGACAGTGGCATTCGGGGATGCTTCAGCCAGCTCAGGAACGCTTTCAGCCTGAGGCGGAGTCTGCGCTGTGGCGCTTTTAGGGCTGACAGCACGTATCACCTGAAGCACTTCTTCTGCAGTCGTGTTTTCGCTCAGCAGTTCCGACAGCAGGAACGGCAGACGCGGATCAATACGCTCAAGTGCAAACCCGCTGAGCATGGCCGCCTTCCAGAGGCGGCCGCGCTCACCCTGCGGTGTTTCATCAGTGTGACTGTCAGCATAGGCCTCACCGAGGCTGCTTTTAGGATTGATGTAAAACTGGATCTTTCTGCGCGTATCCATGACGTTATCCGATAGCAATCATCCCCCTGACCAAATCGAACTGGGATGAGTCGGTTTTATAAAAACGCTCTGCCCTCACACCGCAGTGCGTGCGAACGGCCTCGGCAATAATTTCAGCCCCCCCGCCAATGACCATGACATGGGTATAGCCTTCAAACGCCTTCATGGCGCTGAGAACACGCTGCGTGAGACGTTCAAGTGATTCTTGAATGGTACTTTTCACCAGGCTCACGCGTGAGAGATCGTTAATCCGGCGTTCCAGGTATGCATCATCATTACGATGGACAATAATATCATCGGCAAGATAACTGCTGCCCCGCGTTCCTGCAACACGCAGCGCGTCCGCGACCGCGGTCGTTACCAGTGACACACCGATGGTTGCGTCACCATGAATGCGCGTAATACCGCTCATGCGACCACGGACCTGTGAAATATCGAGCGTCGTCCCCGCCAGATCTACAATGAGAAGTGAATCGAGCGGGTCCAGCTCACTCAGCAGCTCAAAGCCGGCAGGGATGGATTCGGGCATGACCGAGACACTGCGGATTTTGAAGCCCTCCCCCCCGTTCAGCGAAACCGGACGCAGCAGGCTCGCCTTTTTCTTTTCGATGTTTGCTGCAGCGGGCTGGTTGTTGTGGTCATAAAACTCCGTCAGCGGCAGCGTGACCGTGATGTCCACCTCGCAGGGTTTGAGGCCGCTCTGCAGGAGCGCATGGTGCACAGCAACAACGTTCACGTCGCTGTACTGCCATGCAATGTTCGTGGTTTTCACCGCTTCCGGCGCAATCGGATCATAAGAGTACTGCTCGCCGTTCATGGTGTAATTGAAAACCGGTTTCTCACCAAATGCCACTGACCATTCGCGCTTGAAGCTGTTCGGGCTCAGGTACGTTCTGATACTGCCGTTGTCTTTCCAGGCCAGCTTTACATTTGTAGAACCATCATCGATGAACACTTTCATATCCCAAACCACCCATTAATTGAGAACTATTTGAGATAAATATACAGAACTTAATGTAGAGATAAAAGACTAAACCCAAAATAAATCTCAAATTAATCTCAAAAAAGACACATATAAAACTCTGTAGTGGATGCAGCTAAGCAATCTTGTCCCCATTTTTATTCGCTGCAGAGCATGACTCTTCTCTCTCTGACAGCTAATTCAGCACACACCTCGCACGATCTATCCCTAAGTATCAGGCAGTCATGAAATCGTAAAAAAATTAACAAGTTATTATCTTATTAACCTATCTTTTTAACAACTTAACAAATTAATATCTTAATATCTTAATATCTTAATAATACTTTAAAATCAATTAGTTAACAACATAATAAGTTATTAAGATAGCAATAAAGTTGCAAAAAAAATCGACAGATGGCAATGTTAAGTTGTTATCTTATTAACTTATTACGGAGAAATGATGATAATCGTTCTTGGTAGCCAGAAAGGTGGAGTTGGTAAAAGTACACTTGCCGTGTCAATCGCAGCGTATCTGATGTCGTTAGGGCACAGAGTGCTTATTGTAGATGCAGATGATCAAAAGTCCGTACTTACCTGGTACAACAATCGTTCTGAAGAACTTCCACACATTCCGGTGACGGGTGCAACGGGCAACATTAAGGTGATGTTGAAGGAACACGATAAATCGTACGATTTTGTTATTGCGGATTGTGCCGGACGTGACAGCGCAGAGATGCGTAGCGGATTGATGGCAGCAGATGTTTTCATTTCACCTTTAAGACCGTCTCAGATGGACTTAGATGTTGTGCCCCATACATGCTCAGTATTTACAGCCGCAAAAGACTTCAATGAGCAGGTTCGCGGTTACCTCGTATTAAACATGACTCCAACAAATATGTTTGTAAACGAAGCCAACCAGGCAGCTGATGTATTGAAAGACTTTCCGGAAATGAACCTCGCAACATCACGTGTATGTGATCGCAAAGCGCACAGGGATGCATGGGCAGAATCGATGACAATTTTTGAAACGCAGAATGACAAAGCTCAACAAGAAGTTGAGGCACTGGTCAAGGAGGTGATTCTGTGAGAAACCGAGCAAATACTCCACCACGGGACGAAGCAGCCTTCATAAATGGTGGTACAGCGGGCACAGATAAGCCAGAGAAAAGCCCACATAAATCACGTCCAGTAAGAAAAGCGAAGCCTGTTAGTATTTCATTATTTGAAGACAACCTTGAAGATATAGATAGTATAATTCGGGAAGAAATGGTTTCGGGAAGCGCAAGAGTAAATCGCTCAGATGTCGTGAGAGCAGCAGTAGAGGCTTTGAAAAAGCTAGATAAATCAGATATATCGAATCTAATTGAAGAAACAAGGCAAAAATAGAGCCCTAATAAGTTAATAAGTTAATAAGTTAATAAGTTAATAAGTTAATAAGTTAATAAGTTAATAAGTTAATAATTTTATGTTGTGATACAACTATTGCTGACAGTTTCAAGCTTACTTAATGCTAGGAATTGAAGAGTGTTATACCGAACACTGAGTTCGTAAAATTGGAACAGAGTTAATGCCGCTTATACTTAGTTTGAGTTAAAAGTAAGTATGAGCGGCTTTTAATACAAGAAACTTTGAAAAAATTGTAACGATTGTCAGGGTATTAGACTAAGCTTAGATTGAATCATTGAATATGCTAAACACCTAGTATAATTTGTATTATTATTGAGCATAGTTTCGAGAACGTTATTTTTTAGATAAAAATTATCAAGAGCACCAAATCTCACTTCTCGTTCCCCTCTCTTATTTTCAGAGCGACATTCATGAGCTATTTTACGTTTTTCATGAGTTAAGTGTTTATTACGAAAACTTTTGAGAGCAGGATAAACATAAGTATCATGAAGTACATGCCCTTTAATAAATTGATAGGCAGTATTTCTGTCTAGACCTTTTGTTGTTATTTGCTCAACATAAGTATCGAAATCATTTTGTTCAGCACCAGATATTCTGTATTTGTTGACAAAGGCCCCCATCTTAGCCTGTAATGCATTTAGCGACGCAGAATTAACTTTTAGATCATTAGAAATGATAGAAGCATTACCCGCAAGTTTCAATTCACCCCATAGCAGACCATCAGCGTGAGAATTTGGGTTTTTATTATGACGATATAAATGAATCAGCAAAGCTTCATAAATGATATTTGAAGTTCTGTTTAGAGCGTCACAAATCTCATCTTCAATTTTATCATCGAAAACAAGTCTTTCAATTGTATCCTCTATAGCTTCCATGGAACATTGCAAACTTTCTTTAGAATAAGAAAATGTATGCAAAATGTAAGGATTATTGTTAAGCTCAGTAGAATAAAAACTTCTCGAAGGGCATAAATAATCCATGTCACTATCCACACCAACAAGATAGCGTGAGTGTAACTTTGAATATTCAGCTTCTAGAGTTTTCTTTCCATTTTCTTTTATTTTTGAAGCTGGCTTGATTTGAAATCTTCTAGGGTGAATGTTATCTAGGATTTGTTTCCAAAAACCGACATCATTTTGGCTTTCAACATAAAACATCCCCATTGCCTGACCAGAAGTAATTAAGCTATGTCCTTGAATATATTGACGATCAGAGAAATAATCGTTAAAGCTTGTCATCAATAATCACCCTCTCAATATCTTTCATGTCCCTAAAAGCATCTCTATAACCGTTCATTAAAATACCAGGGCTATGTGTAACTATAATAAGTTGAGAGTCTGGGTTTATCTCGCGCAAAACATCAATTAGCATTTCTTGCCAACTTAAATGTAAAGAAATCTCTGGTTCGTCCATTAATATGACAGAATTGTAATCCATACTATTGACAGCCTTGAGCATTATATATAAAAGCTGTCTTTCACCTGAAGAAAGATGATTATAAGTGAGTGGGCCAGAGTGAGGGCAAACAATTGTCATGCCAGAGGTTGAACGTCTAACACGCTTTCCACTTTCTTTCAAAAAACGGTTCATTGAATTTCTCAGCGCCGAACGTTTCCCACTCCTTTTATCTTCGAAAATCTTTATTAACTCTTTATCAATAGAATTATCAAGAACGTTAGCATCCTCGCCAGATGAAGTTGTGAAATTTAGTCTTGAATTTGCGCTTAAATCGACATTTGATATGAATTCAATGTTAATCCTTTCAAGATAATTTCTTTTGAATGAGTCTTGATTTATCCTCAAACCGTTTCTATAAATCTTGAATTTATTTTCTCTTTTATGTTTTTTAAAATTATCAAGCTTCGTAGTCATTAAACGTAAAATATCTTCAGATTCCATTCTGTCAAGATTTATACTACTGGAATTTATTGTTTCTAAAAAAATCTTTTTAATTATATCTTTGGAATCATCTCTGTGGAAATTTTCATAAACTATTCTATAGGAACCACCTAATGTAAGTGTGGCATACTCACACAGTTTTAAATTTTCCGATTCACTCAAAGTCATTAAACTGTGAATGATTCTCAAAATTGTAGATTTTCCAGAACCATTGATACCAACCAGGACAGTAACGTCGTTCAATTCCATATCAATATCTTTATAACCAAAAAGATACCTTATAGATAAACTATTAACACCTAATTCCATAAAAGCCTCGCAACCAAATTTAATATTTTTTAAGTTTAAATTTCTTTTCAAAATGACTACTAATTTTATGCATCACTTCCGAACAAAATATTTTATTCCAATATTTTTTAATAGTTTATTTTTTATCGTTATTAATTTTATGAAAACCATCAGCATTTATAAAAAAGCCCGGAATGATGACCGGGCATTGAGTATCATTTCAGAATGTTGTAGCGGTAAAGTTGATTTAAGAAATTCTGCTTCATGCTCACAAAAAGAAGAATTTCCACATTTGTCCCGTCGAAGTCATATAGGACGCGATACTCCCCATCAACGTCGAGTCTTTCACGCAACATAAGTCCACGATCTGACAGTAAAACGTTAAAGTGATATCGTTCGGGATCTTCCATGATCTTGTTTACTGAATCCATAAGGAGATGTTCTACAAAGTCTGCTGCGTGCTGCTTGCCTATGATCAATCCCTTATGGCATTCGATGTCCCGCAGGCTAAGTTCTGCTAAAGGTGCTACTTTAATTGTAAACTGATTCGACACTCAATACCTCACTATTATGTTCTTGCTTCACGTAACCTCCTTAGGACTTCCTCTGGAGACATTCCTTTTCCGTCTGCTATTTCTTTTTTGGCTAACATTGCTAATTTAAAAAGTGCATTTATATTTCGTTCTTCTTCAATTCCTCGTAATTCAGCTTCTCTTTCAGCTGCTGTTTGAATGAAAAGTTCGGCTACTCCGTTTTTAGTTATATACATACCTCCTTCGAAATTTTGTGCGTTTCCTAGACTGTCTCTAGCTACTTTCTGTGACATTGTCTGATTCATACGTCGGCTCACTTAACAATAGAGATTCACTGGCGAGGACAGTAATCTCTGTTCTCCAATAGATGGGACTTTGCGAAACTGCAAAGCGTCATCCTCGCTAATGCTGTGTATCAGCACTCCAAAGAAGTATAACATACACGTGTATATATTGAGTACAAATTTTACCACTGGCATTGAGGCTCGTGTCATCACTATGTTTTTATCTAAACTAGTACCAATGAAAAAAGTAAACCATTTAATAATTAACCATGAAACAGTATTCATCAGAATTAATGTACTTGAGTTACTATCCTGAATTTCATCAACTCCATTTAATTCATGGCGTTATTATTTTATTTGCAACAATATAAATTTTTTTTTGAGGATTAAGGCCAATTTAGATAGCCAAAATTCAAGTAGCCAATTTAAACCGCATAATGATATTATTGTCCTGTGAAAATACACAGGCCAATTAAGGTATACCTCCTGAATCTTCCCCCTGGCACCATTCACGACAGTACTATGACATTTTGCAGGCTGGGCCCTTTATTTAGGGGTAAATACACTTTATTTTCTCAGCCTATAAACCACAATTCATCCCTGACGTTTCCGGTCAGCCTCAGCCACTCAGGCCCCGTTCGCCAGTGTCTCAGGGGAGGGCAGATAAGATAGATATGTTAAGATAGCCGGGTTTACATGGGACACGAGTGATCGGGGGTGATTTATGGATATATCAGTGTCACTGGAAGAACTCGGCCATCGCATCT
>JAAIGG010101511.1_pt1 | contig 68726 bp, 63 predicted proteins | sample 6487391 | NCBI WGS metagenome assembly JAAIGG01 (sample SAMN13974130, study PRJNA590717) | phyllosphere metagenome | biome: asymptomatic weeds; feature: pooled weeds collected from a community garden; material: weeds; isolation source: pooled asymptomatic leaves from various weed species from...
CGCTTCATCGTTCATTCCTTGGATACGTCTGAATAAAAACGGCCGCCACGAGGACGGCCTTGGTGGCAAGCCGCTTACGCAAAGCCGGGTTCCAAGTCAATCCGCTGTCGGCCCGCTGTCGGCATCGCATCGACGCCAGTCTCCCTCTTGCGGGCGACGGTCATCCTTTGCAGGGAGGCTATGCGGGCAGGGGAGCGCTCGTGCAAGGGGGGCGGTACATGGCGACCATCGTATCCACGGTGGCCTATCTGGGGCTGGAGGCGCGCGCCGTCGAGGTGCAGGTGCAGTTGATCGCGGGATTGCCCGCTTTCAACCTGGTCGGGCTGGCGGACAAGGCGGTGGGGGAGAGTCGCGAACGGGTGCGCGCCGCGATTGCCGCCATGGGCCTGGCGCTGCCGCCCAAGCGGATCGCGGTGAACCTGTCGCCCGCCGACCTGCCCAAGGAAGGATCGCATTTCGATCTGCCCATCGCGCTCGCCTTGCTGGCGGCGATGGGAGTGATCGACGCCGAACTGCTTGCCGACCATGTCGTGGTCGGGGAGTTGGCGCTGGACGGACGGATCGGCCCGTCGCCGGGCGTGTTGCTGGCGGCGATCCATGCGGGGGCGGTCGACAAGGGGCTGATCTGTCCCGCCGCGCAAGGCGCAGAGGCGAGTTGGGCCGGTGGCGGTTCGGTGATCGCCGCGCCCGACCTGTTGTCGCTCATCAACCATCTGAAAGGCCATAGCGTCTTGCCGCTGCCCGAGGGGGGCACGGTGGAAGATGGGGCGCCCGGGCCCGATCTGTCGCAGGTCAAGGGACAGGAAAATGCCCGCCGCGCGCTGGAGATCGCGGCGGCGGGTGGCCATAACCTGCTGATGAGCGGACCGCCCGGATCGGGCAAGTCGCTGATGGCCGCCTGCCTGCCCGGCATCCTGCCGCCGCTCGACGCCGCCGAAGCGCTGGAGGTGTCGATGGTCCAGTCGGTGGCGGGCACGCTGGCCGGCGGGCGGCTGACCCGGACGCGACCCTTCCGTGCGCCGCATCATTCCGCCTCCATGGCGGCACTGACCGGCGGTGGGCTGAAGGCGCGACCGGGCGAGGTGAGCCTGGCGCATCTGGGCGTTTTGTTCCTCGACGAACTGCCGGAGTTTCAACGCGCCGTGCTCGATTCGCTCCGCCAGCCGCTGGAGACGGGGACGGTCAGCATCGCGCGCGCCAACGCCCATGTGACCTTCCCGGCGCGGGTGCAGTTGGTCGCGGCGATGAACCCTTGCCGCTGCGGCCATCTGGGCGATGCGGCGCTGGCATGCGCCCGCGCGCCGCGCTGTGCCGCCGATTATCAGGCGAAGATCTCAGGGCCGCTGCTCGACCGAATCGATCTGTCGGTCGAGGTCCAGCCGGTGCGCGCGGTCGATCTCTTCCAACCCTCCGCCGCCGAATCGTCGGAGATGGTCGCGCGGCGCGTGGCGGCGGCCCGTGCGCTCCAGACCGATCGGTATCGCGACGCGCCTGTCATCGTCCGTACCAATGCGGAGGCGGACGGTGCGCTTCTCGAACGCTGGGCCATGCCGGACGACGCGGGTCGCACGCTGCTGGCCGAGGCGGCGGAGCGGATGCGTCTGACCGCGCGCGGCTATACCCGCGTGCTGCGGGTCGCCCGGACCATCGCCGACCTCGCGGGCGCGGAGCGGGTGGGGCGCATCCATGTCGCCGAAGCGCTCAGCTATCGCCAGCGCCCTCCGACCAATTGACGCGCGCAGTCGCCGCGTGGGACGTTCGGCCATGGCAAAGCAGCATATGGCGTCGACGCTGGCCCGCGCGGCGGGGATTGCGGCCCTGATCCTGTTGGGACCGCCGCTGACATGGTTGGCGATCCTGTGGTCGGACCCGGTGGCTTGGGGGCCGGAGGGGCCGATCTTCATCTATGGCCTCGCCGCTCTTGCGGTGACGCCGGGGCTCGCGGGGCTGGCGTTGCTTCCTTTGCGCAAGGGCACCAAGTGGCTGATCCTGCCACTCTATCTGGTCGCTGTGGCATTGGTGTTGATGACGACCCTGGTCTATTTCGTCTGCATCGCCACGCATGATTGTCCGTAGGCGACGACAATCACCGCTTGCACCCCGCATCGCCCTCGTCTAGCAGCGCCTCTTCGCTGCCCCTGTGGCGAAATTGGTAGACGCATTCGACTCAAAATCGAACGCCGCAAGGCATGCTGGTTCGAGTCCGGCCAGGGGCACCATCCTACGGGGTGTAAGGTGTTGAGATTGCGCCAGTTTTACGCTTTCCGCGCCATTCCATACCACCTTTCGTTCCCTCACTCTGATTAAGATCATGCCGAACATCGGCGATCCCCGGCGAACAAAGGCCTTTCTGATAGTTCCCTGTGGATTGGCTCGGTCTTACACCCGCTGGCGTCGAAAAGATGATAAGGTACCTGAAGGACTGACCCTAAATGCGGCATGCCGCCGGATGCCAGTTCGAAGCACATTGTATCCCGACCCACGCCTTGGCACACATCAGGCATGATCATCCGCTCTGTTTTCGTCGTGTCGCTGCTGGCCGGTCTAACTTCGTGTGTTGCCCCACAGGCACCAACCCGAGACGCAGCGACTGAAGCGGTTGGGACCCGGCCGCTGAAGGTCGCGTCGTGGAACTTGGAGTTTCTGGCCGAGAAAGACGGCGCCGGGTGCGAGCCGCGAACCGACGCTGATTATGCGGCCATGCGTCGGATCGTGGACACGCTCGATGCCGACGTGATCGCCTTCCAAGAGGCGGTGAACGAAGCAGCGGCGGCGCGTGTGTTCGATCCGAGCCGCTACACGATCGTGATGGAAAAGCGCCCCGGCGCGGCGTCAGGCAGTTGCGGCGGCAAGCAGCCTGGGCAGCAATTCATCCGCCAGGCGGTTGGTTTCGCGATCAGGAAGGGTATTGCGTTCGACCGCAACCCGGACGTCACCGCGCTACAACTGGGCAACCCGCAGTTGCGTTCGGGGGTCGACGTTCGTGTGCGGGCGCCAGGACACCAGTCCATACGATTGCTGGCGGTCCATCTTAAGTCCGGCTGCTTCCAGGGTGATCGTGCGCAGGCCTGCGGTGTCCTGCAACGGCAGGTGCCGGTGCTTGAACGATGGATCGACGCTGCCGCCGCCGCACCTGATCGTTTCATCGTCCTGGGCGACTGGAATCGTCGCCTCGCTGAAGTGGGCGATGCAGTCTGGACCGAGCTGGATGACGGCAACCCCACGAACGCTGATCTACGGCTGGCCGATGAAGGCGTGACGCCGCGTTGCGATCCTCGGTATCGCTCGTTCATCGATCACATCGTTTTTGACCGACGTGCTGCGGCGCAGACGAGTGGGTTCGCGGAGGCAACCTATGCGCCGGGGCAGAAACACCTTTCGGACCATTGTCCGGTCAGCGTGCTATTGGCCGATTAGTCCGGGAGTAGCACCCCTGCGGTTGATCGTCCCGACCGCTGCATCGTCAAAGTAACTATCGCGGCTAAACATCGGGGTGACCAGGAGATGGGGCATGGCCAGCGCCGTAATGCATGCAAATAACGCTCGGACGCCGTTCGGTTCTACTCGCACGAAAATCACCGCGACCAGCCCGGCCAGCAGGATCGCGGCCAGGAGTATCGGCCCGGTTACCCTCAGATAAGCACCGTAAGTCGCGCATCCCAGCATCCGCCGTCGCGCATTGGTCTGAGGGAGCGCATGCAGGACCAGGAACCCAAGCGAGAAGCCGATTAGTGGCGGCAGTATCAGTAGCGCAGCGATCATGATCGGAAGGGTCATATTCCGATGTCGCGTCGCTCGAATTAGCAACAGGATGCTGGCGGAGATGCCCATGATGACTAATGCCAGCCTGATCGGTGCGGGGATCGAAATTCCAGCAGCATAGCTCAGCAAGGCCCCATAGTCCTGGGCATGGAAGACTGCGGGGATAGTGATCAGGCCGACGCCCAGCGCGCAACGGTACGTCCGGGAAATGCCGCTGGAGTCTTCTGCCGCGAAATGGACGGCGGAAGCGATGAGGAACAGGGGCAGGGCAACCGTCGGCGCCACAGACCACCATAGCAGGCAGGTGAGTGAGACAATCGCGTAGAGCGCGAGAAACGAAGCGCGTCGTGAGCGTGCCACTACGGCCAGGTCGCTTGCACCGTGTGCCATGCCGATGACGCCAATAGCCACAACCGCAAAGCCCAATTGTATCAGCGTTGGACCGGCAGCAGCAGCCAGAGCCGCTGCTGCCAGCAGGCCCCAGCCGATCGCCGGGGCCGACCGCCTCATGACCGCGTGTCGCGATAGACGGGCGCAGAACGCAGCGCGCTGTCGAGGTTGGCAGCCGCATAAAATGCGTAAACCACCTTTGCGACCACATCCATGACCAAGATCGCCCAGACCGAGGTCGGGTCGCTGATGATTTTCAACCCTTCCGGGCCAACGAGGAAAACGATGGGATAGAGGAACCAGATGACGGTCAAGAATGCGACGTTCTTCTGATAGGCCGCTCCGATAGCCTCACCCCTTTCGACCGCCAGGGCGCGCAGCGGCACCCACAGCAGGTAAAGGACACCCACGAAGGCCGCGCAGGACCAGAGATACCAGACCCATTTGACGACCGGCACCATAGCCAGCGACGAGATGAGCCCAGTCGCGATCATCAAGACGTCAAGGACGATGATCGCGGTCAGATAGCCTCCGACTTCACCCGTCTTGCCCCGATCATGAAATGCCGTCAGCACAAGCCCTGCCAGCAAGATCGGAGTCGTGACCGACCAGTCTGCATAGCGCGCCAGATAGACGACCGAGCCGTCAATGTGGATCAGCGTGCCGATTCCGAACGCCATGGCCAGATAGGCCGTTGCCGCGATGAAGGGCACAGATGCATGTAGCAGTGTATGGTGCAAGGTGGGCGGTGCCTTGCTGCCCCTGGCATAAATGGCCAGTGATCCTAGCGACATGATCGTAAAGCCGATGAGGAACGCAATCCATTCCATGAAGGAGTCTCCTGTCATGGGACGACAGGAGGCCGACCCGTCGCTTTCAACAGCAGCGGTCATTTGTTGATCCGTGATGACGGAATTGTTATTTTTGTAATATCGAAGATGGCGTGGCTGTATCTGCCGTTCGGTACCTTAAATCGCGGTCTCCACCTGAGGTTCTGGCGCGCCAGCGCGTCTGCGAATAGCATCGCGCCGCCCGACTCACGGGCAGGAGAAGACCCATGCGCTCGCTTGCCGTTATCGCATCCGCTCTTTCGCTTGTCGCCGTCGCCACCCCATCGATCGCTGCGCCGTGCCGCGACGCGAAGGGCAAATTCGTGAAGTGCCCTGAGGCCGCCGCTCCCAAGACGACGCGCTGCAAGGCCGCGAATGGGAAGTTTGCGAAGTGCGGTACGCCTGGTGCCAAGCCGGTCAAGTAACCCGCCCATCAGCAAGTGGGGCAACGCTCTGGAGTGGTGCCATATCTGCGCACTTGCTCTGGTCATGGCCTTGCCCGTGCTCGTCGCAATGGGTGGATATGTCAGGCGTGCTATTGCCTTCATATCGGCTGTATCGGGCAGTTGACTCAACCCCACAGGTAAATCCTAATCCCGGCTCCTCTTTGCAGACCGCGAAGCGGAGACGGGGGTAGGATGAAACTTCTCTTTGCTCTGAGTTGTAGCGCGTTGATCGTGTCCGGGATCGCGGCCGAGAATGCCGATGCCAAGCGCTACCGATCATCCCATCCCACGAAACGGGTGAAGCGGAGCCGGGGGCTGAACTTCTATCCGACACGGGGCACGACCGACGGTGCATGCCCGTGCAACGGCGGCAACGTCTGCGTTGGTCCTCGCGGTGGGCGCTATTGCATCACCAGTGGGGGAAATAAGCGATACGGGGTGTAGTGGATGGCCCGGCAATCTAGACGCTGCCGGGCCGGGTAGATTCAGAAGTTCGTCAGCGCCGCCCGCTACCAAGCGCCTTGGTCGACATAGACGTTGATATGTTTTGGAGGCGATCTGTCCGCCCGAAGGCAATGATCACGATCCTACATCCCGGCGACGTAACGACCTGGTTGCGCGCGCTGACGAGGTGGTGGCGCTTCAGCAACCCTATCCGCCTGTTAAAATGACGGTGCGAGGGCCCATCTTTTCGACTCGCGATCCTTGAAAATTACCAAGTCGATGGCAGCAAAGCTGATGGGCGTAAATATGAAGTTTCGTGCTTTCGCGGCTTGACCGTACCGTCTGTCTTTATTCGAGAATCGTGCAAGCTATTCAGAGTTAGACGAAATTGGCGGTTGATTGCAGTTGGCCCTGAACAGGTAAATTCGGGGGGCAATATCCATGGGTACCGCTGCAACAAGCATTCCGCTCGCTCTGTCGTTGATGATCGGGAGTTGCACTGTCGCAATGAACGGCAGCTTCGACTCGCCCGACGGCCTGCCCATCGTAATGCCCACGCCGACCCCGACACCCACCCCCACGGCTACGCCAACCCCGGCGCCCGGGAACCCCGACCGATATATGATTGCCTTCACGCGGCTGCGCATGCCGAGCGGGGCACTGGTCACCGCAGCCAACGACACCCCGTTCGTGATGACCAGAATTCTAGTCGGCTCGCCTCAGAATGCCGTCAGCTCGGTTCGCTGCCACTTTGCGGGCTTCGCCTCGACCGAGGGCGGCAATTCGCCTCAGGAGTCGCTCCTGCCCGGCAATGCGACGAACGTCGATGGGTTCTGGTTATCAATCGGTACGAACAAGGTCCGTGCGACGTTCAATAGTGCGACCGCCGCAACTATCGACAGCGGATCCACCGGGGTGTGGACGGATGCCATCGATCTACCGGGCGGCATTCCGGCCAACAGCGATGTCGCGATGACGACGGCTTACCACACGGCCGCTGGTGAAAAGCAGATCCCCGTCTATCGCATTCAGGCTGGACGAGGCGAGCGTGTCTGGGGCGGTGCTGACCTAGCTAGCGTTACCACGCATCTGGATACGCCTACTGACTTCAGCACTGCCTCACTCGACACTGGCAGCGGCCAGTCGCAGCCAGCCTATTATGGTCCGGACCTGTGCGTCGCCAAGGGCTGGGACGGTCGCCCGGTCGCGCTGGGCACGGTCGACAGCATCGGTGAAGCGCGGCAGGAATATGCCGTCGAGGCCGACACGCGCGGCAATCTGGGGTGGCTGCGCAAGTGGTTGGATACTGCCGACACAACCTATGGGCGCGTGCCGCATTTCATGATCGGTATGCCGGGCGCCAAATCGAGCCTGGAGTTGAACACCGGCGCGCTTCTGCGATGGCAGGTGATCGACCAAGCCGCTCAGTTCAACACGGGGCGGGCGCTGCCGTTCACGGTGCTGGTCAATCAGCTCGGCCAGAACGACCTGAACTCCAAGTACACGACGATGCGGTCTAACTATGTCGGTTTCCTCGACCGATTCATTGCTCGCTATCCCGGCATTCGCGTGGTGGCAACCGGCGTGCTCCCCCGTACGACCAGCACCGACCTGTGGATGAGCCGAGCCGGGCAGACGGCCGTGACGGGGAATGAGTGGGGCACCCCGACGGGCGGCTGGGGCAGTGGCTTCAAATGGCAGTTAGAGGCCTACAAGGAGGCAGGTGCCGAGGGGCGCATCGCGGCGTACATCGATACGAAGCCTTTTTGGTACGATGCCGCAGCGCCGGGTACCTGGCCCGTCTTGGCGAGCCAGCCGACGCCTGAAGGCGTTCATCCCTATGCCGTCGCTGTGACGGCGATCGTCAAGGCGATCCCTCAGTCGGACAAATCAAAGCTCCGTTAAATCGCAAAACGCTCGCCGCTCCATATTGGGGGGGCGGGCGGATAGTGTTTGTCTCGCTGGTGCGCAACGCCGAGGATGACGACCACTCTCTCAATCGAGTGCGGTACTACCCCGATTGCTGCGGCAAGACTGTTCAATTCATCTAACGGACGGCTGCCTCGGCTATCGCAACGGTTGCAGCCCTGCCTCTCCGCCGTTCCATTTCCTGCGCAGGCGACGCGCCCCGTCCGAACGATGACTTGGCGGCGGTCTGCGGCTTGAATCGTTGGTCCAGATACCCGCCCGCGATTGAGCCGCCCAGCACCGTGGCGCCAATAATGCCGACGCCGAGGAAACCTGTGCTGCGTCTCATGCGACTGCTCCCAAATGCGTGTACAGCAAACGTAGGTTGGAGAGGGCAAAACGGGGCCGCTCGGGGGAGGGTCCCCGCGACACAGTTTATTACAGTGGCCAGCCGTCGGTATGGGTGTGATCGGCCGTGTGTCTCAACTCCCGGTGCCATCCGTACGCCAGCGGCAGCCTGCGGATTTGGTGAAGCGAGTCTGCCCATATCGGATATTATTTGTCCTCCGTTCGAGCATGTTAACGATTGCTTTCACCATTATGGTCCATTCCCATCGCGGCCGTTTTAACCGCGGCCGATGGTCAATCTCTCGGATGGACACGCGTGACGGAGGGGAGCCGGTTCGCATGATCCACTTCACATAATGGGTGGGCAAATGCTGATTTTCGTACTGTGCGGATGCGCGGCAATGGTGGCCAGCGTCCTGATTGCGTCCCAGATCAAAGCGCGGCGTAAAATGCGTATGAAAGCGTATCGTCGTCAGAAGCAGGCCGAGCATGCCAAGATATGGGAAGCTAGCCTTGCCGCTTCGAAGGATCGCCGACATGTTTCCGAGGATACTCCAGAGCGTCTTGCCGCGTAATTATTGAGGGGGGCTATTGGAGTCTCCCTCGATAATTCGGCTTATCCCGCAGGACGTCACGACGTGGTTGCGTCCGCCTGCGGAGGATGCGGTCGGACTTCAACGACCATATCCCGCTGAACGGATCAGAGCGCGGGGGCCGATACTCCCGACACGTAACCCAAGATATTTGGGGGCAGGGTCTGTGGAGCGTCAGCGGCTTCATCAGGCCTATGCCAAATGGGGGCTGAGGTGGTCCACGCTTGAGGGGGTGGTTGATATGCGATGCAGCGAGGCTCACACTGGGCAGCGGAGGTGGTCGCTATGCACGTGGAATTTATCAATTATGTACGGGGAGCCGCAGCCGTCGCTTTGGCAGAAGGCACCATGGTGTTTCTGCTTCTGGCTGTCCGCCAGCTGCGCGACCTAAAGGCCGCCTTGACCGCGCTGATTTGATCCATGCCGTTTTCAGAGCAATGGGAGGCGGGGCTCGCAGCCGGTCATCGTCGTCAGCTTGATGACGCTTTTCGGGCTAAGCACGGCGATCCCGCCGAATGGAAATTTGCCCGACGTTCCATGTCGCCGAAGGATCTGGAAAAAGTGTACCAGGCCGCCTGCCGCGAAGCACTGACGGAGCAGATCAATCTGAAACTGAAAGGCAGCAGTGACGTCTACAACGGCATGACGGGCGGTCGATCGCACGAATAATCTGCATCACGCCCGGACCATGGTCACCTAGTCGATCCGAGAAGCTACGCGCAGCCGAACTGGTCAACCCCTTAGGCCGCATTCCCGCCGCGCTCGACGTTCGCGGTCAGCATCCCTCTGCTCGTTCATAGTCTCGCGCAGGAACTCGGCGAAGCGCGACCGTTCGTCATCCACGATGCAGGACTGCCTGGTTCGGAATCCATCACGCGGTTTATTCCTGGCCTCGCTGAGTGCTATTCCGAACGCGATTGTCTGCTTGACCCCAAGTGCCCGACATATGCCAGCGAAGTGCGCGTGGAGCGAATTGCCGCGATACGTATCATCACCGGTATGAGGACCGACCGGCCGCCGCAACTGCTGCCAGAAACCATAGAACGACGCGCGATCCCGACCGGCGATGGCATACAGCGTCGCCAAGACCACGCGGTCGGATATGCAGGTTTCTATCGGTCCCTTCGCCGCGCTCGATCGCGCCATAGCTTCGTCCAGCGCGACCAGTCCCATGAATACGATCCGCGCCCGCTGTCCCTGGTTCACGCGACAGGAAGCATGAGCTGTTCGCCAGCCGCCGCCAGGCAGGCGCGAGCCGCCAATGCGCCATCGACCGCTTGGCGGTAATGCACAGTCCCATATCGCTCCGCCTCATCGAACGCGAACTGCGCCCATTCGTCCGAGGGGTAGCAAGCCTCATAGATAGCGCGCGCTGCTTCGCGCAGGCGGGGATCGTGTTCCATCTTACTGTTATTCCAACGATTCGTGACTTGGCGTAGCTGGAACAAAAAAGGAACATAGGTCAAGAGCCTGGGCGGTTGACCGGAACTATACCGGCCTTCAGATATTTCGGTTATTGCGTTTATTGCGATTATCGCATAGACGGCTGGCAACGGAGACGCCCCCCAATGACCATGCCCGCCTTTGCCGAGGAGCTCGGCAGCCGCCTGCCTTCCGCGCTCGAGAAGGCGGCCGCAAATCAGCTTCGCCAAATTCTCGCATCACAAGTTTCGGGCGACGCAACGCTCCGACTCCTTGATGATGACAAGAAACCAACAGAGGTAACTCTTACTCCTGGGCTTTCGAAGCTCCTGATGGAGGTGTTGCGCCACGTTGGGCGTGGAGATGCCGTAACCTTGGTTCCGGTTAGCCAAATGCTTACCACTCAACAGGCGGCTGACATATTGAACGTATCTCGCCCATTCTTGATCTCGCTTTTGGAGAAGGGGGAGATTACGTTCGATATGGTAGGTAGACATCGTCGGATTAAGGCTGAGGATCTATTCTCATACAAGCGGGCGCGAGACGACAAGCGGGGGGCGGCTTTGGCGTCTCTTGCTGAAATGGATGCGGAGTACCTGTAGGTTTGTTCGCTAACAGGTACACCGCTTTCATTGATGCTTGCACCCTTGCGGGGGCGTTGAAGCGCAACCTGTTGCTCACGCTTGCCGAAGCGGAATTCTTTCGTGTGCGCTGGTCGCGAAAGGTGATGGATGAAACCGAAGTAGCCATTGCTAGGATACTGACTGGGAAGGGGGCGGCGGACCCAGCGGGACACGCCAATCGGGCTCGGGTGGTCATGGAGGCTGCCTTTGAGGACGCGGCCGTCGAAGATTATGAGGCATTCCTCCCGGCGTGTGATGGGTTGCCCGACCCTGGCGATGCCCATGTTCTCGCGGCTGCCCTCAAAACTCAGGCCGCTACTATTGTCACAGAAAATATCAGGGACTTCCCTGACGAATTTCTTCGATCCCGCAACATGGAGGTCCGCTCGGCGGACCAGTTCATCGCGGATACGATTGCCCTTGATCCTGGTCGTGCTGTCGCTGCTATTCGGCTCATGAGGCAAAGGCTTAAAAGGCCAGAGAAGACGGCAGAAATGCTCCTGCTCGATATGGAGGCCGATGGGCTGACCGAGACAGTCGACGTGCTCAGGACGCATGTCTTGTCGCTCTGAAGTTGATTCAGAAGGCATCGAGCAGCCTTGCCGAGCTCGGGGCGTGACACTGGTCGGACCGCTACGCGGCAAGCCGGTTTTGATCGTGCTAGAGGCGTTTCGGCCTGCCCCATGAGCTTGGCAAGATGAGGGTAGGTGTTTGGAGTTGCATGCCTCAAACCCCTATGCGAGTCTGCGCGCATGGGTCGCCATATTGATCATGAACCTTCAGGGAACCCTAGAAAGCCCATGACGTGGGGCGACGCGGCGATTTTAGGCGTTGCAGTTTTTGGGCTCTTAATAGGCTTGAGTCTGGTTAGCTACCAAGTGGCTGTCGGCGCTGGGATTGTTATGCTTGCATATGTTGTGGTCAAATTATTCACGACCTAGGTCAAGTGATATTTGTCGCCGGGCTACATGGGGTTCTTTGACTCGCAGTATTCGGCGGTTGTACTCTTGCCATGCTCCATCCTTGAAACGGCGTTCGATGGCAATATCGACTACAATCGTCTGACCTGCAGCGAGAGGGAGCCCGGTTTGCTGCAAATTGAGTGCTGTGACAAATTCGCTGTCTTCGATGTCGGCGCTCCACTCAGTCTCGCCCTCCGAAAATCTCCATCGCGGCTTTAGATCTCCCTCCTTCAAATTTGCTCTAACGATTTTTACCCGAATGTTTGTTCGGGTTTCGGTGTCCCTTTTCACTGGGGGTAGGGTTTCTTGGGGCGCCTCGTAAGACGAAAATTCGTATCGCTCTATGCGTACAATCGGTCCCTCGGGACGAGGGAAAAGGTCCACTCCAATTGCCGTGATGCGCGGGTCTGCCTCGGCATGGCGCACCATAGCGCGGCGGCGCTCTTGTACGGCAGTTTGCTCCAGCGCTTTGACCACACCTGCTACTATCTCTTTTTTGTCTTTGGCTTCGATAGTTACATCATGCTTATGGCCAAGACTTTCCCAAAAAATATCCCCCAGATCGGTTTGCAGGTGAAGGGCGGGACCCATGGCAAAGAAAACCACTACGGCGCCGACGATAGATGCCAGCGCTTTGCGGTCACCCTCCCTTACGGCTTTGATTAGATTACTTAGCCAGAGGCTTCCTGTTTCGGTCTCAATGAGCTCTATCTCAAATTTGAGATCAGGGGCCACGACCGACGCTAGGTCACGTATAGCCTCGATCCATTCGATTGTCGTTCGGGCTACAACCTCAAGGTCGGGATGCTCTCCGGCCGGGAGATCAAAATATAGGCTTATAGGTGCTTCGGTCATGCTGCCTCCCCCAGGGTCAAGCTAGACTTCACCTGTGCCCCGAGTCAAAGCGCTTTGTGATTGAATAATTGTCTCAAACCCGCATTTTCAAGCCACCACCATCGCCTCAACGATCGCCTGCATCAGCACATGACGCGGTACCGGCACCCCGACTGACACATAGCCGGGGTTCTGCGCTGACCGCGTCCCGTAAAGGTTGATCCACTTGCGGCCATGTTGCCGCCAAGCGCGCTGGAGCGGTACGACGGGCAACAGCAGACACATCCCGGCCGGGGCATAGGCATAAGCCACGAAGTCGGCCGCCAGGGGCTTCTGGATCCACCCCGGCACACGGCGCGCCTCGTCAGACCAGCGCTCCAACAGGACGTCCGGCCAGTCGTGCATCCGCACCTTTTCGTCGATGGTGTACGTTCGTCCGCAGGACAGGGTGAGCAGCCGGTCTATCCCGCCACGTTGCGCCCATCCGTCCTCGCGCACGGCCACCGCTGACACCATCGTAGGGAAAGCGCGCCGATAGAGCGGCAGCCACCACTCTGCGTCAACGAAGCTCTCCGACAGCGCCAGGCTATCCCGGAAGCGATGCACACGCGGAGAGCCCGCCGCTCGACGATCGCGAGCGACGGGCCTGTGTTCCATGCGCCGGGACAGGACCGGCGGCGTGATCGGCTCAGGAGTGAACGTCATCCGCCTCCATGGGGTCGTCTTCCTCCAAGTCCTCGGGTTCGAGGTCCGTATCGCCGTCCAACTCTTCCATGCGGTCGATCAGCCGTTCGGTGATCCGCGCCAGTTCGGCACGGGGCAGGGAAGGGATGGTGGCCAGCACCGCACGAGGCGATGCGACCCGGTCCAGCCGATGCCAGGGACGGCGGCGCGATCGACGCCAGGGCATCGCACGGTTGGCGCTGGGCGACGGGGTGACAGCAGCGTGTCCCATCATGCCGCCTCCCCATAGTGCCGCTGCTCGATAGTCTGGCGCACTGCTTCCGCCCGGTCAGGATGCCCAACGATCTGCGCCATCAGCGGCGTCAGGTCGTCGGACGGACAGTCCTGAATGACCAGCCACAGCTTGCGGTCGGACGTCAGAACATAGCCGCCGCCGATCTGGACGAGGGCGTGAAGCCAGGCGGTGGGGTTGAAAGGGGCGGGGTGGATAAGGGTGGCCATGTCAGTCATCCTCCCCCCGGAGGCGGGCAAAAGCTCGCATGAGGTCAAACTGCTGGCCAAGGTTTAGATTGCTCGCCTGAACGGTCGCGACGGCTTGGCGATGTGCGGCGCTGCCCGCCACCACGCCGGGCGCCAGTTGCTCCAGTATCTTGCCGATCAAGGCGGGCTCTAATGAGCGAAGGATGGCCGAGACAATTAGCAGTTCGGGGGTTTGAGAGATTGCGGACAGCTCGGCCGCCAATCGGTTAGCTTCACGCTCCTGATGATGCTGGTATCGTCCAGAAAAGGGGCCGTTCTTACGTGCTGCCAGCGATGCTTGTCGCTGTTCAGCAAACCGAGAGTTCACGACCTTGCGGGGGGCAGCAGTCGGCAGGGCAACGACATTTCCTGATGCCAGGACAGCTTTTGATAACCGCGCCATGATCATGCTTCCCCAGTCAGGCGGCGGACATCCGCCGTGATGGACGCCAGCACGAAGTCCGGGTCGCCCTCGCACCCGACCCGATCGACAAATTCGAGCTTGGTCAGGATGTCGGCCATGCTGGTGGCGGGTATCGCTATGACCGCGCTGCGCAGGGCATAGGATCGATCGGCAAGCGTCGAGGACCGAGCAGCAAGGCGAGCGACCTGATGACGCTCGACAATCTCGGCTTCGCGGGCCTCCCGACGCGCGGTCTGTGCCGCGATGATGGCATCACGCTCATCGGCAAGGGCAACAAGTTCCAGGCGCGCCTGATGCCAATCGGGATGGTCCATGTCGCTGGGTTGTGGATCACGAACCATCCACCGAGCAGCAGCAACGGAGTTGGCCCGCGCTGTGCTCAACCGGACGGTTTCACCGAACAGGTTCACATAGGTCGTGGCCACCTCGCGATGGGGCGGGGCTTCCTCGACCGAGAGCGCTTCTTTTTCCGCCCAACAAGCGCGGCGTGCGGGCATTTCCACTTCTTCGTCGAAGCGGTCGCATTCGGCTTCGACACGGTCCCGCAAGGCGATGAGACGGAGCAGGCGGGGGTTCACCGCAGGCATTGCGGGCTTGTCATTCTCTGGCAGCGCCTGCCGGGTGCCAGCGATGGCCGGGACGGCGGCGGCGAGCGCGACGAGGCCAGCGCTCCCGAACAGGGCGCGACGGGTGGTTTCCGTGGTCATTGTCCTGCCTCCATCGGCTCGGAATAAGTCGACTGAAAAAGACCGACGATGCGGCCCATGAGACGTTCGCGCAGAGCTTCGGTCTTATATCCGAAGTCGCACCAACGGGCTGGGGGTGCGCCAGCAGCGACCGCTTCCGTAACCCATTCAGGTTGCGCAACGGGGCCGATGCACCAGCCCGTGATGCCGGGCTTCAAGAACGTCTCGTTAGCACTGTAATGGCCAGGCGATGAACGCCATTCCATCAGAAATAGCTCACCTTCGCACGGGTCGGTGTCGGACGGGTCGATTATGGCGAAGTCCCCCATGTGGAGATGGGGCGCGTTGCGGTCGTCCGTGATGGGATATGCCGCGAGGCCCGCAGGTACGCAATCATAGACGATGAACGACCGCAGGCCTGGCTGCTGAGGAGTGCCAGTCATACGCTCTGCTCCTGCGAGATCGAGCAAACCTCCGCCTCGATGGCATGCAAGCGCAGATGAAGCTGATGAAGCAGGGTCGCCCCGTCATTGTGCGCGTCGTGAAGACGCGGGTCGGCAGGGAGGTGGCCAAAGGAATCCATGGCATCGATCGCGCGGATCGTCGCCAGCGACAGGTTCAGGGCGTCCTGCAAAAGGCCCCCAATTGCGGAGTTGCGGGGATCGGCCATCGTTCAGCCCTCCCGCCCGGCTTCGCGAGCCGCTTCGATCGCATCGTTGACGTTGGGGGCATCGCAATAGGCGTTGAACACCGCGAAGTTGCCGGTGGCGTGGTAATGCTCGAGTGCCTTCTGGCCGTACGCGTCTCGGATCGCGGTCAGGCAGTCGAAGCGATAGCCGACATAGGTCCAGTATTCGTCGACGGTGTTGCCGAAGCGCGGCCGATGCCATTCGCCATGAGGCGGATGCGCAGCGACAGTCGCCAGGATCGCACGGGCGCGCCGGTCGGTCGTCCAGCAGGGGGCGGTGTCATTCGCAGGGGTAGGGGCGTTGATGCAGTCCGCCGTCTGGACGGCAGGCGCAAGGATGCTATGCGCGGCAGTAGCCATAGTCGATCTCCTCAATAGATCGGTTGTGGTCAGGCCGGGGTGGGGAGGTAGGATGCCCCATCTCGGCTGACTGATAGCTTTCATATCATCAGTATTTCTGGCAATCAAGGTCAAAGTGATATAATAAATATCACATGATGACCGTCGAGCAGTGCCGGGCCGCGCGATCCCTTTTAGGTTGGTCCGCTCAAGAACTTGCTGACCGCGCTGGTATCGGCGTCGCGACAGTGCGCCGTTATGAAGGCGGCAATCCGATCGCGGACATTTCACTTGAGGCCCTGTCCGGCGCGCTGGCTTCCGCTGGCGTCACGCTGATCGGGGCGGATCAAAAATCGACTTCGGGCGGCGTCGGTGTCCGCTTGGCGAAGCCTGAAGCCACCTGACTCGGAAGCCGTCGCCACGCGGGTCGGATCTCAGGCAATTCACAGCATTATCATAAAGTTGATCTAGCGAAATTGAACGCCGGGGCGCTTGAGGTATTTCGCTTCCATGCCCCGCTCCGATCACGCTGACTCTTCGCTTCCCCGTTCGTTACGCTTCCTGTCCGGCGGCGGTGAAGCGGCGCGCCTGATCCTCGAACGGGATTGGACCGGACACCCCCTAGGCCCGCCCGAGACGTGGCCTGAGGGGTTGAAAGTCGCTCTGAGCCTCCTGCTCAATTCCCCGGAATCGATGCTCCTCGCATGGGGGCGGGACGACCTGACGTTCTTCTTCAACGACACTTACATCCCGTTACTGGGGCCGCGACGCGATTGGGCAATGGGCACCCCGTTTAATGATGTGTGGCCGGACGCTTGGGAACAGGCCAAGCCTATCATTGACCAGGCCTTCGCCAGTCAGAGTCAGCGCTTCAACGATCTGCCTTGGAAGCTCGATACGGATCGCGGTTCAGCGGATACGTGGTTCACCTTCTCTTATTCCCGTGTCCTGAATGCGGAAGGTGAGATTGCGGGCCTATTCGTTTTCACGAACGAGACGACCGCACGCGTGCTGGCAGATGCCGCGCTGAAGGAAAGCCAGGCTCAGTTGAAGGCCGCGAACCTGATCCTCGAACAACGGGTGGAGGAGCGCACCGCAGAGCGAGATCGGGTGTGGCAGCTGACCAACGACCTGATGGCGACAGCACGACTGGATGGCTATCTGGTTCAGGTAAACCCGGCTTGGACACGGCTGCTGGGTTGGGCGGAAGTCGAGTTTTTAACAAGGCCCTTCGTCGAATTCATCGACGCGGCGGATCACGCTGAAACTGCTCGTGTTGTCGCGCAGCTGGCTGCGGGAGAGATCGTCACCGGCTTTGTCGATCGCGTGCTGGCGAGCGACGGCAGTCTTCGTACGATCATGTGGACAGCGGTGCCGGATGTGGGCTCCGACCTATTCTATATCATCGGTCGCGATCTGACCGAGCAGCACCGAACCGAAGAGGCGCTGCGTCAGGCGCAGAAGATGGAGGCGGTGGAGCAGCTCACGGGCGGCCTGGCCCACGACTTCAACAATCTGCTCACCGGCATGATGGGCAATCTCGAACTGCTTCAACACCGCGTTGCACGGGGGCGACTGGAGGATCTGGATCGATTCATCCTGGCGGCGCAGGGAGCAGGGCGCCGTGCCGCCTCGCTGACCCAGCGATTGCTGGCTTTTTCGCGCCGCCAAACGCTCGATCCGCGCCCCACCGACGTCAATCGGCTGATCAACGGGTTGGAGGACATGCTCCGCCGGACGATGGGTCCCGAAAATACCCTTGAGGTGGTTGGCGCCGGAGGCCTGTGGACGGCTTGCATCGACGCAGGGCAGCTTGAGAATGCCTTGCTCAACCTGTGCATCAATGCGCGTGACGCTATGCCGGAAGGCGGAAGGCTGACGATCGAGACGGCGAATAAGTGGCTCGATGATCGGAGTGGCAGGGAACGGGACCTGCCCCCAGGGCAGTACCTATCCATCTGCGTCACGGACACCGGGTCCGGGATGGACCAGCACACGATCGATCGGGCATTTGAACCATTCTTCACGACCAAGCCCCTGGGGCAGGGGACGGGCCTAGGACTGTCGATGATCTACGGATTCGCCAGGCAGTCGGGCGGGCAGGTCCGTATATATTCCGAGCTGGGCATGGGGACGACCATCTGCATCTATCTGCCACGCTATGTAGGCGATGCAGAAGATGACGTCGAAGAGATAGTGGCGGCATTGCCCGATCACGGCAGCGGCACGATCCTTATCGTCGATGATGAAGCGACCATCCGGCATCTGGTCGACGAAGTGCTCGACGAGGTGGGATACACCGTCATAGGCGCAGCGGATGGTGCGGCGGGGCTGAAAGTGCTTCAGTCCGGTGCGCGTATCGATTTGCTTATCACGGACGTCGGGTTGCCCAACGGCATGAATGGGCGACAGGTGGCTGATGCCGGGCGATCGTTGCGTCCTGGCCTGAAGGTCTTGTTCATCACGGGATATGCCGAAAACGCAGCCGTCGGGAACGGGCACTTAGAGCCAGGCATGGAACTGCTGACCAAGCCGTTCACACTCGATGCGCTGACAAGCAAGGTCAACGAGATGATGGCGGCGAATGACTAAATCTCGACGGGACTGTATCAGTTAATCGATTGCCACGCTTGCAACCCTTCACCCGCTATGCCGTAATTAGCGCAACAAAATGAGGGGGTTGCAATGGTCGCTATACGGCGCGGGGAGCCGCGCGACCTGCCGCGATTGATGGAGTTCGATTGTTTTTCAGGCGACCGCATCAATGAGATTGTCGAAAGGCGCATGCTGGTGGCGGAGGTGGACGCCACCGTCGTCGGATACCTAGCTTGGCAGCACGGCGGGTGCATCGGGAAGGACTATGTCAACAAGCTCGTTGTCGATGACAGTTACCGGCGTAGGGGTATCGCCCAAGCGCTGGTCCACGCTCTCAGCGCAACCCTGACCGGACGAATCTATATATCGGCAGGGGCCGCTAACACGGCGGCGCTTTCACTCATCAATGGGACAGGTTGGACCGCCGCAGGGCGGATTGACGGGCTACTGCCGTTAGACGAGCCGGAGCTGTTTTTCCGTAGAGATTTTTAACCTGGCGTCATTGCCTTAATAGAGTTGGCCGTGAGACGATTCTGCTTCCACGATCAGCGGAGCCAAAGGATTGATCCATGTGTTGAACGGCCATGGACGGGGAACGCAAAGCCACCGCTGTCGAAAAGGCCGACCACAAAATCACTTCCGAAGTGAATGGCGAGCGGAATAGCTGGCCAGTGCGGCTGGTTGGCGCGGCCAGCGAGGTCGGTGATCAGCCACAGATGCGAATGATCTGCGCAGCCACGGTCGCGGCTGGTATTGCCCGGTGGGACCTGCATCTCACTAGCGCTGGCATGAGGATGTTGGCAGCTCACACGCTTGCCACCTGGGCCAAGAGCGGGATTAAAGCCGTGATCAATCGCAGGCGCCCGAAAGATGGTGACGATCCCCGGGTACGGGAAGGTGATAGTGACCGTCACGAGGAGAATTCGTTCCCGTCTGGTCACAGTGCCGGTGCGGTTGCGGTCGGTGAGGCGATTGCGCGAGCGTATCCCTATCATGCGGGCGCGGCCCGTGGTTCGGCGTGGTCAGTGTCCGTCGTACAGGTGCCGCGCGGAACGCATTATGCTGGCGATGTCCTGGCCGGGATAGCCATTGGCCTGATTGCTGAACGCGTGAGCGACGCGGCGATCGATCTGGCGGTACGTTACGCCAAGCAAGAGGTTACGAACCGTCAGTGTTCGATCGGGGATGGTGATGGGACGCGGCGGGCAACCCCATCTCGGATGCTTCGTTCGGCCGAGGTGTAGGAGAAGACCGATCGCCCATGCCAGCAACGTCGTCTATTGCGACGGACCCAACAGCCCCCACGCTTTCGACATCATCCCGCTTCAGCCGCGAAACGGGACGCTGGATGCAAAATGTCCGATCTGTCGGGGATATGGGCAATGGAACACCGAGATCGATCTGGTCAGCTTCCGGTGTAAGCGGGCGATCTGCGATTATTGCCACGGGGCCGGGTGGATCGAGACCGGCAACGACCCGGTAGGGCATGCCGACATCACCATGTCGCCGGAGGGTTATCCGCAATGGGTGATCGCATACGAGCCGCATCAAGATCCAGATCGGCCTGTATCTGATCCGGCAGCGCCGCTGTCGCCCAATCAGATAGATCGTTAGGGGCTCGGGGGCGGTCCAACTGCTTATTACTATGTGTCTCTCTGACGTCATCCATTCGAGACGCTAGAAACCTTTGCCTAAGGGGGGTGCATCGGTAAACCGGGCACAATGTCCGCCTTCGGTTCTAGGCTGGGCAAGAGATCGAGGACATGTGATACTTTGCTAAAGCGCCAAGTTACCTGCTTGGATTGGGGATCCTCGATATGACGCTTAAATTGGCGTTCGCCCTACTCGCATTTTACCAGCCCGATCATACCGTTCGTGGCTGGGAGACATATGGCGACGAATCGACATGCTCGGCGGACAAAGTTTTCGAGGACGGCACCACAGTGGGGCTGTCACTGGATCACGAGCAAAAGGACAGCTCGATCACCCTGTGGAACGATCGGTGGCAGTCGATCGACAAGGACAAGACCTACGAGGTGAGTGTCCAATTCGATACGGGCGACCCGTTGACGTTTAAGGCATTCGGCATGAAGACCGATACCGCAGGCGGCATCCTGATCGAAACCGACGGTGTTCGAACAATAGCGATGGCCATGGCCGCTCGGTCGGTGGCCTTCCGACGGGGCGGGCAACTTGTTGGACGCTACAGCTTGGCCGGTTCAAATGCCGCCATGCTCGCCATCGCTCGCTGCAACGGCAAGGCCGCGAATAAGCTGGTTGATGATCCCTTTGCGGGCTAGCGGGATCATGATCGAAACCGCTGGTACCGGGCGACCCGCTCAGGAGCTTGCTGACCCGCGATCGCAACCGCTGAGTCTCTGGCTTGTGCAGCCCGACCGTCAGCGTAATTCACCAGTCGTTCGGTAAATTCCTTCGTGGTGATGCTGCCCCGCATATCCGGATTGAAATGCTGATTGATGGTGATGTTGGGTGCCGCGGACCGGATCGGCGCGGCCATCATAGCAGGATTGAATACACTTAACGTTTCGTGGGCGCTGATCATGGCCTTCGGGACGCCGTTGACGCTCAAGACGTTGCGATCAACGCCGCCAAGCCCACCCGCCCTGATTGTCCCACCCGACGCAAGACGGGGAAGGCCGCTAACATCGGGTGAAACGGCGCCTGCAGCAGCCCCCGTCAACAGGCCCGCAGCGCCACCTGCGCCCGGCAGAAAGCGGCCGAGCAGCGTCAGGATGCCGCGGCGTAGATACAATCGAGCCAGATCGGCGATGATACCGGAGATCGCTTCCCCAGCAACGCCACGCAGCTTGAGGAAGCTGGCTGCAGCTGTCGCCAGGCTGTCGTTGAGGCGCTCCACGCCGTTGACCGCAACGCCCTCCAGGGCTTCTTTCATTTCCGTCCCGGCACGCGGAATGTCGTTAAGGTACGAGGCGAGGGGACCCTGAGTGTTGCGCTCGATAGCGGCGGCGCCATAGCGGCGAAGGTCCGGCAGAGCATCGAGGGTGCCCCGTGCCAGCGCCGCCTCCTGTGGAGACGCCTTGCCTTGAGCCGCGAGGTCCAACACCTTCTGCGCTGTAAGGCGCTGCTCTTCGATGCCAAGATCCAGCAGCTTCAGTTCAAGCTGCCGCCGTTCTTCTGTCGTGCGCGCTAGACCCTGTTGGGCGCGAAGAATGTCTTGCTGATTGCCCAGGCGCTGACGATCAAGTTCTAGGCCATTGTTCTGCTCTCTGATCGAGGCATTGCGGTCCACGAGCAGCAAGCGATTAGCGGTAATCTCGTCGACCACCTTCTTGCGCTCGGCATATTCTGCCGCATCCAAATCCCCGCGCGATCGACGCTCGTCGAGATCGCTAATCCGGCCAGCCTGATCCAACTTAATGCGCTGACGGGCAAAATCGTCCTGCTGGCGCGGATCGGATGCAAGATCGGACAACGACGATGCCCGGTCCGATCGAAGTGCCAGCAGTTCGCGTTCGGCACGGGCCGCAATCCGGTTTTCTCGCGCTTGCTCCCGCACGGCCTTGGCCGCATCGCGGGTGGCCTTGGCATGATCCCGCTTGGATTGGGCCGCTGCCCGTTCCGCCGCTTCTGCTGCGTTGACAGCATTATGGGCGCTGGTCAGTTCGGAGCGGTACTGATTGAGGGCTTTCGCGTCCCCGGCCTGAATGCCGCGCCCCTTCTCTTCGACCAGCGCGAGGCGGGCACGTGCCTTCTCCAGGTCCGTTGTTGATGTCTGCAACGCCACCTGTTTTTCAATAAGGCTCGTCGTTGCCGCACCGATGCCGAGCAACGCCTTTTGCTGCGCGGTGGCGGTGCCGGTCAGCACAGCCTGCTCTGCTTTCAGTTTTTGGACACCCTGAGCAGCATCAACGGCCGCAGCGGCCTGCGCGGTGATCGTCTTTACCAACGACCGATACTCAGGCCGGTCCCCGACGGCCTCTCTAACAGCCAGCGCGAAGTCATTGATCGGCAGCGTACCCTTCGCAGCTTCAGCAGCTAGGTCCCGCAACTGCTTTTTCACAGGGTCGGTGATGACCGCGTCAGGCTGGCGGAAGCCAGCGGTGAATACCGGTTCCCGAACGCCCGCCGCGTCCTTGGCCGCACTGATCGCCCGGCTGCGGGCCGTTACGTATGTGCGAGTTCCGGCCTCGACATCGTTCTGACGGGCTTGGGCAGCGGCCAGACGTTGAACGGCTGTGGTTTGGCGGTTGATGGCACCAGTCGTCGTGTCGACAAACCGGGCAAGGTCGATCTGCGATTTGGACATGGTATCCGCCGCATCCGAACCTTCAAAAAGGCGGGGCACGAGGACGGTGGCCAGGATCGACCCGGCGCCAAGAATAGCTGCGCCCCATGGTCCGGCAAAGAACGAAGCCAATTTGGCCGCACGCCCACCGGTGTCGGCCAGCGCATCGGCAATCTGCGGCGCCTGCTGGGCAAAGATTAGGCCGGGGTTTTGGCCACCTGCGAGCTGCGTCGTGACATCGCTGATCTGTCGACCAAGATTACGCTGGGCGTTGGCAATTCGACCGGAGGAACGGTCAACTTCGTCGGCCGCCTTCTTTGATGCCGATCCAACGCGCGTAAAGCTGGTGGCGCTGTTTTGAGCCACGCGGTCGAGGTTGGCGTCGAGCGTCTTGGCGGCCTGTTGCATTCGCCCGGTCGACGTCTCGAATGTCCGGTCGAGATCCGTGATGCCGCTTTTCGCCTTATCAAGGCGTGCAATCACTTCGATCGCGACCGTTTCCGCGGTGACGGTCATCAGCTATTCCCACTCTTTCTGATGGCGATAGAGGCCGCCCGCGCCACAAGGTCGGCAACCTCTTTCCGCCGCATGTCGGCAGCGGGGGCCATGTAGGGACGGGCGGCCATTTTGCTGGTGCCGAATTCCAATGGCGCCGCATGCCCAGCAGTCGATACCACCAACGCGTGCAATGGCTCGACTTCGACGTGGTCGATGCCTCGGATCAGATCGCCTAGGTCGTTGTTGGGGGGCTCGCCTGGCTTACTTGCGACGTGCCCCTTGCCGCTGACCGAGCCCTGCATGATCAGCCCTTTTGCTTGGTCTTCTATGATGCGGGCGCCTTGGACGACCGCAGGTGCGATGTCCTGTTCCAGCCGGGCAATCAGCTTCCGCAGACCGCCGCGAACCATCAGCTTTCGTCCTCGATTGATTCCTCTGGCGGTTCGACGCCAAAGATCAGCGCTCCGACGATCGCGAATGCGTAATGCCACGCGTCTTCGACCGGCTGGCCGACAATATAGGCGTCGATCAGTTGGAGGGCGCGCTGGGGGGTGACGCCTGACTCGACCCCGTTGACGATGGCTCGATTGCCGCCGATCAGTCCCAAGCGGATAACTTCAATGCTGTCGCGAATGGCGACCTCACTCGCCAAGGCTTCTGCCTCGCCAAGTGCCGACCAGTCCGGTTCACCGTTGCTCAGGAACGCTCGGCCTTTTGCCAGCCGGGCAAAAATCGCCCCAATGCCCATCGGAATGCGGGCGCCATCGCGGCCAATATAACCGAGCGTCCGTTCGAGTTCTTCGATCTGGGCCGGATGCAACGTAAACCGATACATCCCATCGGCAAAGGGCACCTCGATCCATGTCACGCGCTTCGGTCGATTGCGCACTGCATTATAAAAAGCGCAAATCTGCGCGACCGTCGGGCTGGTCTGTGCGAACTGAGCCGTCATGCGCGTAGCGCCTTATGATCGCGTGCCGACCGTGCCACGGCATTGGCTACGGTGTCCGCAAAATCCTTCACGATGATCACGGATCGGCCTTCTGTGATCGCCTGGAATCGCTGCTGAAGATGTTGCAGCTGGCGATAGGCTTTGCGGTCCGCTTGAAGCTCTTCGCGGCCTTCCTCATCAACCCAGCGCGAGACGACCTTCCAGCTCGTGGCGTAGTGGTCGACTACGTCCCACCCAAGGCGAATGAATTGATCTCGGAAGCCGGTTGGCCGCGCCCTCAACGGGGCACCGGCTTTCCCATCCTTCGGCATTTTGGGGGGCGTTTGGGTTTCCATATCCGATTGAATAGGGAACGAGGCGGAAGCGCTTACCGCCGTTATAACTTCCCTTTTGCTATTAGCCGGAGCGGCATCACGCCAAATTATCGCTCGGTTTTGTCACCGCCTCCGCAATGATCGCCTCAACAGCGTCTGCATAAGTCGGCAGCGCAGATCTCCGTCGAATTGCTGGCAATGCATGCCCCAACTCAGCGGCGCGCGCCTGACGAAGTTCGTCGTCCCCGCATTCTCGCACCCACCGAGCGATGCATGGCCAATTGGCGTGAAAATGCTCGTCGATACCGTCCCAGCCCATCTTCAGGAAATATTCGCGAAAATCGGGCGGACAGGGGCGGTAAGGCCGCCGCGTGCCGTGTCGGTAATCCTTACCTGGCTTCAGTGCTGCAATCCGTGCGGCCTGTTCGTCCGTCATACAGGACGGCTAGGGGCGGGGCCTGATGCGCCCTACCGCCGCTAAAGGATGCGATGATGCGAAAGCATCAGATCGCGCGCACCATGTCTTAAAAAATCATCTCAAGCGTTCAAAGATGCGGGCTAACGGCATCCAATCATATTCGGAGGACTCGATCAGGGCCTGCAATTCCGTTTCATCTCTGGGTAGTGCAGACAGTGTTTGAAGTTCTTCATCTGTTAGGTTGCTCATATCAATGTGCGGCAGCGCCGCTGGTCGAAGTTTGTCTTCGACGCGGGCAAGCCGAGCTAAAATGCTCGCTTTCATTCTGTGTTTCCTCGATTTTGTTGAATCCAGTTCGCTGTGCCGGGGTGGTCGGCTGCTACGATGCGGATGATGTGGATGTTGTCTGAATCCGGCGGGGCAGGCTGCCCTTCCGTTATGATCACAACGCGACGAAAGCCACGATTTGACGGCCGCAATTCAAGCGCGGTCAGTCGACGACTCAGATCACGCATGGAGGGGTTCTCCAAAGTACAAATGACGGTTGAGGGAGCCGGGGGCATCGTCCTTGGGGTGGACGCCATTGCGTTCGTATTCGACGCGCTTGGGACCGCCTGGAGTCGACGCCACCAAGTTGTAGCAACCGATCATGTCGCATTCTCGGGGTTCTGGCATGGGATCCCACGGCATCAGGAGTAGCCGGCGCCCCGCGTCACGGGGCTGGTTTGCTTCGAGCACCGAGAGGCGTCGCGACAGGGACGAGGTCATGCGTAAAAATCCGCAGGTGCCATGTCCGCATAGATCCGCTGGAGCCAGGTATCCCCGGCCCGTTCCACCGCGGAACGCCATGCGATGACAGCTCCGGTTATCGTGCCGCCGCCAGGTACGCCGTCGCTGTGCAATTCGGCCTCGTAGCGAACTGCGGCGTCATCAATCTCCGCCGCCGTCATTCTTGGGTCAGTCGCCACCGCGCGTTCCAACCGGGCAAGTCGAACGTTGATCGAGCCCATCAGTTTTTCTCCTCCAATGCCGCGATCCGGGCTTCCAGATCGCCCGTCTCGACGATCGCCTTGTGCGCCGTCAGCACGGCCATGATGCGCCCGGCTTCATCCGGTGTGACGTCGCCTGCCGATATTGCCGCCAGGACCGCCGCTGACGCCGCGACCGCATCGGCCGCCGACCGAACCGGGGGCAGCTCGATCGACACTGGCGCGTCCCGACGGGGCGGGGCCAGCCGATCCAGGCACAGGCGCAGGGCAACAGTGTCGCCCTCCAGCGCCTTGTCGATCGCCGCCTTGGTCAGCGCTTCGTGCTGGCCCTCGAGCAGCGCCTCGATGGCTAGGGTAACCCGCGAACGTGCGCCCTTCGGCTTTCCGGGGTTGCCGGGCTTGAACCGACCGTCTCCCGATTTTGCGGGTTCGTTACGGGGCTCAGCCATTGGCGCCGTCCCGTCGTACGGCGTGACCAACGCGACCTATTGTCGCTATTGTCGCTATTGTCAGAGCCTCCGTGTGCGTCACTGCGTTCTCCTTTTTATATAGATAGATAGAAGTCTTTTTAGGGGACGACGCGAGGGCGCAGGCAGCCAGTGATCGAGACGCAGTGCCCGTGACAATAGGGACAATAGGGACAATAGGTCCGGTCACCGGCCGATCTCCCACAGCATCACCGGGTCCACGAAGGTCGTGTTCGGTCGGCCCCAGCGTTCGAGATAATAGACGTCGTCGGCCGTGAACGCGCGGTGGTCGTCCATCGCGACGATCGACCGCCCGGCTACCCAGACCGCGAGCGACAGCCATTCATTGCTCCCATGTGGGCCGATCCCGAACACGTCGTGCTCGGTCCAGCCCATCGACAGCGCGGTGGTTGCCCAGCCTTCGGACGCCAGCCGGATCGCGTCGGCAACGGTTGCGTGCCATTCGTCGTGGCTGGCCAGCCGCGGTGGCTTTTGCTTTGCGAGCGCCCGAAGTCCGGCTTCGACAGCGGCTGGCAGGCCATAGGCCGATGTCCGGATATAGGCTGGGGACGTGTCTGCCAGCGCCGCCGCGGCCGATTGTCGCCAGTTACCCACGGGCCGCACCATGCACTGCTGGATTGACCAGATAGTCCTTCTTCGGACGTCCTGGGCCGTCGCCTTGCCGGGTGAAGCCTTCGCGGAGCCAGCCAGCTTCCATCAGCGCTTCAACCGCCGCCTCGACGTCCTGCTTATTCCCCAAGGACGGCAGCTTTGGGTTGCGCTGCACCTCACGCGCATTGATCCGCTCGAGCCGCTCCTTAACGATGAACCGGGACAGCGCTGCCGCGTCCTTCTCAACCGGCGGCAGAGCGGCGTCGCCAAAGACCCGCCGCGCGTGCGGCTTCAGATAGTCCTCGATCAGCGTAAGGGCGTTGGTCAGGGACAGCACCGAGACGCAAGACGGTTCACGCCCACCAGAGTCCGCCCAGGTCAGATACTCCAGCGTCAGAGCGAGGCGAAGCGCCAGGCCACGCGCTTTGCCCGCCCAGGAGGCATAAAGACCTGCCGCTTGCCGCACGTCGGCATCGTTGTCAGCGATCCATTCCTCGAAAATGTCAGCAGCGCGAGCATCGAGCGGAATCGTCACCGTTTCGTCTGCGGGGCGATATATCTGTTGAAGGCGGCGATACAGCCGCTCCAAGCGCGCAGTGTCAGCGATCTGACGCGGGCGGCTGAAGCGGATCGCTTCCGGCCATACCCACATGAAACGTGCCACAAGGCCATCGTCCGATACGCCAAGTAGAGCGTCCCGCAGCTTGTCCGGCTGAATGCCGCCTAGGACGCTGACGCCGTTGAACGGCACGACGAGTGGCTTGGTCTGGCTCTTACGGTCGACGACGAAGTGCCGCCCGCCGTACGCCTCGAGCCAGAACGCCCGGCCACCAGGCGAATAGCGCTCGAAGCTGTCCAGCCATCCGGCCAGCTCGTCACGCAGGTGCAGTGTGCCGTTGACGTTACCGGCCAGGATCGACGCCATTTCCTCCGGTGTCGAATCCTGAACCATCAGGCGCGGCCGCTGCGGCGCCTCCGGGGCTTCGGCTTCTTCGGGCATGTCGGGGGTTTCGGCATTGTCCTTGGTCGCCTGCTTTACCCTGTCCTCCCACTGTTTCCGCTCTGCTTTGGCCCGCTCCGCGACCGTGGCATGATTCATCAGGACGGCGCGGTGCTGCTCGGCCAGCTCACCTTCCATAGTGCGCAAGGGGAGGGTGGCGGCATCGATGCCGGGTGACTTGTTGGACGATGGGTCACCGACAAGGCCGCCCCACAAGATACAAGGCTGGTCGAAGCCCTCCCAGGCAGAAACCCAGCGCTTGCCGCCGATAAGTGACGCCGCAACGGTCAGGACGCCGATAGCGACATAGTCGACGGGCGCACCCTTGCCTGCCGCCAGATCCCGAACGAGCGGCATCAGATCGCCCAGCACATCGCCGGGGAAAAGTGGAGCGGGCGCAAGGCTGGCGCGCGTAACCGACATGTCGGGCGTCGACCATCCAGCTGTGCGACCCGAGGTCGCGTACCCTTCGAAGGGCATCGAGGTGAACGACTCTGCGTCGTCGAACCGCGATTGCATGGATGCCGCGCTCATGACCGCGCCCCCATCAACTCATCGTTGAAGTCCTTGTACGGCGGGTTCGGACGCATGATGCGTACCGCCAAGCCGGTTGCTGCGAACGCCTCTGCCGCTTTACCCGCAGCGACGGACCCAGCAGCGTCGCCATCGGCTCCGATGACGATCGCCCGCGTCACGTCTGCGAACGTCATCTGCGGCATCATCGAAGTGCCTGCTGCCACCCACACAGAACGCCCCAGTGCCTGTGCAAGCGTCAGGCCGTCCTCAAGTCCTTCCGTCACGAGCATGCTGGCGGCGGGCGGCCCGAGTTGGATCGCGCCACCGATCACCTGACCCAAGCTATACTTCACCTTCGGCTTCGGGTCGGAATTTGTTGGCGTGGTGGCTGCCTTGCGCCCATTCTCGGTCAGATAGGTGCGCTGTACACCGACGAGTTGTCCGGCAGGGTCGGTGACGATGGCGACTAGGGCCGGAAGCGGTGCGGAGCCGTTCGCAGCCAACAGGCCGTTGCCGTCGATCTTCGGGGGAGCGATCCGAGCGAACCGCAGAGTATGCGGCAGCAGCGGCATCGTGATGCCACGCGACCGCAGGTACGCTTCCGCCGGAGTGCCATCGATCGAGACAGACGTATCGACGATCCGCTGAGCCACGGCCCGCATATCGGACTTCGGCTTGGCAGGAGCGCGCTGCTGTTCGAGTTCCCGCAGGACGCCACCGTCAAGCATGTCGATCGCCTCGATCAGCGAAACCCTGTAGGATGCCTTTACGAAGTCCAGGACATCGCCGGTCCAGCCACACCCGAAGCAATGGGCGCGTCGATCGTCCTGATAGATCGTAAACGAAGGCGTCCTGTCGGGGTGAAACGGGCAGCATGCTTTCCATTCCCGGCCTGCACGCTGCAGCTTCACGCCCGCCTTGGCAGCAACCCCCGACAATGGGAAACGGTCGCGGATGCTCGCAACGACGGAGGCGAGCGCGTTGGTATCGAGCCGCCGGGTCATGCGTAACGCTCCACGATGGGCAGATCATGCTCGACCGACAGGCGGTGGGCATAATCTGATGCCTGATGCGACTTGGTGAAGCGCACGCCGACGCCGCCACCGCCCATCGGGGCCTTCACTCCGACGATATAGCCGCCCGCGATCGGAAAGACGCTGACGCACCAGCGTTCCGATTCTTCCCCTAGCCCGCGCAGTTCGATGAGTTGGGCAGACGGGCGCAGCCCATACAGCTGTCTCTCATCGGGGGAGAGGCGCAGGCGCGCACCCAGCCGCCCCCTCGGAACGGGCTGGGCACGATACCAGGCGTCAAGAGTCGGATAACCGATGATTCCGCGATCCACGCCCAGGATGCGGTCAAGGCTGCGTGGCTCATTCGCCTGCTGCCGCAATGCGGTGACAGCGGCGATGGCGCGGGCCTGCACTTCGGGCGTCTGACGCGACGCGATGGGAATAATGGCGCCGCTCATAGGTCGACCACCATCATGCTGATTCCGGTGCGCTTGGCGATGCGGCGCAGGAACTCGTCACGGGCTTGGAGGTAGGCCGGGAGGTACTTTCGACCGCCAGGCCCAACCGGTACGCGTGGGGACCAATCCGCCTCAAGCTGCTGATTGGCGAACCGGAAGGAGACGGTGAACCCGTCGCCGACCGGCGTCGCGCCGCTGAACATCTCGACGTTCATCATACGGCACCCCCTTTCTTTACCGCCCGGGAGATCATCGCTGCCGCCGTCTCGCGACAATCGACCTCAACGGCAGCATGGCGGGTCATCAGTGCCCCTATTCCAACAAGAAGCGTCTGCTGCTCAGGGGTGAGGACAAGAATGGTTTCCGCCATCACCACCGCTAGGTTGGCGATTGCGGGCGTCCAGAGATCATTTTCTTGCCCGGTCGACATCTGGCTGGCGCGGAGAGCAAACAGGTCGATTAGCTTCGTGACCATCTGAAGGTCGTTCATGCTTTCGCCTCCTTGTGGTTTTCTCCAGTTCGCGCGGACCGCAAATTGTTCGAGGCGCAGAGAGCATTGATCCGCCAGACGATCGCCTTCGCGCCGCTGACGTTGCGACGGCGCAAGCCAGTATCGAAGATCGCCTTGCGGTCCTTCAAGGCCGTGAAGCGTGGTTGCAGCGAGTATCGAGGATACCCGGCAGCTGCGCAGGTCTCGTCGACCGTCAGGCCATCAGGATTGGCATGCAGCGTCTTCATCACGATGCGCTCGAGATGACCGGTAGCGTCTGCGATTGCCGCCCAGGCTGCGGCTGATGTGTCGGGCTGGCGCATTACCGCATCCCCTCATTGAAAGAAGGGAGGGCGCCCCAGTGCAGGGACGCAATCAGCTCTGCCCGCAAACCAGTGACGCCAAATGACGCATTGAGCCGTTGAAGCTGTAGCGTAGAGGTGCTATTTCCAAACTTGTCGCAGGCAAGCTGACAAGTTTTGGGAAGCCGCACGGTGCCAGCCGGGCGGCTTTCTCGCTTAATAGGGCGCGAGTGCCCCTTTGCAGTTGCCATGGCCGATCACGCAGCCTCAACGAGCGCGCGGATGCTGTCGGTTTTGACGAGAGTGCGACGACCAATCTTTACCGTCTGCAGGCGGCCCTCACTGATGAGCTCGTAGATTTTTGTTGCGCCAAGTCCGAGAGCCTTCTTGGTGTCGGCGACTGTGATGGTGACAGGTTCCATGCCATTCTCCTCCGCGCACTTGCACGGTGGATCACGAATGGCAGCGAACGCCGGGCCAATTCGAGGGAAACCGAATTTCTAAAATACCCCCTATCAAGGCACGCGAACTGGCTTCCGCTTTTTCGACCAAATCTCCCACTCAAAATAGAGAGATTCGTAGAAACTATCTGACTCTATGGCATCGCCGATCTCAAGAAGGTCTCTGCAAATATCCAAATTATTTGATCGCCATGACTTGAATTTACGATATTTCTTGTAGGCTAATTCGCAAAGGTCAACGCTTTTAATGAAATGGCATGCCGCATTCTCTATGCTATTCGATAGCGAAATTCCCGTCGAACGAGATTTATCTATAAAGCGAGCAATTTGCATATCCCGCCGAAATTTCTCGCTAGCCTCTGCCTTTCCTCCTAACGGGCCAGAGTTTTGTCCAGTTATTTTGACCTGAATTGGTATCCCAAGGCGGTCCTTTCCCTCAAGCGCGTCCGCTAGCGCATGTCGAAGAACGTCATCTAATGCGTGCTTTGATCTCAAAAGAGTAGCAAGCGGGGTGACGATGTCATGTCGGCATTGGCCTAATGCGAGGTAAGCCTCAGTGTTGAGATTTTCTGCTTCGTGATCATCAGGCTCCCATTCGTTGATAGGGCGGTCATATCTGTCTCGGGCCCACCGGAAATTTTTATCCGTCATATGGACGCTCCGGCCAGCGAGGTTTTTTCCATTACGGCCTGTCCCCACGCCTCCAGCAGCCCCCGCCGCATGTCGAGGAACTTGGCGCGCTTGTAAGCGCGGATCACTTTGTCCGGCACGACGTGCGCCAGAGCGGCTTCGGCAACCGCATCGGGCACCTCAGGCATCTTCTCGGCTGCCCAGTCCCGGAACGAGCTGCGGAAGCCATGCACGGTATAGGGGTTTCCTGCGTCCCGCAGGGCCTTACTCAACGTCATATCGGAAAGCTGCTCACCTTTACGATTGGGGAAGACGAGGTCGTCAGGCTCATGCCCGCCTTCCTCGAAAATCTGCTTGAGCAACGCCACTGCGGGCTTGCTCAGCGTGACGGTATGCGCGGTCCTGGCCTTCATCACCTCGGGCGGTCGGTGCCACTCTGCCTTCTCGAGGTCGAAGTGCTTGCGCCGTGCCGACCGAACCTCACCCGAGCGGGCGGCGGTCAAGATCGTCAACAATAGCGCCTGACGGCCTTTTGTCGGTGCCCCGGCATACAGCTGCGCTACGACGGCTGGCACCTGATCATATGGCATGGCGGCATAATTCCCGCCCTGAGCCTGTTTGGCCAAGCCGACCGTCACCGACTTGCGCGGCGCCTCACTCTTCCGCCAGCCCTTCGACTTGGCGAAGTCCAGCACCTTACTGATGCGGAACCGCACCTTGCGCGCCATGTCGGTCTTGCTCGTCCAGATAGGTGCCACCGCGTCGCGGATGTGTTCGGCATCGATCCGATCGACGCGCATCTTACCCAGAGACGGGTAGGCGTGGTTTTTGAGCGAGCTGAGGAAGACGGTCGCGGTCTTCTCCGACCAGCCACTCTTCAGCGCGTCGTGTGTCGCCTTCGCTGCTTCCTCGAATGTCGGCACCTTGCGGCGTTCACGGTCGCGTTCAGCAATAGGGTCGAGGCCAGACTTGGCGGCTGTGCGCAGCAACCCGGCCTTCTCCCGCGCCTCGCTGAGTGTCAGGACCTTCTTATGCAGGATGGGGATGGCGATCGGGGGAGGGGTATTGCGATCCGCCCCGACGCGGCTGGACGTGTCGACAGAACCCAGGCCAATATCCCGCCGCTGCCCATCGACCTGCACGCGCAGCAGCCAGGACTTACCACCGGTCGGCTTGGCGAGCAGATACAGACCATCACCGTCGGCATGGCGTCCCGGCTTGGCGTTCTTGACCGACAGGGCTGTCAGCTTGCCCATAATTCTCCCTCAACCGTTCCCTCACTATATCGCGGCTTATGGCGAACGTCTACGAACGATTACGGAACAAATGGCCTTTGTCTATTCTCGCAATAGGAGAGGGAGCGGTCAAGAACGAACGGTGGCGGTCAATTAGTTAGATACCGGCCAGGGGCACCACTTCCGGTTGGAACCGGGCATCATGGTCATGGCGGTACCGCCGCTCGGCAAGACCAGACCATGCGGCAGTCATCTCATAAGGCCGCGCATTCCTACGCCGATCGGGCGGAGCCAAAGGATTGATCCATGTGTTGAACGACCATGGATCGGGAACGCAAAACCACGGCTGTCGAGCGGGCTGACCGCAAGATCACCTCCAAAGTAAATGACGAACGCGACAGTTGGCCGGTGCGGCTGATGGGCGCCGCCAGCGAGATCGGCGATCAGCCGGAGATGCGGACGATCTGCGCCGCCACGATTGCGCTCGGCATCGCCCGACGGGATCGGCACCTGACCGGCGCCGGCGTCAGGATGTTGGCGGCCCACACGCTGGCGACATGGACCAAGAGCCGGATTAAAGCCGTGATCGACCGCAGGCGCCCGAAAAACGGTGACGATCCGCGGGTGCGCCGCGGGGATAGCGACCGTCACGAGGAGAATTCATTCCCCTCCGGCCACAGCGCCGGTGCGGTTGCGGTCGGCGAGGCCATGGCGCGAGCCTATCCCGATCATTCGCTCGCTGCCCGTGGTGCGGCGCTGTCGGTTTCTGTCGTGCAGGTGCCGCGCGGGACGCATTATGCCGGCGATGTGGTCGCCGGGATCGCCATAGGCCTGATCGCCGAACGCGCGAGCGACGCAGCGATCGATCTGGTGGTCCGATGGACCCGGCACGAGCTTGCGAAACGGCAGCGCGGGATCGGAGAGGGCGCCGCGACGCCGATCAGTCGCCCTGTAGGGGCGCTGCCATCGTCTCGTATGCTGCAGGACGGGACGGACGCAGTATTCGCCCGATCTGCACTTTATTCACCTGAGCTTATTGCCCTGGCACGCCCTTGAGGCGTTTATGGCGCATGGCGGAATGAACGCGAGGATCGAGCCATATGGCGGCGTGCATACACCATAGGGCAAAATGGCCCGATGACGCAGATAGATAGCACCGAGCTGCCCGACGGCATCGACGAGCGCCATGTGGCGCCCGTGAGAGGGCTTCGGGCGCATGCCAGCCCGCTCGCCTTCGTTGTTCTGGCCGCAATGCTGGCCGTGGCGGCGACCGGATTGCTGGGAGGTGCACCCGCGCCCGTCACGACTGTCAACGCTCCCGCCGCTTCGCTGGAGCTCAAGATCGCCCGGCCGCTACGCAGCGGCTTGTTTTTCGAGACTCGTATTCGGGTCACCGCCCGACAAGCCATTGCCAAGCCCGTCATCGGGGTAGACGCGACTTTGTGGCGCGATCTGACCATCAACAGTCAGGTGCCAGCCCCTGCCAATGAGAGCTTCGAGCATGGGCAGTATCGCTTCGAGTATGGTGCGTTGAAGGCCGGGGAGACATTGGAAGTCAAGATCGACGGCCAGACCAATCCGCCGTTGATCGGCCGTGTGGCGGGAAACGTCACGCTTCTGGATGACGACGCCCCGCTGACCGAGGCGCATATCGCCATTCCGGTCTTGCCGTAATGGACATCGTCCTACGCGCCTCTGTTACGTTCGCTGCACTCTACCTGTTGCTGCGGCTGCTGGGGAAGCGCGAGATCGGCCAGCTCACGCCCTTCGAATTGGTCGTCATCGTGGTGATGGGCGACCTGGTCCAGCAAGGCGTCACGCATAACGACTTCAGCCTTACCGGTTCGATCCTCGCGATCGCGACCTTTGCCTTCTGGGCGCTGGTGATGAGTTGGGCGACCTATCTTTCACCCAGGCTGGAAACGTTGTTGGACGGTCGGCCGCAGGTCATCATCCGGGATGGGGAACTGATCGAAGCCAATCTACGCCGCGACCGCATCACGCGCGCGGAGGTCGAGGCGGAGATGCGGCTGGCGGGCATCGCCCATATGGATCAAGTCGCTTGGGCGATTCTCGAGACGCAGGGCAAGATCAGCTTCATCCGCAAGGATGGCGGCGAAGTGCGGCCTGATGACGACGACGCAGGCACGGCGTGACGACTGTAACAGGGGGAATGTCGCGTCCTCGGCATGTTTTCAGTTCGAATCAATGTTCACCGTAGCCAGATCATGGCGGCAAGAGGGACGGGGCCGGTGAAGTGGATAGTTCGGCAGTCACAGCCGGTGGCGATGCCGTGGGACGGCATGGGGCGGTCGAAGCATCGATACATCTGATTGTCCCGCTCTTCTTGTAGGAGGGGAATCAAGATTTTGCAGTCTGAATGCGGATTAGTCCTGAGCGACGTAGAAGCTAACGAACGTCCAAGGACGTCAATGTTGAGCATTGGCCCGAATGAACACCGCTGGCCGCCCGGCGTGCGCCGATTGCTTCGCCGATCAGGAGCAGGGCGGGATCCTTGTCGCCGATGGTGCGGGTCAGGAAGCCCAGCGCGTCGAGACGGCCGGTGATCAGCCTTTCGGTCGGTAGCGAGACGTTCACCGCGATCATCACCGGCGTTTCGGGCGGCATACCCGCCGCGATCAGTTGGCGTGCGATTTCCGGCGCGGCGGCGCGGCCCATATAGACGGCCAGTGTCGCGTCGGGCGCGGCGAGCGCCTGCCAGTCGAGGGAAAGGGGTTCGCCCTCCCGCAAATGCGCGGTGACCAATGTCAGGCGGCGCGACAGGCCGCGTAGGGTCAGCGAGATGCTGCCCGAGGCCGCCGCCGCGCTCGCCGCCGTGATACCGGGGCAGACCTGGACCGCGACCCCGGCGGCGCGGCAGGCGTCGATCTCCTCGGTCGAACGGCCGAAGATCGACGGGTCGCCGCCCTTCAACCGGACGACGCGCTTGCCCAACAAAGCCGCCGCGACGATCAGGCTGTCGATCGTGCCCTGGTCCTTGGAGTGGCGGCCCGATCGCTTGCCGACGCTGGACAGTTCCGCCGTGTCGGGGACGAGCGCCAGGATGTCGGGCCCGACCAGTGCATCGTAGAAGACGATGTCGGCCGCCGCGATCAGCCGCTCGGCCTTGCGGGTCAGGAGTTCAGGGTCGCCGGGGCCTGCCCCGACCAGCCAGACCGAACCGGCGGGAAAATCATCCATGCGCATGGGCGGGCTCCTGGGTTTCGGCGAGCAGGCGGGCGAGGGCGGGGCGGCACGATCCGCAATTGGTGCCAGCCCCCAGCGCCGCGCCGATGGCGGCGACATCGGCGAGCTGCCGGTCGCGGATGGCGGCAACGATGGTGCGGACCCCGATGTCGAAACAGGCGCAGACGATCGCGCCCCGATCGACCGCCGCGCCGGGCGCGCGTCCGGCAAGGATGGTGGGGGCGACTTCGCCTGCGCTGAGTTGCGCGATCAGCCAGTCGCGGCCGGGCAACTCCCCCCGCTCGGTGAGGAACAGCGCGGCGGCGAGGCGGCCCTCGGCGATCACCGCCATGCGGTGCGATCCGCGCGCTGGGTCGGCCGCCTCGATCCGCTGGCCCTTGGGGAGCAGGGTTTCCAACACGGCCGGATCGCCATCGCCCGCGACCTCCCATAGCCAGCCGCCCGGCACGGCGACCCGTGTCGCCCAGAGGCAGTCCGGCGTCGCCACCGCCTCGCCGGTCAGGATGACGAAGCCACGCCAGCGGGTCGCGACGGCGGCAATGCTGGCGGGGGTGCGCTTGAAGCCGGGCTGGCCCGAATAGGGATCGGTCAGCGGGCGGGGGAGCAGGCCGGTGCGCCCGCCCTTCGCGGTCCGGTCGGTCCAGTGGATCGGCACGAACAGTTCGCCCGGTCGTTGTCCGGCGCTGACCGCGACGCGGTAGAGGCTCTGCCCCTGCGGCGTTGCCACCCGCGCCAGGCCGCCATCGGTCAGCTCCAGTCGCGCGGCATCGTCGGGGTGGACTTCGACCAGAGGCTCCTCGCGGTGGCGCGCCAGCTTGGGGGCCAGGCCGGTGCGGGTCATCGTATGCCAATGATCGCGGTAGCGCCCGGTGTTGAGTGTCATCGGCCAGTCGCGCAAGGGTTCGGGCAACGGCTTTTGCGTCACGGGGATCAGGCGGGCGCGGCCATCGGGCGTCGGGAAACGGCCATCGGCAAAGGGTGTGCCGCCCCAGCGGAACGGCGCCATCGCGTCATAATCGCCATTGCCGCCGCTCGACCGGCCGGGGAGCGCGAACAGGCGCTGGCCGTCATTCTCGTAAGCGGACAGGCGGCAATGCTCGCGCCAGATCTCGGCGGGGCGGTCATAGGAGAAAGCGGTCTTCCAGCCCATGCGGCGGCCGACTTCCTTGACGATCCACCAGTCGGGCTTGGCCTCGCCGGGCAGCGGGAACAGCGCGCGCTGGCGGCTGATCGTGCGGTCGGAATTGGTGACGGTGCCGTCCTTCTCGCCCCAGGCGGCGGCGGGTAGGCGAACATGGGCGAGGGTTGAGCTGTCGGTTTCGGCGATCACGTCGCTGACCACGACGAAGGGGCAGGCGGCCAGCGCCTCGCGCACGGCACCCGCGTCGGGCATCGACACGGCGGGGTTGGTCGCCATGATCCACAGCGCCTTGATCCGACCCTGGCCCAGTTCGCGGAACAGGTCGACCGCCTTCAGTCCCGGCTTGGGCGCGATGGTGGGGGAGGCCCAGAAACGCTGCACCCGCGCGCGGTTGTCGGGGGCGAAGTCCATATGCGCCGCCAGCGTCGAGGCGAGGCCGCCCACCTCGCGCCCGCCCATCGCATTGGGCTGGCCGGTGATCGAGAAGGGAGCCGCGCCCGGCTTGCCGATCCGGCCGGTGGCGAGGTGGAGGTTCAGGATCGCGTTGACCTGGTCGGTGCCAGCGGTCGATTGGTTGATGCCCTGGCTGAACAGGGTGACGGTGCGCGGGGTGGCGGCGAACAGCTCGTAGAAGCGGCGCAGATCGGCGGGCGCGACGTCGCAGGTCCTGGCGACCGACCAGAGATCGCTGCCTTCGTCCAGAGCGGTCCAGAAATTCTCCGGCACGTCGAGCGAAGCGCCGACGAAATCCTCGTCCACCACACCCGCCGCGCGGGCCCAGGCGAGCGCGCCGTTCATCAGTGCCACGTCGCTGCCCGGCCGGATGGCGAGATGGAGGTCGGCCTCTTCGGCTGTTTCGGTCCGGCGCGGATCGATGACGACCAGCTTGGCACCCGCGTCGCACCGGGCGCGGATGCGTTGATAGACGATGGGGTGGCACCAGGCGGTGTTGCTGCCGACCAGCACGATCAGGTCGGCGGCGTCGATGTCTTCGTAGGAGGCGGGCACCACGTCCTCGCCGAACGCGCGGGTGTGACCCGCCACCGCGCTCGACATGCACAGCCGCGAATTGGTGTCGATATTGGCCGAGCCGATAAAGCCCTTCATCAGCTTGTTGGCGAGGTAATAATCCTCGGTCAGCAACTGGCCGGAGACGTAGAATGCGACGCTGTCGGGGCCGTGCTGCGCGATGGTGTCGCGGAAGCGCTTGGCGACCAGGTCCAGCGCCTTGTCCCACGAGGCGCGGCGCTTGCCGATCATCGGGTGGAGGAGGCGGCCTTCGAGGCCGACCGTCTCGCCCAGATGGGTGCCCTTGGAACAGAGCCTGCCGAGATTGGCGGGGTGGTCGGGGTCGCCCTCGATGCGGACGGTGCGGTCGCCGGTGACGGTCGCGCGGATGCCGCAGCCGACACCGCAATAGGCGCAGGTGGTGCGGATCACCATTAGCCCTCTCCCCCTCGGGGAGTTTCGGGTCGAATGTGCCCCCGGCACATTCTCAACATCGCGGGGCGATGTTGACCCGAAACTAGTTGGGTGAGGGGCCGAGGTCTCATCGAGACCAACATCTCTGCGAGGCTCCTGCCCCTCACCCAAACCCTCTCCCCGGAGGGGAGAGGGCCTTTCCTGCCCTTCCTCACGCCGCCGCCTTCAGGGTGCTGGCGCGGCAGATCAGCACGCGGCCACCGCTGATCTTCACCGGCACGATTGGGGTGCAGCCCTTGTCTTCGCCCAGCGCCTCGCCGGTGCTGAGCGAAATCCGCCAGTTGTGGAGGGGGCAGGCCACCGCGCCGCCATGGACGATGCCCTGGCTCAGCCGACCATGCTTGTGCGGGCAGCGGTCGAGCAGCGCAAAGACGCTGTTCTCGCCGGTGCGGAACACGGCGATGTCGTCGCCGCCCTCGACCTGGACCGTGCGGCTGCCGCGCAGGGGAATTTCCTCGACCCAGCCGATATCGAGCCATTCGCCTGCCAGAAGACTCGGGGTCATGCCATCTCTCCGATAGGTTGGAAGCGCGCCATCGGCGCATGGATTTCGCGTTCGGCCCCGGTGACGCGCTCGGCCCAGGGGTCTTCTTGCGAGAAGGTTTGCGAATAGAAGAAGCGCCGGGCCAGTTCGGCCCGCTCCTCGGCATCGGGCAGGAGGCGCGACTGGATATAGGCGAGCCCTACCCGCTCGATCCACGGTGCGGTGCGCTCCAGATAGCGAGCCTCTTCGCGGTAAAGCTGGATGAAGGCGGCGCACATCTCCATCGCCTCTTCTTCCGTGCCGACCTTGCAGAGCAGGTCGGTGGCGCGGACCTTGATCCCGCCATTGCCGCCGACATGCAGTTCATAGCCGCTGTCGACGCAGACCACGCCGAAGTCCTTGATCGTCGCCTCGGCACAGTTGCGCGGGCAGCCCGACACCGCGATCTTGAACTTGTGCGGCATCCACGACCCCCAGGTCGCGCGTTCCAGCTTGACGCCCAGCCCGGTCGAATCCTGCGTGCCGAAGCGGCACCATTCGGAGCCGACGCACGTCTTTACCGTCCGCAGCGACTTGCCATAGGCATGGCCCGAGACCATGCCCGCCGCGTTCAGATCGGCCCAGACGGCGGGCAGGTCTTCCTTCTTGATCCCGAAAATGTCGAGCCGCTGGCCGCCTGTGACCTTGACCATGGGCGCGTTGAACTTCTCGACCACATCGGCGATCGCTCGCAGCTCCTTCGGAGACGTGATGCCGCCCCACATGCGCGGGACGACCGAATAGGTGCCGTCCTTCTGGATATTGGCGTGCATCCGTTCGTTGACGAAGCGGCTCTGCTGGTCGTCGACATACTCACCCGGCAGCGCGCAGAGCAGATAGTAGTTGAGCGCGGGGCGGCAGGAGGAACAGCCGTCGGGCGTCGACCAGTGCAGCTTGTGCATCACCTCGGGGATCGACTGCATTCCCTGTGCGACGATCTCGCGGCGGACATCGTCATGGCCGAAGCTGGTGCATTTGCACATGGTCTTGGGCCCCGCCTCGACCTTGCCGCCCAGGCGAAGGCTGAGCAGGCTCTCGACGATGCCGGTGCACGAGCCGCAACTCGCCGACGCCTTGCAGCCCGCGCGGACGGCATCCAGGCTGTGCGCGCCGCCGTCGATGCAGGCAAAGACCTTGCCCTTGGTCACGCCGTTGCAGCCGCAGATTTCCGCATCGTCGGAAAGCGCCGCAACGGCCGCCTTAGGGTCCGTGGAGGCGCCCCCCTGGGCAAAGGCCTGGCCGAAGATCAGCGCGTCGCGAATGTCGCCGACGCTCTCGCCCTTTTTCAGCAGGTCGAAATACCAGTTGCCGTCGGCGGTGTCGCCGTACAGCACCGCGCCGACGATCCTGTCGTCCTTGACCACGACGCGCTTGTAGATGCCGCGCGACGCATCGCGCAGTACGATATCCTCCGCGCCGTCGCCGCCACCGAAATCGCCCGCCGAGAAGACGTCGAGCCCGGCGACCTTCAGCTTGGTCGCGGTCGCGGTGGGGCGATAGCCGGAGGGCGCGCCGGTCAGCGCATCGGCGAGCGACCGGCACATGTCCCAGAGCGGCGCGACCAGGCCGTAGACCTGTCCGTCATGCTCCACGCACTCGCCGACCGCCAGGATGCGTGGGTCGCTGGTGACCATATGGTCATCCACCTTGATCCCGCGCCCGACCTCCAGCCCTGCCGCACGGGCCAGCGCGACCGAGGGGCGGATTCCGGCCGCCATCACGACCAGATCGGCGGCGATCTCGCGCCCGTCCTTCAGGCGGATCGCCTCGACCTTGCCGTCGCCGACGATCTCCGCCGTGTCCGCGCCGCACAACACGGTTTGGCCGCGTGCCTCCAGCGCCTGTTTCAGCAGCCAGCCTGCCGCCTCGTCCAGCTGCCGTTCCATCAGGGTCGGCATCAGGTGAAGGACCGTCACCTTCATACCCCGAAGCGACAGGCCATGCGCTGCCTCCAGCCCGAGCAACCCGCCGCCGATCACCACCGCGCTGCCACCGCGCTCGGCGGCGGCGAGCATATGCTCGACATCCTTCATGTCGCGGAAGCTGATGACGCCGGGCAGGTCATGGCCGGGCACCGGGATGATGAACGGATCGGAGCCGGTCGCGATCAGCAGCCGGTCATAGTCCAGCACCATGCCGCTCTTCGCGGTAACGGTGCGGCCCACGCGGTCGATGGCGGTGATGGGATCGCCGCTGACCAGGGTGATGCCGTTGCCTTCATACCAGTCGAGCCCGTTGATGACGATCTCGTCGAACGTCTTCTCGCCCGCCAGCACCGGAGACAGCATGATCCGGTTATAGTTCACCAGCGGCTCGGCGCCGAAGATGGTGATCCGGTAGCGGGCGGGATCGCGGGTGAGCAACTCCTCGACCGCGCGACAACCGGCCATGCCGTTGCCGATGACGATAAGGTGCTCGCGGGTGTCGACCTTGGCGGCGCTCAGGACTTCGTGTTTCATCGGTTCGATCCGGGAAAGAGGAAAAGCATCAGATCCGCACGCCGTCGGCCGCGCCCCAACTGCGGCGCCAATGGCCCTTGACCAGCGTGAGGCCTGCCAGCGCCATCAGGGCGAGGGCGGCGAAGATCAGGAAGCCGCCGGAGAAGCTGCCGGTCCACTGCTTGGCAATGCCCAGCGACGAGGCGAGGTAGAAGCCGCCGATACCGCCCGCCATGCCGACCAGTCCGGTCATCACGCCGATCTCGGCGGCGAAGCGCTGCGGCACCAGCTGGAACACCGAACCATTGCCGACACCCAGCGCCAGCATCGAGAGGACGAACAGCGCCAGCGAGGCGGCAAACCCATCGACCATCGCCACGCCGGTCAGCGTCACGGCGGCGGCGGCGAAGACGGCCATCAGCGCCTTCACCCCACCGATGGCGTCGGCCAGCGCGCCGCCCATCGGCCGCACCAGCGACCCGGCGAAGACGCAGGCGGCGGTGGCGTAACCCGCCTGCACCGGGGTCAGCCCGAACCGGTCGGTGAAATAGATGGGCAGGCTGGCGGCAAGACCCACGAACCCGCCGAAGGTGACGGCATAGAAGCCCATCAGCCACCAGGCATCGGCCTGCTTCAACGGCGCGAGATACTCAACCAAGCGGCGCGGGGCGGGGGCGCCCGGTGCATCCCTGGCCATCACCATATAGGCGACGAAGACCAGCGTGAGCGGCAGGCAGGCAAGGCCCAGCACCGCGTTCCAGCCGAACAGCTTGGCGAGTGCGGGCGCGAACAGTGCAGCGAGGACCGTGCCCGAATTGCCCATGCCCGCCAGGCCCATGGCCTTGCCCTGATGTTCGGGCGGATACCAGCGGCTGGCAAGCGGCAGGGCGATGGCGAAGCTGGCCCCCGCAAAGCCCAGGATCACGCCCAGCGCCAGCGTACCGCCAAAGCTGTTCACCCCCAGCACCCAGGCGGAAAAGAGCCCTGCAATCACGATGATCTGGCTGATCGCGCCCGCCCGCTTCGGTCCGATCCGATCGACCAGCAGCCCGTTGACGACACGCAGGACCGCACCCGCCAGCGTCGGCACCGCGACCATCACGCCCTTCTCCGCCGGGGTCAGCCCCAGGCTGGTCGCGATCTGCGGGGCGAGGGGGCCCAGCAGCACCCAGACCATGAAGGCCAGATCGAAATACAGGAAGGCCGCGATCAGGGTCGGCGTATGGCCGCTCGACCAGAAGCCGCCATCATCGGCTTTTGTCTTTTCGGTGTCATCCCAGAATGCCGTCGCCATCGTGCCGCCTCCGTGGGGCTCAGGGCCCAAAACGAAAGAAGCCGCCAGGACGCGGGGCCCTTGCGGGTCGCATCCTGGCGGCTTCGTTGCCTCCAAGCGGACAATGAGGGTCGCCCCCAATTTCCGCCAGCGCGCTACCCCGTCGTTGGAGTGGCCTGCGCTGCTATCTCGTGCCCGACGCCATTGCCGGACGAGTCGAAAACTGCCTGATTCGCGGACGGGACGCAAGAGGCTTTCGCTGTTGCAGCAATCGCATTTCAATTCCTCCCCTTCCAGGGGAGGAATGTTAGGGAAGGGCGGCGAGATACCCCGGAATGTCGTCGGGATCGAACGCCCGACCGTCGAAGAAGCGGTCACTCCCCAGCACCAACCGTCCTTGCGTCGAGCCCGCCCCGATCGGCTCGACCAGCGCGCCCTCCAGCTTCGAACTGGCGCCGGGCAGCGGCGCGCCCGAGCCCGCCAGGGCGGCGCGGTACAGGTCGGGTCGGAACACCCCTTGCGCGGTCGCGGCGTCCTCAGGCGAGAAGGCGGGGCCCTCCCACCGCACCATCTGGGCATAGAGCCAGCCTGCCTGGCTGCGCCACGGGAAGTTCGCCGCCTCGCGATACTGGAACATGAAGTCGGGATAATGGACCGGCTCGCCGCCCGGCACCACGCGGATACGGTCTGTGATCGCGCGCAGGATCGCATCGACCGGCGCGTCCAGATAGTGCGGGCGCGACAGGATGGCGGCGCTTTGTTCGACCGTCTCGGGATCGACGAAATGCGCCGCCGCCGCATGGAGTGCGCGGATCAGCGACAGGACGCCGTCGCGCCGCTCTTCCGCCCGGTCGGCGCGCATCGCCAGCACCTTTTCGACGCCGCGCCGCCAGATTTGCGCGGTGGCGAGCGCGATGCGGCCGACGCCCCGATCGACCGCGATGGAGTTCCACGGCTCGCCGACACAGATGCCGTCCACCTCTCCGGCGGCCAGAGCGTCGGCGGCGAAGGGGGGACTGGTGACGATGATCGCGACATCCGTGTCCGGGCGGATGCCCACGCCCGCCAGCCAGTAGCGGAGCATGTAATTGTGGCTGGAATGGCGGTGCACCACCCCGAAGCGCAGCGGTTTGCCCGTGTCCCGCCGCTGCTCCGCCACCGCCTTCAGTGCCGCGCCGATGGCGACCGGATCGCCCAGCGTCTCGCCCAGGCCGACCGCCTCGCCCAGCGCGGTCGAGAAGGTGAGGGCATTGCCGTTCAGCCCCAGTACGAAGGGCACCGCCATCGGCACCGATGGACGGTCACGCCCCAGCGCGGTCGATATGGCGAGCGGCGCCACCAGATGCGCGGCATCGGTATGGCCATAGAGCAGCCGGTCGCGCACCGCCGCCCAGGTCACGTCGCGGACCAGCTCGATGGCGATCCCCTCCGCCTCGGCAAAGCCCAGTTCATGCGCCAGGATGGGAAGGGCGGCGTCGACCAGCGGCAGGAAGCCGATGCGGAACGGGTCGAGGCTCATGGCAAATCTCCCATCAGCTGCTCGCTGGTCACGATCGCCTCCGCCACCTCGGCGATGCGGCGGTTGGTGGTCATGGCATGGCTGCGCAGCAGGGCATAGGCGGCGGGCTCGTCGACGCCGCGCCGGCGCATCAGGATCGCCTTGGCCCGGTCGATCACCTGCCGGTCGGCCAGCGCGGTCCTGGCTTCGGCCAGTTCGGTCTGGAGCCGCGAAAAGGCCTGGAACCGGCGCACGGCCAGGTCGAGGATCGGCTTGATCCGCTGCTTGGCAAGGCCATCGACGACATAGGCCGATACGCCCGCATCGACGGCGGCCATGGTCGACTCAGGCTCGGACTGGTCGACGAACATCGCAATCGGCCGGTCGAGCGCGCGCGACATGGCGAAGAAATCCTCCAGCACGTCGCGGCTGGGATTTTCCAGGTTGATCAGCACGACCTCGGGCGCGGCGCGCTCCACCTGCGCGGCCAGCGGCCCCGCGGGGTCGATCACCACCAGATCGGTCAGCCCCGCCTCGCGCAGGCCATCGGAGATGATCGCGGCGCGCGTGCTGCTGGTATCGATGATCGCGATCCGCATGGCGGCTTGATGCCGTGTGGGCCCCGAATCGACAAGAGGCGAACGCGAACAGCCCCTGTCGAAGCCGCTTGCCTTGGTATATGTCGGACTATAATCAGATAAAATCGGATCGAGTGAATGCGATCCCAATAAGATAGATCATTCGTACGGGGGAGATCGCCGATCATGCGCCATTTGGGCCGATCAAGGAGCTTGCGCGCCATGTGCGTGCTGCTTTTGACCGGCGCGCTGGTGGTGAGCGGACAGGCGCTGCACTCCGCCGCGACCGTTCGGCCATTGTCCGGCGATATCATGCCCGCACACGACCCCGTGCTGATCCGCGAAGGCGATGTCTATTACTCCTACTCGACCGGACAGCGCGCGAGGAGGCCGCTGGTCGCGCGCATGTCGCGTGATCTGCGATCCTGGACGCCGCTGCCCTCGCCGCTGCCCGCCATTCCTGACTGGGCGCTCGCGGCGGTGCCGGGCGCGCGGGAGATGTGGGCTCCTGACATAGCGCGGGTCGGTGGGCGCTATCGGCTCTATTACTCGGTCTCGACCTTCGGCAAGCAGCGCTCGGTCATCGGTCTGGCGACCGTGACGACGCTCGATCCGGCGCGCGCCCACTATGGCTGGCGCGACGAGGGGCTGGTGATCGCCTCGCGCGAGGGCGACGGTTATAACGCGATCGACCCGGCCTTCGCGCGCGATCGGCGGGGTGGCGAGTGGCTGGCATTCGGCAGCTTCTGGGGCGGGATACAGTTGATCCGGCTCGACCCGCGCACCGGCAAGCCCGCACCCGACGCACGCCCGGTGACGATCGCTGCCCGCGCGGCGGGGGAGAGCGATGGCGGCGGCAACGCGATCGAGGCGCCCTTCATCGTCGATCATGGCGGCTGGTACTGGCTGATCGTCTCGTTCGACCTGTGCTGTCGGGGAACGAAGAGCAGCTATCACCTGCGCGTCGGTCGGGCGCGATCGATCGAGGGGCCGTATCTCGACCGTAGTGGCCGGGCGATGCGCGAGGGCGGGGGAACCGTGCTGTTGCGGGCCGATGCCGAAGGACGCGACCGGTTTCGCGGGCCCGGCCATGCGGGCGTGCTGCACGATCGCGACGGGCGCGATTACCTGATCCATCATGCCTATGACGCCGAGGCCAAGGGGGCCTCGACACTGCGGATCGCCCCGCTGCGCTGGGATGCGGGCGGCTGGCCCGTGGTTGAAAAGGAGACCCCATGACCGAGTTCGTATTGACCCGTCGCGCTTTGGTGGCGGGCGGCGCGGCGCTGGCCGCTATTCCGGCACTGGGTCGGGCGACGGCCCCCGGCGCGGAGCGGGTGACGAACCCGCTGATCCGGCAGCGCGCCGATGCGCAGATCGCGCTTCAGGCGGACGGCCTCTATACCTTCATGGCGTCGGTCCCCGAATATGACCGGGTGGTGCTGCGCCGGGCCAAGACCATCGGCGGCCTGGCGACCGCGCCGGAGACGGTGCTGTGGCGGCGGCCCGCATCGGGCAGGATGGCCGGGCATATCTGGGCCCCCGAAATCCATCAGATCGATGGCCGCTGGTATGTCTATGTCGCGGCGGGGGATGGCGGCGACGTCTTCCACATCCGCACCTATGTCCTGCAATGCGACGGCCCCGATCCGGTGACGGGGAAATGGTCTTTGCTGGGGCAGTTGGAAACGCCGTGGGATACGTTCACGCTCGATTCCACGACCTTCGTCCATCGCGGCACCCGCTATCTGGCCTGGGCGCAGAAGGAGCCGGGGATCGACACCAACTCCAACCTGTATCTGGCGCCGCTGGCCACCCCGACTACGCTGGCGGCGCGGCCCGCGCGGCTGACCGTGCCGACGCTGCCATGGGAGGTACAGGGGTTCAAGGTCGCGGAGGGCCCCGCGCCGCTGATCCGCAATGGCCGCATCTTCATGACCTATTCGGCCAGCGCGACCGATGCGCGCTATTGCATGGGGATGTTGACCGCGCGCGACGACGCCGATCTGATGGATCCCGCCGCCTGGACCAAATCGCCCGGGCCGGTCTTCCGCACCGATGCCGCGCGGCGGATCTACGGCCCGGGGCATAACAGCTTCACGGTCGATCGGGCGGGCAAGGACGTTCTGGTCTATCATGCCCGCGATTATGAGGCGATCACCGGCGATCCGCTCTACGACCCCAATCGCGACACGCGGGTCCAGCGATTCGGCTATCGCACTGATGGCACACCCGATTTCGGACGACCGGTTGCGAACGGTCCCGTCTTGATCTGAGGCAAGGATGCGGGGGCTACGGCTCCCGCATCCGATTTGCGCACGGTTTATAAGACCGACAAGAGATCGCGGCGCGCACTCCATGAGCCGTTAGACCTAAAAACCGGAAAAGAAACGCCATTTTCTCGTTGTTTGCGCTAACATCGATGTCGCTTGCCGAAGCCTGGTGTTGCTCAAAATCCACGGCCTGAATTGTCTATCATTATTTCGTCATCTCCAGCTTGACCCCAACCTCGGATAGTCAGACAAATCCATCGACCGGTACCGAAAGTTCGGACCGTATGAGGGGAGATTCGATGAAGCATCACGTCCTGCTGCTGTCGGTTGCGCCATGGGCGCTTCTGGCCGCGCCCGCCACGGCGCAGACCGCCGCGCCCGGCCAGAAGGCGCAGACCGCCGATCCCAACGCGCCGATCGAAGCGCAGACACAGGTCGGAATCCAGCAGGATGTTCAAGAGGTTCCGGATCGCAGCCCGGTCCAGGCCTCGACCACGGGATTGGACGAGCAGGCGGTCGACCCGCGCGACATCGTCGTCACCGGCTACCGCGCCAGCCTGGGCTCGGCGCAGGCGATCAAGCGCAATTCCGACGCGATCCTGGACGCGATCGTCGCCCAGGATATCGGCAAGTTGCCCGACAATACGGCGGCGGAGTCGCTGGCGCGTGTCACCGGCATTCAGGTCAGCCGCTATAGCGATGAAGTGAACCAAGTGCTGGTCCGTGGCCTGCCCGACGTGACGACGACCTTCAACGGGCGCGACATCTTCACCGCCGAGGGGCGCCGCGTCGCGCTCCAGGATTTCCCGGCGGGCGCGCTGGCAGGCCTGGAGGTCTACAAGTCGGGCACCGCCGATCTGCTGGAGCCGGGGCTGGCGGGCCTGATCAATGTCCGTTCGCGTCGCCCCTTCGACTTCGAGAAGGGCTTCACCATCGCGGGCGGCGTTCGGGGTACCTATAACGACCAGTCGAAGAAGTTCGACCCGCTGGGCAACTTACTGATCAGCCAGCGCGCCGACACCGCGATCGGTGAGATCGGCTGGCTCATCAACGCCTCCTATACCCAGGCGCAGTATCGCAATGCGGTGCGCTGGGGCGAGGGTAACACCAACTCGCCGACGGCGGGCACGACGGTGCTGCCGACCTCGGTCGGACGCGATTTTCAGATTCCGACGGCGGTCGGCGTCTATAACGACAGCGGCAAGCGCTGGCGCCCGGCGGTCAACGCCAGCGTCCAGTGGCGCCCCGCGCACAATCTCGAGCTTTATTACGACTTCCTCTACCAAGGATATCGCGGCGAGATCGCGAACGACTGGTTCCGCGTGCCGCTGCTCGACAACAACCCGACGCTGAGCGACGTCGTGCTGCGTCCCGGCCAGCCGCTTCAGGTCCAGAGCCTGACCAAGACCGGCGGCTATCGCCCCGAGGCATATCGTAGCACCGCCAAGGGCTATACCAACACCTATCAGGCGGCGGGTGGCGCCAAATGGGATGTGGGTCGCGCGCATCTGTCGACCGATCTGGCCTATACCAGTTCGGAATATGGCTCGGACGAGTGGAGCTTCGACACGGCCTTTTCCAAGGCGCCGGTCGCCAACGTCAATTTCTTCGTCGACAACGGCGTGTCGTTCGATCTGCCCGGCTTCGATAATACCAACCCCGCCAATTACATCTGGCGCGGCTATTACGAAGCGACCTACCGCGTGCAGGGCAAGGGGTGGCAGTGGCGCACCGACGTCGATCTGGAGACCGACCTGTCGCTGTTCCCCAAGCTGCAAATGGGTTTCCGCTGGACCGATCGCGACGCGTCGCTGAAGCGCGGCAACCGCTATGCCTATACCGAGCCGCTCGCGATCCCGCTGGCCGACGTACCGGCGGGCCAGCTGGGGCTGACCCAGAATGCGTTCCGCGGCAATCAGGGCTTCACCAGCTGGCTGATGCCGTCGCGAGACGGGATCGCGGGCAATGCGCCGCAGCTTCGCCAATACGCCTTCGATGCGCTCCAGCGGCTGGTGGCGGGCAATCCGGCCGACCAGGGGTATCGCGACGCGCTGAACCGTTTCGCCTCGCCCACGGTCCAGCTCGACCCGCTGGCGGCCTTCTACGCAACCGAACAGACCTATGCCTTTTACGGGCAGGCCAAATATGAGTTCAACATCGGCTCGGTCCGGTTCGACGGTATGCTCGGCACCCGCGTGGTCAACACGGTGGGCGAGTATAGCGGTATCTCGACGGTGCTGTTCGAAGGCGTTCGTCGCAGCGAGGTGCGCACCACCCGCGCCAATTATGTCGACATCCTGCCCAACCTCTCGCTGCGCATCCGGCCCGACGACAAGCTGCAGATCCGCTTCGGCTTCACAAAGACGCGGACCAAGCCCGAATTCAGCCAGCTGAACCCGGCGCTGAATATCGAGCAGAATACCCAGGCGGTCATCCCCAACCAGCCGCTCGACCCGCGCTTCCCGGCGGGCCTGAACACGCGCCCCAACGCCTATGGCAGCGGCGGCAATCCGGACCTGCGTCCGCTGACCTCGAGCAACTATGACGCGACGGTCGAATATTATTTCTCGCCGACCGCGTCGCTGACCGCCGCCGTGTTCTACCGCGATCTCGACGGCTTCATCAGCAACTATGTCAACCGCACGATCGACCCCTTTTATGGCCTGATTGAAATCAACCGTCCCGAAAATGCGGGCAAGGGACGGATCAAGGGAGTGGAAGTCGGCGGCCAGACCTTCTTCGACTTCCTGCCGGGCCTGTGGAGCGGCTTCGGCGTGCAGGCGAACGTCACCTATCTGGAAGGCAAGCAGCGTTATCCGGCCAACCTGTTCGCCGCGACCGGCGGCACGACCGAGCCGCCCTTCGTGCCGATCACCAACCTGTCGAAGTGGACGTACAATATCGCGCTGTTCTATGAAAAGGGCGACGTCTCGACGCGCCTGTCGTTCAACAACCGCGATGCGTTCCTGAACGGCAATTTCATCAACGGCGATGGTTTCTATAACGGTGAAGGCACCACCACTATCCAGCGGCTCGATTTCGGGTTCAACTATAACCTGACGAAGGAGATCACCATCGCCTTCGACGCCGCCAACCTACTGGCCAAGCCGTTCAACAATTATCGCAGCTATGGCAACGGCCTGTCCTATCCGCGCGATGTGCGTGACGAAGGGCGTTATTACGGCCTGGGCGTGCGGTTCCGCTTCTGACTTCGGGTGGGCCACGGCCCGCCCTTCGCGTCCCCCCAATGGGACCTTTCCAGGGCAGGGATGGCGGACCGCCATTCCTGCCCTTTTTCGTGGTCTTGAACGGACAAGAAAAACCCGCCGGTCCTCCGACCGGCGGGGTTCCTCATTCGCTCATTGCCAGGATCAGACCAGCGCGTTGCGGCGGATCAGTTCCTTATACCATTGCGCGCTCAGCTTGGGGGTGCGCTTCTGGGTGGCATAGTCGACATGGTGCAGGCCGAAGCGCAGGCCATAGCCGTCCGCCCATTCGAAATTGTCCATCAGGCTCCACAGGAAGTAGCCCTTCAGCGGATATCCCTCGGCCGCGGCGCGGCGGAACTGGCCCAGATAGTTGCGCAGGTACATGATCCGGTCGCCGTCATCGACCAGCCCCTTGTCGTTCAGCACGTCATCGGCCGAGGTGCCGTTCTCGGAGATATAGATCGCCTTGGGGCTCCACATCTCAGCAACCGCGCGGACACCCCAATAGGCGGCCTCGGGGCCGACATAGAGCCAGGGCGAGGCCATGCGCGGCGAATTCTTCAGATGGGGCAGGGGGGTATAGCCGCGCGGATCGGCGGGGTTCGCCTTGACGAAGGTGGGGGTGTAGATGTTGAGCGCGACGAAATCGAGCGGGCTGCCGATCGCGGCCATGTCGCCCGCCTGCACCTTGGGCGCGTCGGCCCCGGCGGCGGCGAGATAGCTGTCGATATATTTGCCTTCCATGACGGCGGTCAGGAACATGGCGTTCTCGTCGCGCATCGCCTTCTTGGTCGCCTCGATATGTTCGGGCGTTTCGATGACGGGGACGAAGATGCTGGCATTGTCCGCGATGCCGACCTCGGTTCCCGCCTTGGCATGGGCGCGGATCGCCTGGACGCCCAGGCCGTGGGCGAGCACGCCATGGTGGCGGACCTGGTTCACCTGACCCTGGGGCAGCTTCAGGCCCGGCGCATGGATGCCGACCATATGGCCCAGATCGGTGAAGCAACGCAGTTCGTTGACCGTCATGAACCGGTGGACGCGGTCGGACAGCTTGCCCGCCATGAAGCCCGCATAGTCGGCAAAGGCCTTGGCCGTGTCCCGATTCTGCCAGCCGCCGGGCAGTGCTTGCGGCAGGTCCCAGTGGAACATGGTGACGTTGGGCTGGATGCCCGCCGCGAGCAGGCCGTCGATCACGCGGTTATAATAATCGAGGCCCTTCTGGTTGGGCTTGCCGCGCCCCTCGGGGAAGATGCGCGACCAGGCGATCGACATGCGATAGGCCTTCACGCCCAGATTCTTCAGGAGCGCGATGTCTTCGTTATAGCGATGATAGCTGTCACAGGCGATGTCGCCATTGTCGTCGTTCGCGATTCTGCCCGGCGTGTGCGAGAACACGTCCCAGTTGGTCTGACCGCGCCCATCCTCCTTCACCGCGCCCTCGATCTGGTAGGAGGCGGTGGCGCAGCCCCAGAGGAAATCCTTGGGAAAGCTCAGGTCCGATGCGGTCGCGGCGGCCGCGCGGGTGGCGGCCAGCGTGCCGCCGCCGGTGGCGAGTGCGGCACCGCCCATCGCCATGCCGGACTTCATGAAATTACGACGATCCATGGATTGTGGTCCCCTCCGAAAATATCGAGAAAAAGTCATGGTCTGGACGGCGTCGCCAGATCGCTCGCGACCCAGACCAGCAGCGCGTTCCAGTTGATCGCGACCTCGTTATGGGCATAGGCGCGCGCGTCATCGATCCAGCAGCGCTGCCCCACGCAATGCCCCTTCATCGGCGCGGAGGCCGGTTCGGGAAAGCTGGTGCTGTTGGCGCCGCCGCTCAGCACGCCGGGGGGCGGGCCGGGCGTCTTCGCATCGAACTGATGCGCCCAGAAACGGTGATGCGGGTTCCGCATCGGCTTCCATCCGAAACCGCTGACATAGCTTTGGTCGAGCGGGTTGCGGCCAAACACATAGTCCATCGCGTCGACCTCCGCGTCGCGGTAGCGTCGCTCGCCGGTGAAGCGCGCCGCCAGCGCCAGGATCATGCCCCGCCCGAGGAGTCCGCTGTTCGACCCCCATTGATAGGCGGTCGAGGCATAGGGAATATGATAGCCCGAACGGGCTTCCTCCTCCAGGAACCGGTCGGCCAGCGCGATCAGCTTGGCGCGCGCCGCCGCCCGCTCGGACGGCGGCACGCCGGTCGCAGTGGCGAGCGTGATCGTGCCCAGCGCGGCGGTCCCGCCCCAGCTCGGCTCCGCCGCCAGGGCCGCGGCGTGAAGCGGGTTGCGGTGCAGCGCCTCGGCCAGTTCGGGCATTCCGGTGGTCGCGTAGAGTTCGGCGGTCGCCCAATAAAGCTCGTCGGTCAGGTCGTTGTCGCCATAGCCGCCGCTGCCATTGAAGGCCTGTGCGGCATAGACGGCCGGGTTGCGGAGCGCCGCCTGATAAGCCTTGCCCGCCGCGACCAGGCAGCGTTTGGCGAAGCCCTTGTCCACGCCGCGCCAGATGCGCGCGCATTGCGCGGCGGTGGCGGCGAGGTTCAGCGTCGCCGCCGTGCTGGGCGGATAGAGCAGCCGCTCCTCGCGGTCGTCGGCGGGCGCGGTGGGCAGCTTGGTCCAGTTGCGGTCGGCGATCTTGTGATGCGCCATGCCCCCGGCATCGACATCGGTCAGCGTGTAAGGCCCGCGCCCCTGCCGCCCGACCGGCAGCGCCAGTTTCTGGCCGTCGGGCACCTGCATCGCCAGCAGGAAACGCATTTCCCACCGCGTCTCGTCCAGCAAATCGTCGATCCCGTTCCCCGCCTCGGGCAGCGCAGCGCTGCCATCGGGGAAGGGGGGCGAGCCCGCATCGACCTCATAGAGATTTTGCAGCATCCACAGGGCGATACCGCCATTGACGACATATTTGCCCTGGTCGCCCGCATCATACCAGCCGCCGGTGACGTCGAGCGTATAGGGGCAGCCCGGCCAGTTGGTCCCGGCGAGGTCGGGACCCTTGAAGCAGGTCACGACCTCTTTCACATGCCCCGCCGCGCGCGCCCATTGCGAGCCTCCCGCGAAACGCGCGTCGATCGGAACCCCGGCGCGCTGCTGGTAGAAGAAGTTCAGCGATGCGCGGGCGAGCGGGCGATAGACGCCTGCATCGATCACGAAGGGGTGGCTGACCCGGCCATCGACCCGCAGGCGATAGGTGCCGGACTGGGTATAGCTGGCGAAATCGATTCGGTGGACCGTGTCCCCCGACGCCGCATCCGGGCCGAAATAGGTGGTGCGCCCTTCCGCGACGACGCGACCCGCCTCGTCCAGCAACTGCCAGGGGAGTGGAGTCGAGCCGCTGGCCGCGATGATCGCGCGCTTGGCGGTGTCGGGCCGGAAGCCGATCTGGTTGAGATGCGGCCCCGGCGCATCGTTCGCACCGATCCCGGTGAGCGCCAGCAGGGGGAGAAGGATCCGCTTCACAACAGCGGCCCCGCCGAACCGGGCGTGGTTCGGGTGAAGTCGAAACCGCCGTCCGCCGTACCGGTCGCCGTCAGTCCGGGGGCCAGTGGCGACGGCGCGGTCATGCGCAGGAAGTCGCCATGGCTGGGCAGGCGCGCCGCCACATCGGCATAGCCTCCGCGCATCTGCTCCAGCGCTTGCGCCACCAGATTCTCGTCCAGCGCATCGACGGCGGGCTCCCAGCTTTGGGGGACCAGCCCCTGGCCCAGGCAGACCGCGACCCAGCTCGGATTGGCGAACAGGTCATAGCCTTCGCGGAGCAGCCGCCCCTTGCCCGCCCACAGCGCCATCTTGCGCGACAGGCTGTCGGGCACGTCCATGGTGCGTACCCGGTTCCAGAAGGGCGTGTCGGCACGCCGCGTCGCCTTATAATGGAGGATGATGAAGTCGCGCACATCCTCGTACAAATCGTGCATCTGGCGGTTGAACTCGTCCCGCTCGCCGGGATCGAAGCGCATGTCGGGGAACAGCGCGATCAGTCGCTGGATCGCCGCCTGCACCAGATGGATGCTGGTCGACTCGAGCGGTTCCAGGAAACCGCTCGACAGCCCCAGCGCCACGACATTGCGGTTCCAGCTTTGCCGCCGCCGCCCCGCCGTGAAGCGCAACTGGCGCGGATCGCCCAGCAACTCGCCCTCCAGACTGTCGACCAGTTGCGCGCGGGCGGTCTCGTCGTCGAGGAATTCGCTGCAATAGACCAGGCCGTTGCCCATCCGGTGCTGAAGCGGGATGCGCCATTGCCACCCTGCGTCGCGCGCGGTGGCGCGGGTGAAGGGATCGGGTTCGCGCGGATCGGGCAGCGCGCACGGCGCCGCGACCGCCCGGTCGCAGGGCAGCCAGTGCGCATAACTTTCATAGCCGGTCTTTAGCGCCTCTTCGATCAGCAGCCCGCGAAAGCCCGAGCAATCGATGAACAGGTCGCCCTCGATCCGCCGCCCATCGGCCAGCGTCACCGCCTCGACATAACCGTCCTCGGGCCGCAGATTCACCGCGTCGATCCGCCCTTCGATCCGGGTAACGCCGCCACGCTCGGCATAGCCGCGCAGGTACCGGGCGTAGAGCGAGGCGTCGAAGTGAAAGGCGTAGAACAACTCGCGGATCGGCGAGCGCGCGTCGGCCTTGGCCCGCCCGAAACGCCCCGCCCGCGCGGCGACCGCGCTCATCGACCAGTCGGCAATGCCCGGGATCGCGCGGCGGCTCCGCTCGCGCAGCCAGAGCTGATGGAAATGCACCCCCTGCAAATCCTGGCCGAACCGGCCGAAGGGGTGGAAATAGCGCTCGCCCTTGTCGCCCCAGTCGACGAACTCGATGCCCAGCTTGAAGGTGCCGCCGGTCGCGGCGAGAAAGTCGTTCTCGTCCAGGCCCAGCATCTGGTTGAAGGTGATGATCGGCGGGATCGTCGCCTCGCCGACGCCGACCGTCCCGATCTCTTCGGACTCGACCAACGTCACCTGGGTATAGCCGTTGTTCAGCAACCGGGCGAAGGCGGCGGCGGCCATCCAGCCGGCGGTGCCGCCGCCGACGATGACGACGCGGCGGATGCTATGGTCATGGGGGGGCGACATACTCATCGGGCGAGGCGTCTCATCTGGCCCGCGCGCCATTCGGCATGGGCGGGAATCTGGGGAAGGGCGGCGGCGATGGCGTCGGACAGGCGGGTCATGACCGCCTGCACCTCGTGCGGAGGAACGCCATGGACCAGCGGATCGACCCGGCGCGGCAGGAACCCCTGTCCCAGCAGCATCGCGGCCCACCCATCGCGCGCGAAGGTCTCTTCCTCATAGAAGGGCAGGCGACCGCGCTCGGCGAATTGGGACAGGGTGTGGGCGAGGCTGGCGGGCGGTTCGGCCCGGGCGACCGCCTGCCACATCGGCTCGGGACGGCGCGCGGTGCGGTAGTGTGCGGCCAGGAAGTCGCGCACCCGCTCCGCCTCGGCCAGGGTCTGGCGGTTGAAGTCGGCGGCCTCGACCGGGGCCATGGCGCGGTCGGGCAGCATCGCGATCAGCCGGTCGATTGCACTCAGTGCCAGATGCAGGTTGCACCATTCCAGCGGCTCGACCTGCGTGGCGGCGTCGCCGATAGCGATGCAGTTGCCGCGCCAGGGCTGGGGGCGGGTGCCCGCACGGATGGCGATGGGCGCATCGACCGCCGTTCCGTCGCGCGACAGCATCGCGGCGGCGTCGGCATCGGAAAGATGGGCGCTCGCATAGGCCACGCCCACCTGCTCGCCGCTCGACCAGTACCAGCCCGCCGCATGGGCGGTCACATCGGTCAGCACCGGCGCACCCTCGCCCGACGCCCGCGTGCCGAGCAGGACGCGGTCGCAGAGGAGCCATGCGCTCCAGTCCTGCCGATCGTCATCGATCGCGCTGCGCAGCGTCGCCGCCGGACCGCTGGCGTCGAGCAACAGGTCGGCGGTCAGTGTCCGGCCGTCGCCGGTGGCAATCGCATCGATATGCCTCTGCTCGTCCAGACGAACCTCGGCGACCGTGCCCGTCACCTCCCGCACCCCGACATGGCGGGCGAAGGCGCGGATCATCGCCATGTGACGATCGAGGTCGAGGGTCAGGCCGAAGTCGTGCGCGCCGAAGATGCTGCCCGGCGTGGGGGCTGCGAAACGCCCTTCGCGTGCGATCCGGGCGGCGGGGGAATAGCTGTCGAAGGGGCGCGCCATGCCGTCACGCGCCGCGCGAACCCAATGGAGATGGAACGCCGCCGGACCGATGGCATGGCCATAGGGGCCATAGGCATGGACATAATCGGGCAGCCCCTCCGCCCATCCGATGAAACGCGTGCCCAGCCGATAGCCCGCTCCCGTCCGCGTCACGCCGTCATCCACGCCGATGCCCAGATCGGCCTGAAACCCCGGCAAGGAGGGCAGGGTACAGGCGATCCGATCCGCCAGCGCGTCCGGCGCGAGCGGTGTCGCCAGCAGGGTCACGTCGAGAAACGGTGCCCGACGCTTCAGCGCGGCGGCGGCGCACCAGGCGGTGAGGCCGCCACCGACGACGAGCACGTTCCGGATCGGTCCCGCGCCGGTCATGCCGCATCCACCATCGGGCAATAGCGTTCCAGAAAGCCGCGATGATCGGGGCGCGTGGCGACTTCGCCGGCGATCTCGGACCGCAGATCGCCGACCGCGCGCAGCAGATCGGCGGTGCCCGCGACATCGGCGCGCGGGTCCCATCCCTCCGGCAAGATGCCCTGGCCCAGATAGACCGCGATCCAGCTCGCATCCAGGAAGACGCCCTCGCGATACTTCACGACCCGCGCCCGCCTCCGCCACAGGTCCAGCTTTTCGCCGAGGCTGTCGGGTATCTCCATCGTCCGGACGTAATTCCAGAAGGGGGAATCGTCGCGCGTCGTCGCGTGATAATGGAGGATCAGGAAGTCCCGGATGCGGTCATATTCCAGATCGATGATCCGGTTGAATTCGTCACGGTCGGAGGCACCGGCCTGCTTGTCCGGGAACAGCTCGACCAGCGCGGTGATCGCCTGCTGCACCAGATAGATGCTGGTCGATTCGAGCGGTTCGAGGAATCCGCTGGCCAGCCCGATCGCGACGCAATTGCCGACCCAGCTCCGCCGCCGTCGCCCCGCCTTGAAGCGCAGCAGGCGCGGCTCGGCCAGCTTCTCGCCCTCCACCGCCTCCTCCAGCGCACGGGCGGCGTCGGCGTCGGCGATGAAGTCGCTGGCATAGACATAGCCATTGCCGGTCCGATGCTGGAGCGGGATGCGCCAGCGCCATCCGGCGGGCATCGCGATCGCGCTGGTATAGGGGGTGACGGCGGTTTCGGTCCGGCACGGCATCGCCACGGCCCGGTTGGTCGGCAGCCATTTCGACCAGTCCTCGAACGGCTCGTCCAGCGTCTGGCCGAGCAGCAGCGAGCGGAAGCCCGAGCAGTCGATGAACAGGTCGCCCTCGACCCGCTCTCCATCCGCCAGGACGACCGCGCGGATCAGGCCGGTTTCGCCGTCCCGCTCGACATCGACGACCATCCCCTCGGTCCGCACCGCGCCCGCTTCCTCGGCCAGCTCCCGCAGATAGGGGGCGAAGAGCAGCGCGTCGAACTGATAGGCATAGCCGAAGGTCGACGGTAGCGTTCCCGCATCGCGAACCGGATGATCGAACCGTGCCTCCCGCGCAAGGGTGCAGGCATAGGACAGTGCGTCCAGCGGCGGCAGTTCATGCCCCTCGCGTACCAGGCGCGTCCAATAATGATGGAAGTCGATCGCGCCGCTGCCTCGCCCGAACGTCCCGAACGGATGGATATAGCTGTCCCCGATCCGGCCCCAGTCGCGAAACTCGATTCCCAGTTTGAAGGTCGCCCGGGTGCGCGCCATGAACTCGGCCTCGGGAATGCCAAGTCGTTCGTTGAAGGCGCGAATATGGGGCAGGGTGGCCTCGCCGACCCCGACGACGCCGATCGCTTCCGACTCGATCAGTCGGACGGTGCACTGTCCCGAAAGGAGACGCGCCAGAGCGGCGCCCGCCATCCAACCGGCCGTGCCGCCGCCCACGATGACGACCCGCACCCGTTCCTGCGTCACCCTTCGCTCCCCCTCCTGACCCGTGAAAGACCGGGCCGTTTCGTCAATTCATGCCGCGCCTTCCTTGCCGCCGCAATCCACCAAGAAGGAAGCGTTGCAGGAATGTCGCACCTCCGACCGGATCGGACGTTTATAAGTTAAGCATCTTGTCGAAATGTTGCTGGTAGCGCAATCACGAGTCCGAAGATCGTGTCGATAGGCATGATCTCGACCTAACGGGCGACGCCAAAGGGGCGCGCAAAAGGGGGGGATGACCATATGCGCAGCGTTGCGCCTCTCACTGTCACTGCCAATCGTTTTCATCGGCTCATGATCGGTGCGTCCGCCGGCGCCCTGTGCATCGCGGCGCTCAGCACGCCCGCCATGGCGCAGACCGCCGACCAGCAGACGACGACCGATCCGGACCAGAGCACGACGTCGCCGACCGGTGCGGTCGCGGGCCAGGGTACGGCCGGTTCGTCCACCCCGCGCACCAGCGCCAGCGTCGAGGCTCCCGGCTCCCAGCCGCCCGCGGGCGATGACGTCGGCAACGAGAAGGAAGTCGTCGTCACCGGCATCCGCCAGAGCCTGGCGAATGCGCAGACGATCAAGCGCAACTCCGACACCGTCGTCGACGCGATCACCGCGTCCGATATCGGCGCACTGCCGGACCGCTCGGTGACCGAGGCGCTGCAGCGCGTGCCCGGCGTGTCGATCAGCCGCTTCGCCGCCGCCAACGACCCCGACCACTTCTCGGTCGAAGGCTCGGGCGTCGCGGTGCGCGGCCTGACCTTCGTGCGCTCGGAATTCAACGGTCGCGACACCTTCTCGGCCGGTATCGGCGGCCAGGCGATCAACTTCTCGGACGTCCCCGCCGAACTGCTCGGCTCTGTCGAGGTGTACAAGAACGCCACCGCCGAGCTGATCGAGGGCGGCCTGGCCGGTACCGTCAACCTGAACACCCGCAAGCCCTTCGACAACAAGGGTTTCCATGCCGGCTTCACGGCGGAGGCCAATTACGGCGACTTCAAGAAGAAGTGGTCGCCGACCGGCTCGCTGCTGCTCAGCGACACCTGGGACACCGGCATTGGTCGCTTCGGCCTGCTCGGCAACATTTCCTATTCGCGCGTCCGCAGCCGCGCGGACAGCATCCGCATCACCAACATCCAGACCCGCGACAACGTCCTGGCGCTGGCGGCCAATTCGACCACGGCGCAGAATTGCCGCAACCCGCTGCCCGGTACGGTCGACCAGACCACGCTGCCCGTCGGCGGCGCGACCGGTTTCGAATGCGGCGCTGCCAGCACACCCGGCGCGGACGGCTTCCTTGATCCCGCATCGCTGCGCTACGCCCCGATCGGCGGCCAGTTCGCGACGCAGGAATTCGATCGCAAGCGTGACGGCATCGCGCTGGCGGGTCAGTGGCAGAGCACTGACGAGCGCACCATCCTGACTGCGCAGTTCCTGCGCACCCATACGATCAACAACACCTCGGAGCGGACGTTCGAAACCGCGCCCGACCTGTCGGAATACAACACCTATCCGGTCGGCTGCGTCCAGAACAACGCCGGTCCCGCCAACTCGACGATCGCGCAGTGCCCCACCGGCACGACCAAGAACTATGTCTACGACGCGAACGGCCTGTTCCAGTCGGGTTACATCACCGCGCCGGGTAATGGTTACCGGGCATCGTGCAGCGGCCAGGCGACCTGCTGGATTCCGACCGGCGGTACGCAACAGTCGCTCGCGCGCGGCATGACGCGGGACGAGAACACCGTCAACGACTTCGGCGTCAACCTGAAGACCGAGCTCAACGATCACCTGTCGATCAACCTGGACGGCGACTATACCCGCGCCACCAAGACCAGCACCGATCTGCGCGTGTTCGGCTCGACCTTCGCCGATTCCGAGCTGGACCTGACCGGCAGCCTGCCGATCGTGACCCCGCACAAGCCGTCGACGTTGCAGGCGAGCTGGGCGACGCCCAACCCGACCCTGAACCAGCAGAGCGACGCGGATTATTTCGCCAACCGGAACGTCCAGTTCTGGCGCGCGGCGATGGACCATCTCGAAGAGAGCAAGGGCCGCGAATACGCGTTCAAGGCGGATGTCGACTATAAGTTCGACGATGGCAGCTTCCTGACCCATGCCAAGTTCGGTGCGCGCTATGCGGACCGCTCGTCGCAGGTGCGCTACACTACCTATAACTGGGGTGCGCTGTCGGAAGTGTGGTCGGGTACCAACCCGGTCTCGTTCGCGCAGGCGCCCGGTCAGACCGAGCTCTACACCTTCCCGAACTTCTTCCGCGGCGCGACCAACGGCGCTCCGTCAGCCTATTACTATACCGGCGATATGACCGGGAACTACCAGCAGTCGGCGGCCTATCTTCAGTCGATCGGCAATCTGTGGAAGTCGGCCAATGGTTCGACCGCGACGACATGGTCGCCGCTGGCGCAGCGCGCTGGCGTCGTCGCGGGCACGCCCTATCTGCCCTCCGAAATCCAGGACGTGTCGCAGCAGGACAAGAATGCCTATGCGCAGTTCAACTTCGCGACGCCGGGCAATCTGTTCGGCGATGTGCGGATGAGCGGCAATATCGGCGTCCGCTATGTCCTGACCGACGTCACGTCGGCGGGCTCGATCGGCGCTCCGACCCAGCAGCAGACCGGCACGACCGATCCGTTCGCGACCCGCTGCGCCCCGCAGCCGGTCACTCAGAATGGTCAGCCCGTGTTGCAGAACGGCGTGCCGCTGGTCGCGGTCCCCGCCGGTATCTGTCAGCTCGGTCAGGCCGGGTATAACGCCATCCAGCAATTCTCGACCGGCATCACGGTGCCCGACACGGCGCATAGCCAGTACCACTACTGGCTCCCCAGCATGAACCTGAAGTTCGGCATCGGCAGTGACGTGGTGCTGCGTCTGGCGGCGTCGAAGGTCATGACCCGTCCGGATTTCGCGAACATTCGCAACTTCCTGCAACTCGGTTTCGACACCAATAGCGGTCAGATCACGGCGACGGCGGGCAATCCCTATCTGAAGCCCGCGACCGCCTGGCAGTTCGACGCGACGGTCGAATGGTATTTCGCCCGCGTGGGTCAGTTGTCGGTGGACGTCTTCTACAAGTCGGTGAAGGACTTCTTCTACCAGTCGCTGACCAACCGCACGATCACCAGCAACGGTGTGACGCAGTCGGTGCTGGTCCGTGGTCCGGCCAACTATGACGGCACCGGCAAGATCAAGGGTGCCGAGGTTGCGTATCAGCAGACCTTCGACTTCCTGCCGGGTCTGCTCAGCGGCTTCGGCGCCAGCGGCAGCTATACCTATATCGACAGCTCGGGCCTGCCCAACTCGTTCCTGAACGGCGGCGCTCCGGCCAACACCTCGAACATCAAGCCGGGCAACATCCCGCTCGAGGGGCTGTCGAAGCACACGGTGAACGCGGCCCTGTTCTACGAAAAGGGTCCGGTCTCGCTGCGTGCGGCGTATAACTGGCGGTCCAAGTATCTGCTGACCCCCGCGGACGTGATCTTCCCCTACACCTCCATCTATCAGGATGCGGGCGGGCAGCTGGACGCGTCGGCGTTCATCAACCTGAACAAGTATCTGAAGATCGGCGTGCAGGGCGTGAACCTGGCCAATCAGGTCATCAAGACCGAGCAGGCCTATATCAGCGGATCGACCGCAACCGCGCCGCGCTCGTACATCGTCAACGACCGCCGCTTCTCGTTCGCGCTTCGCGGCACCTTCTGATCCGGGCGAGCCGGTCGGGGCCCTCGAGCCCCGGCCGCAAGCCTGACCTGTGACCGTCCGTTTCTCCCAGGGGAGGCGGGCGGTTTTTTTTGTGGGATCGGGCTCACCCCCGTTCAGCCTGAGCGAAGTCGAAGGACACGGAAATGCGTCGCGGTAAAGGGCCGGGCGCGCACTTCGACTTCGCTCAGTGCGAACGGAGTTTGGGGAGCGGTTGGCCAGGGCGGCCGGACGCCGCCCCAGCCGCCCCGAGCATCAATTATGCGGCAGCTTGGACCGGTCGAAATTCGGCCCCAGGTCCAGCAGGAAGGCCGGGCCGACCTCGATCACCTGTTTGGCGCCGGCGAGTTGCACCGAGATATTGGCTTTGCCCGCCGCATAGCCTTGCGCCGCCACGCCCGTCACGAAATAGCGTTTCCAGGCGGAGCCCACCTGAACCTGTTCGCTGGCGATGGGGGTGTAAGGCGGCTCCGAGCCGCCCATGCCGACCGGGATCGACACCGTCGAACCCTCGGTGGCGTTCGGGGCGCGAAGATAGACCATGACCATCAACGTATCGCCCGCCGCGATCGGCTTGATCGTCGGATAGGTCGCGCCGCTGTCCCAGGGATTGGCTCCGGCCTTCGCCACCTTGATCTGAACGGCATTGCCGCCGGGCACGTCGGCGGCGGGAACCTCCTTGGCGCTCTGGTTGGGGCCGTACAGGGTCCAGCCGATGCCCGGCGTGTTGATCGCCTTGTCGAAAATGTTGGATTGCGCCGCCGTGCCGGGGGCTGCCGCCGGCGCGGCCTGTGGGCCCGCTGCGGCCGCCACGACAAGCATCGCCATCGATCCGATCATGATCCTTCTCCCTCCTCTCGGCCGGATTACCCGGTCCGTCGAATCGATTGTAACGCTCCCATCATGACTGCCAAGCCGGATTTGGCGGGTTCCTGTCCTATTGGCCGATGATCTTCACGAGCAGCTCGGCGGCCTGCGCGGTCGGCAGCCGTCCGCTGGCGGTCAGGCGGCGCGTCTGGTCGTCCCAGCGGAGTGTGGCGCTGCGCCCGCCGGTCTTGCGATAGGCGTTGGTGGTGCCGTCATCGTCATACAGGGTGAAGGTGGCGTCACGGCCCGGATAGACGCGGATGCTCTCCAGGCTTTGCACGGTCGCGGTGCTCGGCACTTGCACGCCCATCGGCACGATCGAGCCCGCCCGCACGAACAGCGGGATATGGTCGATAGGCGCGGCGGCCTCGATCCACTGGCCCCCGGTGTAACGCTTGTCGGTCCACCAGTCATACCAGTCCGCCCCCGACGGCAGGTAGACGCGGCGCGCGGTCTGGCCCTGTTCGGTCACGGGCGCGACCAGGAAGGCGGGGCCGAACATATATTCGTCGCCCAGCGTCTTCACGACCGGATCATTGGGGAAGTCCATGAACAGCGCACGCATGAACGGCGCGCCGGTCTGGCTGGTCTGGCGCCCCAGCGCATAGAGATAGGGCATCAGCGCATAACGCAGCCGCAGCGCGCTCGCCAAAATGGGCTCGGCGGCGGTGCCATAGTCCCACAAGGCGGTGCCCGGCCGCTGGCCATGGATGCGCAGCGTCGGGGTGAAGGCGTTATACTGGAACCAGCGGACAAACAGCTCCGGGTAATCGCGATAGGATGGCGCCATCGCCGTCGCGCCCGCCGGATCGACCAGCACCGGGGCTTGCGCCTCCGCGCCGTTCGGCCATTGCCAGCCGCCCGTATCGCTCGACCAATAGGCGATGCCGCTGGCCGTCATGCCCAGGCCTGCGGGCACCTGACGCTTCAGCGCTTCCCAGTTGGATTGTACGTCGGACGACCAGAACAGGCAGCCATTGGCCTGCGTCCCCAGATAGGCCGCGCGGCACAGGATCATGTTGCGCATGTCCGGCCGGTCGCGCGCGGACCCTTCCGCGACGCTCGACGTGTGGAGCAGCGGATAGACGTTGCGATAGCGATCGCCCGAACCGATCGAAAAGAAATGGCCCTCCGGCACCAGATCGGGCTCGGTCTCGTCCAGCCAGGCATAGTCAAAGCCCGTCGAGAAGATATCGTCGCGGATCTTGCCCCAGAACCAGGCGCGGGCCTCCGGGTTGGTTGTGTCGATCAGCGCGCCCGCCCGGTCGGAGCGGATCGGCAGGCCGTCGACCGGATGGCCGTCCTTGTCCTTCATCAGCCAGCCCTTGGCCGCCAGCGTGTCGAACCACCGGCTTTCCCGCTCGAAGCGTGGCCAGATGCTGATGATGCTGCGCATGCCCATGGACTTCAAATGCGCGTTCATTCCGCTTGGATTGGGGAAGGCGGTGCGGTCGATGTCGAGCTGCCCCATCCGCGTCCAGTAGAACCAGTCGAGCACCATGATGTCGAGCGGCAGGCCTCGGCTCCGATAGCCATCGGCGATCTCGGTCAACTGGCCTTGCGTCTCGTAACGCGCCTTGCTTTGGATCAGGCCGAAGGCGGCCTTGGGTGGCAGCGGCGTCGCGCCGGTCAGGCGGGCGTAACCGGCGTAAAGTTCGTCCGTGGTCTTGCCCGCGATCACGAAGAAGGACACGCGCTCGCCGACATTGGAGGCGAACTTGGTGGCGTTCATCAGGCCGGGCGAGACGGTGGTGGCGGACGGATTGTCCCACAGGATCGCATAGCCCTTGTCCGTCACCATGAAGGGTACGCACACCGACTCGCCGCCCGGCCGGTCATAATCGTGGCGGCAGTCGATGGTCCGCCCCCGCAGGTCGAGCACGCCGTCCTGAAACTGGCCCAGCCCGTAATAATGGGTGTCGAGCGTGTCGGCGAAGCTGGCGCCGGCGCGGAAGGTCTTTTCGCCCGACACGGTATGCGGTGCCATGTCCCACCCGGTCATCCGGGTCAGCGTCTTGCCGTCCGCGCCCGCGAAATCGATCGATACGGGCGGGAGCGACGGGGCGAAATAGCGTTCCATCTGGCTGGGCGGTTTGGGCCAGGGTTGGGCGGCGACCGTCACGGTCAGGCCGGGCGAGGCGAAGATGTCGCCGGTCGTATCGGCGCGGTGCGACCAGCCGCCCGCGTCGCTCTTTGCGACCAGGCCATAGCCGGGCTTGGCTTCCGCCTCGGCGCGGTCGGTGGCGACGGTGATGCGGACGATGCCGGGGCCGTAAGGCTCGACCGAGACGAGCGCGCCGTTGCGTTCGACGGTCGCCAATGGGTCGGCGGACAGGGCGAGGGGGGCGGTGCTGGCCAGCAGGGCCGATGCGGCCAAAGTCCACCGACCGCCCAGCCCCATCGCGCGCGCATTGCCCCGCATATCCATCCCCCAATAAGCCAATTGATTTGTGTGAACGCTACCCTATCGCTCCGCCGGCAGGTGGGGAAGGGGGAATGCGGTCAGGCCCGGAACGGATCGCTGACCGTCGCGCGGCCGGGTCGGTCGTACCGTCCGGCGAGCCGTAGCCGATAGAGGGGATCGCTCCCGCGTGTCAGCGTGACGTCGTACCAGCCCAGTGCCTCGTCCAGCGACCAGCGATGGCGACCGGGCTCGAGCGGCATGGGGGCGGGCGCTGCCTTGCCGGGTTCGAGCCGCACGACCGACAGGTCGGTCATGTCCGACGGCAGGATCAGCGCCAGTCCACGGTCATCGACCATCGCCGCGACCAGCGGAGCGGGCTTGCCGGCGGCGAACTGGCGGTGAAAGCCGTTGGGGCCCAGCACCCACAGGTCATGGCCTGCCGCCGGATCGGATGACCAGACATCCTCGATCACGGTTCCGGCCGCCAGGCTGTAGCGGCGCGGCGCCTGGTCCAGCGCGTGGCGGTCATAGACATGGAACACCGCCCCCGCGCCCTCTGCTTGGAAGCGCAGGCGGACGCCGTTCGGGTCGGCGATCTGCGTAACGTCCAGCCGGTAGGGCAGGGGGCGGGCGCGGCGGATGCCAGGTTCCTGTGCAGGCGCTCCGATCAGGCTGGGTGCCTGCGGGCTGACCTGTCCTTTGATGGCGGCGGCGCGGGCGGCGTCCTCGCGCGGGTCGGGCAAGGCGGGCGTGGCATCGTCCTGCGCCGCGAAGTCGAACGCGCTGGTCAGGTCGCCGCACACCGCGCGCCGCCAGGGTGAGATATTGGGCTCGTGAAAGCCGAACCGCGTCTCCAGAAAGCGGATGACGCTGGTGTGGTCGAAGACCTGCGAATTGACCCAGCCGCCCCGGCTCCAGGGCGAGACGACATACATGGGCACGCGCGGACCCAGGCCGTAGGGGCGGCCACGAAAATCGGGCTTGTCGAGGATCGCATCGCCGACCGAGGGCACGTCATGATATTCGCCCGTCAGCTCGACCGTCGATCCGCCCAGCGGCTTGCCATCGGCTCCGCGCGACGGCGGGGCGGGCGGGGGCATGTGGTCGAAAAAGCCGTCATTCTCGTCGAACATCACGAACAGGGCGGTGCGCGCCCAGACCTTCGGGTCGGCGGTCAGCGCGTCGAGCACGTCCGCCGTATAGGCCGCGCCCTGTGCCGGGCTGGAGGGATTGGGGTGCTCCGACCCGGCGGCGGTGGCGATGATATAGGAGACCTGCGGCAAGCGCCCCGCCAGCACATCGGCCTTCAGCATGTCCAGTCCGCGCGTGGTGATCGCGCGGTCCTTCAGGTCCGGATCGCCTTTGCCCTGATGCGCATCCCGGAACGCCTGGAAGCCGACCAGCGGATTGTCGGTGAAATTGTCCGCCATGTCCTGATAGATGCGCCAGTCGATGCCCGCCGCCTGCATTCGCTCGACCACGGTCGTCCAGCGATAGGGATCGGCCGCGCCGCCATTCTCGGCGAAGCTGTCATGCGAATTGCCGATGGCCGGGCCACCCGCCCGGCCTGAGGGGTCGTTGGTCCCGCTCCACAGGAACAGCCGGTTGGTGTTGGTCCCCGTCTGCACCGCGCAGTGATAGGCGTCGCAAAGGGTGAACGCCTCGGCCAGCGCGAATTGGAAGGGCAGGTCGGCGCGGGCATAATGGCCCATGGCGCGCTGCTGCTTCGCCTCCGGCCAATGCGCCATCCGGCCCTCGTCCCAGGCGGCCTGCGCATCGGGCCAGGCGTGCGGGGTGCCCTCCATGCGCATCAGCGCGAACTGTTTGTCGGTGTCGAGATGGAAGGGAGAGACGAGGCGCGGGCCGCCTTCGGCCGTGCGGTCGAGCTGTTGCCAGACGGTGCGCGGTGCGCCGTCCGATGATGCAACCGGGATGGGGAAGCGGTCGCCGAACCCGCGTACGCCGCGCATCGTGCCGAAATAGTGATCGAAGCCGCGATTCTCCTGCATCAGGATGACGACATGCTCGACATCGCGGATGGTCCCGGTCCGGCGGTCGGGCGCGATGGCGGCGGCGCGGGCGATGGCTGGGGGAAGGGCAGCGGACCCGGCAAGGGCGGCTCCGGCGGAGAGAAGGGTGCGGCGCGAGAAGGTGACCATGTCCCGCCATGGCGGAGATCGTTGACGTTTTGGTGACGGCCCATTCCTCCCCGTGCCGGGGAGGCTATGCCCACTATACGCCGACTATATGCGAAACCGGGCAATCGCTCTCGAATTGCTACGCCGCCCAGGCCTAATTGCCGGGCCCTGGAGGTCGCCAGGTTCACAAGGCGGCCCGTCCATAGGGGCCTATATGAAGACCATGATGTTGAGCGCCGCCACGGCGCTGTTCGTGTTTCCCGCCGCCGCCTCGGCCCAGACCGCCGAGACCGCGCCGCCGTCGCCGGTGACGGTCAGCGGTTCGGCCGCGATCGTCTCCGACTATCGCCTGCGCGGCATTTCGCAGTCGGACACGCATATGGCGGTGCAGGCCGGGATCACCGCGACCCATGAGAGCGGCGTCTATGTCGGCACCTGGGCGTCGAACCTGGCGGGGTGGGGCACGTTCGGCGGCGCGAACATGGAGCTGGACCTGATCGGGGGGTACAAGACCAAGATCACGCCGAACGGCACGCTGGACGTCGGCCTGACCTGGTACATGTATCCGGGCGGCGCGAACAAGACCGACTATGCCGAACCCTTCGCCAAGCTGTCGGGCACGACCGGCCCGGTCTCGCTGACCGCCGGTGTCGCCTATGCGCCCAAGCAGCAGGCGATCGGCAAGTGGTACAACAACGGCGCGAGTGCCGCCGCCGGTGTCTATGACAATCCCGGTGCCAAGAGCGACAATCTGTACCTCTGGGGCGACGGCGCGGCCGCGATCCACGGCACGCCGTTCACCGCCAAGGCGCATATC
>JAAIGG010142473.1_pt1 | contig 67926 bp, 64 predicted proteins | sample 6487391 | NCBI WGS metagenome assembly JAAIGG01 (sample SAMN13974130, study PRJNA590717) | phyllosphere metagenome | biome: asymptomatic weeds; feature: pooled weeds collected from a community garden; material: weeds; isolation source: pooled asymptomatic leaves from various weed species from...
CTGGGCCTCCAGATCGCCGACGTGAACCAGACGCTGTCGATCGCCTTCGGCTCGGCCTATGCGAACGATTTCGTCCGCGAAGGCAATGTGTTGCGCGTCTATCTTCAGGCCGATGCGCCGCAACGCATGTCGCCCGAGGACGTGCTCGCGCTGCGCGTCCGCAATGCGCAGGGCAATATGGTGCCCTTCTCGTCCTTCACGAAGGTCCGCTGGCAGAATGGGCCGCAGCAGTTGGAGCGGTATAACGGTTATCCGTCGCTCACCATCTCGGGCATGGCGGCACAGGGTCAGTCGACCGGCACCGCGCTGAACGAGATGGAGAAGATCGCGCGCGAGGTGATGCCCGCGGGCATGAGCTTCGAATGGACCGGCACCGCCTATGAGGAGCGTCAGGCGGGCGGCCAGATCGGTCTGCTGCTGGGTCTGTCGCTGGTCGTGGTCTTCCTGTTGCTCGCCGCGCTCTATGAAAGCTGGGCGATCCCGCTGGCCGTGTTGCTGGTGGTGCCGTTCGGCGTGCTTGGCGCGGTGCTGATGACGATCCTGCGCGGTTTTTCGGCGGACGTGTACTTCAATGTCGGGCTCATCACGATCATCGGTCTGGCGGCGAAGAACGCGATCCTGATCGTCGAGTTCGCCATCGAGGATCAGCAGGCGGGCCGGACGCCGTTCGAGGCAACGGTGGAGGCGGCGCGGCAGCGTCTGCGCCCCATCCTGATGACCAGCCTCGCCTTCATCCTGGGCATGGTGCCGCTGTTCATCGCCAGCGGGGCAGGGGCGGCCAGCCGCCGCGCGGTCGGCACCGGCGTGATGGGCGGCATGATCGCGGCGACGGCGTTCGGCATCTTCTTCACGCCGGTTTTCTACATAGCGGCGAAAAAGTGGTTGGCCCGCGAGCATGACCATGAGGCCGAGGATGCCGCCGAAGAGGCGCGCGAACGTGAGACACGAACCGGCCATGAGGAGGGCCCGGCCCATGCGTAAGGGCTTTTCCCGCATCGCCGCCGCACTGGCGCTGACCAGCGCCCTGACGGCCTGCAACCTGGCGCCGCAATATCGCCAGCCTGTCGCCCCCGTGTCCGCCTCCTATCCCGAGGCGATGGCGGGCAGCCGGACGGCGTCCGAGATCGGCTGGCGCGAGTTCTTCGCCGACGAGCAGCTCAAGGCCTATATCGCCGCCGCACTCGCCAACAATCGCGATCTGGCGCAGGCCGTAGCGCGTGTCGCCCAGGCACGGGCGCAATATCGCATCCAGGATGCGCAGCGCCTGCCCGCGCTGGATGCGTCGGCATCGGCATCGCGGACCCGCGTGCCGCTCAATTCGCTGGGCTTCGGCGACGCCCTGCCCGGCGGCGGGGACGCGCAGAATCCGACCTCGATCACCTATAACCAGTTCGCGGTCGGGGCCCGGGTTTCCAGCTTCGAGCTGGATTTCTGGGGCCGCGTCCGCAACCTGGCCGAGGCGCAGCGGCGGCAATATCTGGCGACCGTGGAGGCAGAGCGCGCCTTCCGCCTGTCACTGGTGGGGCAGGTCGCCGCGACCTATCTCCAGATCCGCGCGGCGGAGGAGCAGATCGCCCTCGCCGAGCGGACCGTCACCAGCCGCCGCGAGGGGCTGGGGATCGCCAAGCGGCGCATGGATGCGGGCGTGACCTCCAGCGTCGATTACGACCAGGCGGCGGCATTGCTGACCCAGGCGGAGACGCAGCTCGCCGAGCTTCGCCGGACGGTGGCCCAGTCGCAAAATCTCCTGACCGTGCTGGTCGGCGGACCGATTGCCGGGCCGCTTCCGGCGGGCCGGCGGCTGGGCGACCAGAAGCAGTTTGCGGATATCGAGCCGGGTTTGCCCTCGGCCTTGCTGGTCAACCGCCCGGACGTGCTCCAGGCCGAGCAGCAATTGCTGGCGGCCAACGCCAATATCGGTGCGGCACGCGCGGCCTTCCTGCCCAGCATCTCGCTGACCGGGCTGGCGGGCTTCGTCTCGCCTGCGCTCAGCAGCCTGATCGACGGCAATTCGCAGCAATATCAGGTGCAAGGCGCGGCCTTGCTGCCGATCTTCGACTGGGGCCGCCGCAACGCGCAGTTGAAGCTCAGCCGCGCCCAGGCGGACGAACTGACCGCCGCCTATCAGCGGACGGTCCAGGGCGCGTTCCGTGAGGTGGCGGACGCACTGGTCGCCCGTCGCCGCTATGCCGAGCAGATCGAGGCGCAGACCCGCGCGGTCGATGCGCAGCGTCGCCTCGCCCGGACGGCACGGCTTCGCTACACCAACGGCATCGCCATCTATCTCGAAGTGCTGGATGCCGAGCGCAACCTGTTCTCTGCCGAGCAGCAGTTGCTGACGCTGCGCAGCGCGGCGCTTCAGAACGACGTCACCCTCTATGTCGCGCTGGGCGGTGGCCTGCGCGAGGGTCGGGCGGCGTCGACGGTTCCCGCGAACGGCTAATCCCCCCTTCCCAGTCGTCGCGGTCGAGCGAGGGGCGTGCGGGATATCCTCCCGTGCGCCCCTTTGCTTTGTGGTGGGCGCAGCGTAGCGGAGGTGGCTGGAAAGCGAGGATCTGGAATGACGCATTGGACGATCGGGATCATCGGCGGGTCGGGCCTCTATGCCATCGATGCGATGGAGGATGTCGAGACGCTGGTCCTCGACACGCCCTGGGGGGCGCCATCGGATACGCTCGTTCGGGGGCGGATCGGCGCGGTGCGCTTCGTCTTCCTGCCGCGTCATGGTCGCGGGCACAGGCTTTCGCCGACCGAGGTCAATGCGCGCGCCAATGTCCATGCGCTGAAGCTGGCGGGCTGCACCGACGTGCTGGCGATCTCGGCGATCGGGTCGCTGCGCGAGGAACTGCCGCCGGGCCATTTCGTCGCGGTCGACCAGTTCATCGACCGGACCGTGCACCGGGATACCAGCTTCTTCGGCTCGGGGCTGGTCGCCCATGTCTCGATGGCCGATCCGGTTTGTCCGCGTCTTTCAACGCTGGCCGCCCATGCGGCGGAGCGGGCTGGGGCCTCGGTCGTCCATGGCGGAACCTATCTGGCGATGGAGGGGCCGCAATTCTCGACGCGGGCGGAAAGCCATCTCTATCGGCAATGGGGCGCGGACGTGATCGGCATGACCGCCATGCCGGAGGCCAAGCTCGCGCGCGAGGCGGAGCTTCCCTATGCGCTGATCGGCATGGTCACCGACTATGACTGCTGGCGCGAGGGGGAGGCGCATGTCGAGGTCGATGCGGTGCTGGCGCAACTCGTCGCCAATGCCGCGGCGGCCCGCGCGCTGGTGGTCGAACTGGCGGCGCTGCTGCCGGAGGAGCGGACCGCCTCGCCGATCGATACCGTGCTCGATCAGGCGCTGATCACCCATATCTCGCATGTGGATCGGGCCAAGGCGGAAAGCCTTGGCCCGATCGTGTCGCGCGTGCTGGCCGCGCGGGGGGGATGAGGATCAGTCCTCGACGATCTGGCTGTTCTTGGCCGTGTCGCGCATCCGCAGATAGACGATCAGCGAGATGCCGATCATCGCGGTGACATACCAGTAAAAGCCCTGCTCGAAGCCCGCCTTCTTGAACAGCAGGGCGACCGATTCCGCGGTGCCGCCGAAGATGGTGTTGGCCAGCGCATAGGGCAGGGCGACGCCCAGGGCGCGGATATGCGCCGGGAACAGCTCGGCCTTCACCACCGCGTTGATCGAGGTATAGCCGGTCACGATGATCAACGCCGCCATGACCAGCGCGCCTGCGACCATCGGATCGCGCGTCGTCTCCAGCGTCGAGAAGATGGGATAGGTGAACAGCACACCCGCAATGCCGAACGCGACCATCAGCGGCTTGCGACCGATCCGGTCGGACAGGCCGCCCGCTACCGGCTGGAGCAGCATGAAGACGAAGAGGGTAACGGCATTGATCTGGCTCGCGACCTCACGGCTGAAGCCGCTGGTGTTGACCAGGAACTTCTGCATGTAGATCGAATAGGCATAGAAGGCGAGGGTGCCGCCCGCGGTCAGCAACATGACCGTCAGCGTTTCCTTCGGGTGCTTGGTGAAGAGCTGGACCAGGCCGGACTTGGGCGCACCCTCTTTCTTGGCATTCTCGAAGCTCTTGGTTTCCGCCAGGCCGCGCCGGATGTAGAAGACCACCACTGCCAGCACCGCGCCCAATGCGAAGGGAATGCGCCAGCCCCATTCGTCCAGCGCCGCCTCGGTCATCGTCGCCTGAAGGATCAGCAGGACGCAGATGGCCAGCAACTGGCCCGAGATCAGCGTGACATATTGGAAGGACGAGAAGAAACCGCGCCGATCCTTGCCCGCCATCTCGGACAGATAGGTCGCGCTCGCGCCATATTCGCCGCCGACCGACAGGCCCTGCATCAGGCGCGCCAGCACCAGCAGCGCGGGCGCGGCGAGGCCGATCGTCGCATAGCCCGGCGTCACCGCGATGATCAGCGAGCCCAGGCACATCAGCGTGACCGACAGGGTCAGGCCCGATTTGCGCCCCTTGCGATCGGCATAGATGCCCATCACCCAGGCACCGATCGGACGCATGACGAAGCCCACCGCGAAGACCGCCGCCGCGCTCAGAAGCTGGGCGGTGCGGTTCTCCGACGGGAAGAAATGCGGCGCGAAGTACAGGGTGAAAGCCGAATAGACATACCAGTCGAACCACTCCACCAGATTGCCGGTCGACCCCCCGATGATGGACTTCAGGCGATGCCGACTGGAGTCGGCGGTGGCATAGGACATGCTATTATCTCCCGATGGTTTCTTTTTTTCGCGACGTCAGAAGCGGAAGCTAAGCCACCCGGCCCAGAAGTCCGAGCTTTTCAGATTGGCCCGCTGCAACACGGTGTCCGCCTTGAAATGTTCGTAACGTCCGACGAACGATAGACGCGGCGTGATGGTCCAGGTCGCCTGCAACCGGGCGACTTCGGCGACCTTCTTGCCGCGCACATTCTGCGTGCCCGCCAGCGCCGCACCGCTCGCGCGATAGACCGCGTCGAACTCGTCGGGTCGCCAGGCAAAGCCATATTCGGTGGCCAGGCGCACGCCCTTGATCGGCGTGAACGTGAAGTTCGGCGCGGCGTACAGCAGGTTGGTGGGCGTTAGGAACAGGCCGTAGCTGTAATAGATATTGTTGCCGAACAGGCCGCTGGTCGTGTTCAGCTCGCCCGTGCGCTCATAGGCGCCGCCGCCCGAGCCATAGTCGAAATGGAACCCGACACGCGGCGCGTCGGCCTTCTTGCCCAGGCGATAGGTCTGGGCGACGAAGGCTTGCCATGCCGAGATCGGACGGTTGTTGAACGTGCCCAGCTGGTGGTTGAGCGTCCAGTCGATATTGACCGGTCCCGCGTCGCCATAAGCGTGGAGGCCGAGGAAATAGCGTTCCTCCAGCGCGGTGGTCGGGCCCCAGACCGCGCGGCGGTTTCGCAGCCGCCAGATGAACGGGTCGAGATAGAGCTTGGACCCGCCGAACAGCTTGGGCGACAGGCGGAACCCGAAGGTCGCGCCGCTGAAGCGGACGTCGGGGTTGGTCTTGTCGTCGCCGATCCCCTTGAAGCCATAGGTCACATAATTGAGATCGAACACATCGACCCGCGCATCCTTGCCGCGCGCATAGGCGCGCACGCCGTCGAGCACGAAATAGAGCGTGTTGTTGTCCCGGCCCACGGTCAGGAGCTGCGGCCCGTCGAAGAATTCCTGTCGCCCCGCGCGCACCCCGACATCCAGACCCAGCGCCTTGCCCTTCACCTCGGCGAAAAGCTGTTGCACCGCCAACTGGTTGCGCAGATTGCCGGCGGGCGTGCCCAGGTTGATGCCCTGTAGCTCCGCGCGGCCCAGTTCGCCGAAGACACGGAAATGGTCGCCCAGATGCACATCGGCCCCGCCGACGATGCGGGCGATGTCCTGGCGCTGCTGCTCCACCTCACGTAGATTGGGGTTGGTCGTGATGTTCACACGGGTCCGCAACTCGCCCGAGAAGGTGACATAGGATTTGCCATCCTCGGTCAGCTTCACGCACTTCAGCGCGTCGATGACATCGTCCCGCTTGGCCGGGTCGCAATATTTCCGCCAGTCCTCCGCCCAGCGCGACTGGTTATAACCGCCGACGGTGTTGCCGTCGCCCGCGGCGCTGGTGGGATAGGCGGTGCTGGCCGGGCTGGCCGGTTCGGCGGCGGCCTGCGGCGTGACGGTCTGGGCACCGGCGGGCGCGGCGAGCAGCCCCATCACGGTGACGGCAGCCGTACCGGCCAGCCCAACGAACTTCTTCATGAAAATCCCCTCATTCGGATCGATCTGCCGTAGCGCCGATCTTTCTTAGCATCCATAACAGGACTGGCCCGGTCGACAGCGTTCGGCCGGGCCAGGATGCGTGTCAGGCCATGGCGACCTGTGCCGCCGGAAGGGCGGGCTTGTTGTTCAGCGCGGCGTCGAGCGCATCCTTGTCGAGTGCGCCTTCCCAGCGGGCGACGACGACGGTCGCCACCGCATTGCCGATGAAGTTGGTCAGGCTGCGGCATTCCGACATGAACCGGTCAATGCCGAGGATCAGCGCCATGCCCGCCAGCGGCACGGTGGGCACGATAGACAGGGTGGCGGCCAGGGTGATGAAGCCCGCACCGGTGACACCCGCCGCGCCCTTGGAGCTGAGCATCGCGACGAGCAGCAGCGCGAGCTGCTGACCCAGCGACAGGTCGACGCCGCACGCCTGGGCGATGAACAGCGCCGCCAGCGTCATGTAGATGTTGGTGCCGTCCAGGTTGAACGAATAGCCGGTCGGCACGACCAGGCCGACGACCGACTTCTCGCAACCGGCCTTTTCCATCTTCTGGAGCAGGCTGGGCAGCGCGGCTTCGGACGAGGAGGTGCCGAGGACGAGCAGCAGCTCGGCCTTGAGGTAGCGGATCAGCTTCAGGACCGAGAAGCCGTTAAGGCGCGCGATGGTGCCCAACACGACGACGACGAACAGGATCGAGGTGAGGTAGAAGGTAGCGACGAGCGCGCCCAGGCTGATCAGGCTGCCGACGCCATATTTGCCGATGGTGAAGGCGATCGCACCGAAGGCACCGATGGGCGCGGCGCGCATCAGGATGCCGACCAGGCGGAAGACGACGACGCTCAACCGCTCCAGGCTGTTCAGCAGCGGCTTGGCGGGCTCGCCGACCAGCGCCATCGCAATGCCGAACAGGATCGCGACCATCAGCACCTGTAGGATGTTACCTTGAGTGAAGGCGCTGACCAGCGTGTCGGGAATCATGCCCAGCAGGAAGCCGGTGATGGTGGTGTCATGCGCCTTCGCGGCATATTCCGTCACCGACCCGGCGTTCAGCGTGGCGGGATCGACATTCATGCCCGCGCCCGGCTGAACGACATTGGCGACGATCAGGCCGACGATCAGCGCGAAAGTCGAGACGGTGATGAAGTAGAAAAAGGCCTTGCCCGCGACGCGACCGACCGAGCCAAGTTCGCGCATCCCGGCGATGCCGGTGACCACGGTCAGGAAGATGACGGGGGCGATGATCATCTTGACCAGCTTGATGAAGCCGTCGCCGAGGGGCTTCAGCGCCTCGCCGAAGCTCGGCCAGAAATGGCCGATGATCGCGCCTAGCGCGATCGCGAATATGACCTGTACGTAAAGATGCGACCAGATCCTCGCCCGCTTGGGCGCCTCTGCTACGGCATAATCTTGGGCGATCATCGCTTTCGTCATCCTCTGCAAAAAAGGGTCCGGGCGCGGTGGGCCGCGCTCCGTCTTGCGGACACTGTGGCGGATTACGGCGCAAATCCAAAATTTTTAGGAATGCACGTCAAGCCATTGATATAAAATGGCAAAATATGGTGGAGGCGTGGGTGTCGCGCGAAATTCCGCATGGCCTTGGCCGCTCGGTTGCGATATTTCGCACATATGGCAGACACGTCCTCCCTGACGCTGCGCTACGTCCGGCGATTTGCGTGGCCGGTGATCGCGGTCCTCCTGCTCGCACTGGCGGCATCGCTGGGACTGCGGGTCTATGCGCATCGTCAGGCGATGGCGTCGTTGCGCGCCGATGCGAACCGTATCGCCCGTCAGCAGGAGCGATTGCTCAACAGCGAGTTGCAGCGTTTTCGCCTACTGCCCATCGTGCTGGCCGAATATCCCGATGTGGGTGCGGCGCTGCGCAACGGGTCGAGCCAGGCCGTCGCGCGACTGAACGAGAAGCTGCGCGGGCTGGCCGAACGGACCGGGGCGCCCGTCATCTACGCCATCGACCGACAGGGGCGGACGATCTCCGCCTCCAATGCGGGCGAGCCGGAAAGCTTCGTCGGTCGCGACTATAGCTTCCGCCCCTATTTCCGGCAGGCGCTACGCACCGGAACGTCGGAATACTTCGCGCTGGGTAACACCAGCCATCGCCCCGGCCTGTTTCTGGCGCGCCGTATCGGTCCCGCCAATGCCCCCGACGGCGTGGTGGTGGTGAAGGTCGAGTTCGCGCGCATCGTCCAGGCCTGGGCCAGCGATCCGGGGCAGACGCTGTTGCTCGACGACCACGGCGTCGTCGTGGTGACGACCGATCCCCAAGCGCAATTCACCCTCACGCGCCCGCTGACCCCGATCGCCCGCGCCGAGATCGCCGAAAGCCAGCAATTCGGCGAGCGGCAATTGCGCCCCGGTCCGCTGCGCACCATCGGCGACCGGGCGATCGCCCGCGACGGCACCCGCTATGTCGTCGGTCAAAAGCCCGCGCCGTTGCCCGGCTGGCAGTTGGTCCATGTCCTGCCGTCCGCGCCCGCGATGCAGGAGGCGGATAGCTGGGTCCGGTCGGCCACGGCGCTGATCGTCGTCGGGCTGATCGGGCTGACCCTGCTGACGATCTGGCGGCGGACGCGGGCGGAGCGCGCGGCCCTCGCGCGTGAGGCGCTGGAGGCGGAAGTCGCGCGGCGCACCGCCGAGTTGCGCGCCACCAACGATCGCCTGACCGTGGAGATCGCCGAACGTATCCGCGCCGACCAGCGGTTCCGCGCGGCGCGAGAGGAACTGGCGCAGGCCAACCGACTGGGGTCGCTGGGTTCGATCACGGCGGGCGTCGCGCATGAGATCAACCAGCCGGTGGCGGCGATCCGCACGCTGGCGGACAATGCGCGGACCTTCCTGTCGCGCAGCCAGCCGGACAAGGCGGAAGGCAATCTCGCCACCATCGTCTCGCTGACCGAGCGGATCGGATCGATCGTCCAGGAGATGCGGCGTTTCGCCCGGCGGGGTACGCAAGGATTGGGGCAGGTGTCGCTGGACGAGGTGCTGGACGGCACGATGCTGCTGATCGGCGACCGGTTCCGCAGCGCGGGCGTCGCGCTGGAGCGGCCCCTGGGCGGCGCGCTGCCGATCGTGGTAGCGGGACGGGTGCGGTTGGAACAGGTGCTGGTCAACCTGCTCCAGAACGCGCTGGATGCGGTGGCGGGGCGGCCCGATCCGCGCGTCCGCTTGACGGTGGAGGAGCACGTGGACGGCATCGACCTGACCGTCGAGGACAACGGGCCGGGGCTGGACCCGGCGATCGCGTCGGACATCTTCACCCCCTTCGTCACCGGCAAGCCCGATGGGCTCGGCCTGGGGCTGGGGATCGCGCGGGACATCATGACGGAGTTTGGCGGCATGTTGGAAACCATCCCCTCGACCCTTGGCGGGGCGGGCTTTCGGATCAGGATGCGCAGGGTATGAGCGAGGCGGGCATGATCGCGGGAGGCGTGAGCGGGGGTTTGCGTGTCCTGCTGGTCGATGACGACACGGTGCTCCGCCAAGCACTGGCCCAGTCGTTCGAGCTGGCGGGGATCGATGTCGAGGCGCATGGCGATCCGCTGGCCGCGCTGGCGACGGTCTCGCCTGATTTTCCGGGCATGGTCGTCTCCGACATCCGGATGCCGGGAATCGACGGGATCGAACTGGCCCGGCGGATCGCGGGGATCGACGCGGAGATACCGGTCATCCTGATGACCGGCCATGGTGACGTGCCGATGGCGGTCGCCGCGCTGAAGCAAGGTGTGTTCGACTTCGTCGCCAAGCCCTTTGCCGCCGATCACCTGATCGCCAGTGCCGAGCGCGCCTTGGAGATGCGGCGGCTGGTCCTCGACAATCGCCGCCTGCGGCTGGCGGCGGAGGAGGCGCAAGGGGCCTATCCGCTGATCGGCGAGACGCCCGCGATGATGCGCCTGCGCGACACGGTGCGGCAGGTCGCGCAGGCCGATGTCGATGTGCTGGTCGAGGGGGAGACGGGGACCGGTAAGGAACTGGTCGCGCTGCTGCTCCATCGCTGGAGCGCGCGGCGGACCCGGCCCTTCGTCGCGGTCGATTGCGCGGCTCTGCCCGAGGCGATCGCCGAGGACGAGCTGTTCGGTCAGGCGCATGGCCGGACACCGGGGCGGATCGCGGCGGCGCATCGCGGTACGTTGTTCCTGGACGAGGTCGACAGCATGGCTCCCGCGCTGCAAGGCCGGATGCTGCGCGTGGTCGAGGAGCGCGAGGTGCGTGCGATCGGCGCGGAGGACCCGCAACTGCTCGACCTGCGCATCGTCGCGGCGGCCAAGTCGGATCTGGCACGCGCGGTGGAGGAGGGACGGTTCCGGGCCGATCTGCTCTATCGCCTGGACGCGGTGCGGCTGCGCGTGCCGCCTTTGCGCGAACGGCGCGCCGATGTGCCGTTGCTCTTCGCCCATTTCCTGCGCGAGGCGGCGGAGCGGTTCGGACGTGCGGTGCCGATGATCGACGGCGGTATCCAGGCGCGGCTGCTGTCGCACGACTGGCCGGGCAATGTGCGCGAGGTCCGCAACTATGCCAATCGCGTCGCGCTGGGCCTGAGCGCTGAGGGCGGGGAGTCGGGCGATCCGATGCCTTTGCCCGAGCGGGTGGAGCAGTTCGAGGGCGCGACGATCCGCAGCGTGCTGGAGGAGGTGGCGGGCGATGTCCGCGCCGCGCTGGGCGTCCTGGGCATTCCGCGCAAGACATTCTACGACAAGGTCGCGCGGCACGGTATCGACCTGAACGCCTATCGCCCCAATCGCGCTTGACGCCACGCCGGGGGCGGGGGACCATGGCCACCACGACGCCGACCATCGGCGCGGGGTTAGGAGAATGCCATGGAGGATGCCGCCGCCCGGCTGGCCCGCGATCCGCGCTATATCGCGCTCGTTCGCCGGCGAGGACGCTTTACCACCGTGCTGACGATCATCATGCTGATCGTCTATTTCGGGTTCATCCTGACCATCGCCTTCGACAAGGCCTTGCTCGCCCGATCGATCAGCGGCGGGGCGACGAGCTGGGGCATTCCGATCGGACTGGGCGTGATCGCGCTCGCGATCCTGCTGACCGGCCTGTATGTCTGGCGCGCCAATCGCGACTTCGATCCCGTGATCGACCAGTTGCGCGCCGAGGAACGGGCATGAGGCGCGTCGTTCCGGCGCTGGGCGTGCCGCTCGCCCTGCTGCCCGCGTCGGCGGCGAGTGCCCATGCCATCGGTCCGGCCGTGCAGCAGGCGACCAACTGGACCGCGATCGGCATGTTCGCCGCCTTCGTCGCGCTGACGCTGGCGATCACCCGCTGGGCGGCGCGGCGGACGCGGACCGCCTCCGACTTCTATACGGCGGGTGGCGGGATCACCGGCTTCCAGAACGGGCTGGCGATCGCGGGCGACTTCATGTCGGCGGCATCCTTCCTGGGTATCTCGGCGCAGATCTATGCCGATGGCTATGACGGGCTGATCTATTCGATCGGTTTCCTCGTCGGCTGGCCGATCCTGCTCTTCCTGATGGCGGAGCGGTTGCGCAACCTGGGGCGGTTCACCTTCGCCGATGTCGCCTCCTTCCGCTTCGCGCAGACGCCGGTGCGGATGGTTGCCGCATGCTCGACGCTGCTCGTCGTCCTCTTCTATCTGATCGCGCAGATGGTCGGGGCGGGGCAGTTGATCCGGCTGCTCTTCGGGCTGCCCTATGGTTATGCGGTGGTGATCGTCGGGGTGCTGATGACCCTCTACGTCCTGTTCGGGGGCATGACCGCGACGACCTGGGTCCAGATCGTCAAGGCGATGATGCTGCTCGGCGCGGCGAGCTTCATGGCGATCGCGGTGCTCGCCCGGTTCGGGTTCAGCCCGGAGGCGCTGTTCGCCCGCGCGGTCGACGTGAAGACCGCGCTCGCCGCATTGGCGGGTGCGGGGCCGGACGAAGCGGTGGCCAAGGGCCGGGCGATCATGGGGCCGGGCGGCTTCATCAAGGACCCGATCTCCGCCATCTCGATCGGCGCGGCGCTGATGTTCGGGACCGCCGGATTGCCGCATATCCTGATGCGCTTCTTCACCGTTCCCAATGCCAAGGCGGCGCGCAGTTCGGTGCTGTGGGCGACGGGATGGATCGGCTATTTCTACATCCTGACCTTCGTGATCGGTTTCGGCGCGATCGTGCTGGTCGCGACCGATCCGGGCTTTCTCGATGCCGACGGGGCGTTGCGTGGCGGCAGCAACATGGCCGCGATCCATCTGGCGCAGGCGGTGGGCGGTAATCTGTTCCTGGGGTTCATCTCGGCGGTGGCGTTCGCGACCATCCTGGCGGTGGTGGCGGGGCTGACCCTGTCGGGCGCGTCGGCGGTCAGCCATGACCTTTATGCGACGGTCATCAAGAAGGGGCAGGCGGACTCCGCCTCCGAACTCCGCGTCTCGCGGATCACCGTCCTGGTGCTGGCGGTGGTGGCGATCCTGCTGGGCATCGTGTTCGAGAAGCAGAATGTCGCCTTCATGGTCAGCCTGGCCTTCGCGCTGGCGGCCTCGGCCAATTTCCCGGTGCTGCTGCTGTCGCTGTTCTGGTCGGGCTGCACGACGCGCGGCGTGGTGGCGGGGGGACTGGTGGGATTGCTCACCGCGCTGGTCCTGACGATCCTGTCGCCCGCCATCTGGGTGAAGGTGCTGGGCTATGACGCGCCGATCTTTCCCTATGGTTCGCCGACCATCTTCTCGATGCCGCTCGCCTTCCTGACGATCTGGATCGTGTCGATCACAGACCGCACCGGCCGTGCGGCGGTCGACAGGGCGGGCTATCCGGCGCAGCGGGTCCGGTCGGAAACCGGGATCGGCGCCTCGTCCGCCCATCAGCATTGACAGACTGTGCCCGCTGTCTCGGAACGGGGCAGCGGGCCGGGTTTTCCGCGCCATTCTGCGGATGCCGAAATGGTGAATGCGGCGTTAACATTTTCACCATGAGACGCCGCCTGATCCTCACCAACGAAGCTGCCCGCCACCCCTTTCGGCGTTCGCTGCCGCCGCCCGTGACCCAACGACAGCGGCGCGAGGACGATCAGGATTTTCGCCTGTTCGTCCTCAGCTTCACGGCCTTCTTCATCTGTATCTACAGCTTCCTGCTCTGATCAGGCGGGGTCGACGCATCCGTCATGGCAGGCCCGGTGGAGCCTGAGCGCCAGCCAGGCTGAAACCAGGCACATGCCCGCCACCAGAAACAGCATGTTTTCGGGCGTCACGCCCGCCGCGCTGATGCCGAGCACCGCCGCCGAGCCGATCGTCATGGCGAAGCAGTTGACGATGTTGTTCGCCGCCACCGTCCGCGCGGTCTGATCCTTTTCGACCGTGGTCGTCAGGAACGCATAGAGCGGCACCACGAACATGCCGCCGGTCGTCGCGATGGCCAGTAGCGTCGCCAGGATCCCGATCGCGCGCGGCTCGGCCAGAAAGGCCTGCCAGCTATACAGGCCGCCATCGGGCGCGGGCGTCCAGTTGCGGCACAGGATCGAGAAGAGGACCACGAACGCGCCCATCGCGATGACCGACACGGGGGAGTAGCGCGCCGAAATCTCGCCCTTCAGCATGGTGTTGATGACCACCGACCCGATGGCGACCCCGATCGAGAAGATCGCGATGGCCAGGCTCGCCACCTCCTTGTCGGCGGTCAGGACATTCTTGACCAGCGGCGGGAAGACGATGATCAGCACCGAGCCGATCGTCCAGAAGAAGCTGATCGCGACGATCGCCAGAAACAGCCGCCGGATATGCAGCGTGGCCGCGATCAACCGCCACGACGCGGTGAAGGGGTTGAAGTTGAGCTTCAGCGACGGCCCTTCGCGCGGGGCGGGGGGCACTTGGCGCGCGGTGAACCAGCCGAGCACCGCGACGACCAGCACGCCCGCCGCCGCCACCTCGATCGGAACCCAACCGGCGACGACCGTGCCGAGCAGGATGGCGAGATAGGTCCCCGCCTCGACCAGCCCGGTGCCGCCCAGAATATCGTCGGGCTCCAGATGCTGGGGCAGGATCGCGTACTTGATCGGGCCGAAAAAGGTCGAATGCGTCCCCAGCGCCAGCACGGTGCCCAGCATCAGGCCCAGCCCGATATTGATATAGCCCGCCTTGGCGATCATCAGGCCCAGGGCACCGACGATCATGATGCCGATTTCGGCGGTCTTCACGATGCGGATGATCCGCGCCTTGTCATGGCTGTCCGCCAATTGCCCCGACAGCGCCGAGAGCAGGACGAAGGGCACGATCGACAGGCCGGTGGCCAGCGCGTTGAAGTTTGCCTCCGCATGGGCGTCGTTGAAGATCGCATAGGTGGCGAACAGCACCATCGACGTCTTGAACAGATTGTCGTTGAACGCGCCGAGAAACTGGGTGGTGAACAGCGGCAGGAACCGACGCCGCTTGAGAAGCCCGAGGGCATTGAGCATAACGAAAAATGGCCCGATCGTGGCAATAGGATGACGACAACATAGCCACGCCCGTCCGCATCGCCAACCGCTTAAAGCGGTTTGTCATGGACGGGCGAGCGGTTAGAAGGCGTCATGCTCACGCTGCCCAACCTTTTGACGCTCTCGCGAATTGTGGCCGTCCCCCTGCTCGCGGGGCTGTTGTGGCAACCCCATTGGGAATGGGGGTACGGCGTCGCCTTCGCGCTCTACTGCCTGATGGGTATCACCGATTATTTCGACGGCTATCTGGCCCGCGCCCAAGGGGCGGTGTCGAAGCTGGGCATGTTCCTGGATCCCATCGCCGACAAGATCATGGTCGCCTCGGTCATCCTCGTGCTCGTCGCGGTGCAGGTGATCGGCGGGCTGAGCGTCGTCGCCGGGCTGATCATCCTGTTGCGCGAGATCGCTGTATCCGGCCTTCGTGAGTTCCTGGCGCAGTTGCAGGTGTCGGTGCCGGTCTCGCGGCTCGCCAAGTGGAAGACGACGTTGCAACTTATCGCGCTGGGCGGGCTTATCCTGGGCGGCGCGCTGCCCGGCTGGGCCTGGGTCCATAGCGTCTCGCTCGCCGCGCTCTGGGCGGCGGCAGTGCTGACGCTCATCACCGGCTGGGATTATCTGCGCGTCGGCCTCAAGCATATGGATAGCTGATGACCATCCTTTATTTTGCCTGGGTACGTGAGCGGATCGGGCTGGCCGAAGAGGCGCTGGCCCTGCCCGATGGCGTGGCGAGCGTCGCCGATCTGATCCGCTGGCTGGCGGCGCGCGGCGGCGGCTATGCCGAGGCGCTGGCCGAGCCCGAGCGGCTGCGCGCGGCGGTCGACCAGAATTTCGTCGGCCTCGATGCCTCGGTCGTCGGTGCGCGTGAGGTGGCGCTCTTTCCGCCGGTGACGGGCGGATGATCCGGGTCCATGTCTCGCCCGACCCGATCGACCTGACCGGGGAGATGACGCGGGTTGAGCAGGGGAATGTCGGCGCGGTTGCGAGCTTCTGCGGGCTGGTCCGTGCCGATGACGGCGTCGACGTGCTGGAGCTGGAACATTATCCCGGCGCGACCGAGGCGGCGCTGGAGCGGATCGCACAGACCGCGACCGAGCGTTGGTCGTTGCAGGCGGCGACCATCGTCCACAGGGTCGGCCCGATGCGACCGGGCGAGCGGATCGTGCTGGTCGTCACCGCCGCCCCGCATCGCCGCGATGCGCTGGACGCCTGTGCCTATCTGATCGACCGCCTGAAGACCGATGCGCCCTTCTGGAAGCGTGAGACGCGGGGCGATCAGGCTAGCTGGGTCGAGGCGCGCGATAGCGACACGGCGGCGGCGTCACGCTGGCAGGCCTGACTCCGGCGGGTGTGAAAAAGGCGGAGCCGAAGCCCCGCCTTTCACGTGTCACTGCTTGGCGCGATCAGCCGATCTTCGGCACGTTGATGCCGTTGGTCAGGTGGACGACGCCGTTGGTCGCGTCGACATCCGCCTTGTCGACATAGGCCTTCTGCCCGTTGACGTCGGTCAGCATGATGTTGCCGTTCGGCCCGACCTGCGCGGTCAGCGGCTGTCCGGCGAGCGTGGTCAGCGTGGCGGTGCCGTTCCCGGCGGTGATCTGCGCCTTCAATTGCTCGGCGGTCAGCTTACCCGCTACGACATGATATTTCAGGATCGTGGCGAGCGTCGCCTTGTTGGCGGGCTGGCTGAGCGTGTCGAGCGCACCGGGGGGCATCCGGCTGAACGCCTCGTCGCTGGGCGCGAAGACGGTGAAGGGGCCCGGGCCGGACAGATCTGCGGTGAGGCCCGCGGTCGCCACCAGCTTGGCCAGCGTGCTGCGGTCCGGGGTGGCGGCCAGGACCTGGACGATGGTGCCGGTGGCGGCGGGCGTCGCCTGCGCCGGGGCGGCGGGGGCTGCCGGAGCCGTTGGGGCAGGCGCGGTTTGGGCGGGGGCCGTCGTGGTCTGGGCCGTCGCCACACCGACACTGGTCAGGGCGGTGGCGGTGGCGAGGATCGCGAAGGTCTTCAACATGAAAGTCATACTCCCGTTCTTCTGGCGGCGGAGCGGGATCGCATCGCGCCGCATGGTGAAGGGCAGACCGGCGATGCGTGAGCGAAACGACCAGTCTGCGGGGGGTAACGCTCTTAATCCAGTTTTGGCACCAAAACGCCGTTGACGATGTGGATGACCCCGTTCGCCTGGGCCAGATCGCCCGCCTCGATATAGCTTTTGTTACCGCCAGCATCGGTCAGGGTGATGACCGACTGGGTCATGGTGACGGTCAGGGGTTCGCCCTGTACGGTTATGATCGTAGCGGTGCCGCCGCCCGCCGTGATCCGCCGCTGCAAGTCGGCGACGCCGACCGTCCCGGGTAGCATATGGAAGCGGAGCAGCCGGACGAGCGAATCGCGATTGGCGGGTTGCAGCAACTGCTCCTGCACGCCGGGGGCGAGGCGTCCGAACGCCTCGTTGGACGGCGCGAATAGCGTATAGGGCCCTGGTCCCGCCAGCGTGGTCGCCAGACCCGACGCGCGCACGGCGGCGACCAGTGAGGATAGCGAGGGCGTGGCGGCGGCATTGTCCAGGATGGTCCGGGTCGGCGCCATCGCCTGATCCGGCATCATCGGCGCTTCGGCGGGTGCGGGCGCGGCGGTCGAGGGGGTGGCGGGCGCGGCCTTCTGGTCCGCGCCTCGTCCGCAGGCCCCAAGCCCGATCAGGGCGACGAGCGGCAGCGCGGCCAGCAGGCGTCGTGCGGTAAGGGTCATGGGACACATCTCCTGAAACAATGGGGTCGGAGGCAAAGACGCGTGCGATACGCTCCGGTTGCGGATGGATGGGCGATGGGCGATCAGGCAGCCTCGCCCAGGACCTGCGCCAACAGGCGGAAATCCTTCTCGCGCGGGCTGGCCCGCCGCCAGACGAGCGCGATCTTGCGCATGGCGTTCTCCGCATCCAGCGGGCGGGCGGTGATGTTGGTATTCTCCAAAATCCCCGCACGCAGCGCCATTTCGGGCAGCATCGTCATGCCCAGCCCGTTATCGACCATCTGCACGATGGTGTGAAGCGACGTGCCCAGCATCGTTGCCTCCGCCCGCAATTCGGGCCGGTTGCACGCCGCCAGCGCATGATCCTTCAGGCAATGCCCGTCCTCCAGCAGCAGCAGTCGAGCCTCGTCGATCGCAGAGGCAGGAAACGCGGCGGGCGGGGACCGGTCCTCGTCGGTCGGGAAGGCGACGAACAGCCGGTCGTCGAATAGCGGCTCGGCCGTCACTTCGCCGCAAGCGAAGGGTAGAGCGAGCAGCACGCAGTCGGTGCGCCCGTTATGAAGGCGCTCGCAGGCCGGGCCGCTCGGCTCCTCGCGCAGGAACAGCTTCAGATCGGGATAGTCGCGGCGCAGGCGCGGCAGGATGCGGGGCAGCATGAAGGGCGCGATGGTCGGGATGACCGACATCCGCATCTCCCCCGACAACGGCCGCCCGGCGGCGCGCGCCATGTCGCCCAGCTCGTCCGCCTCGCGCAGCACGCGTCGCGCCTTGTCGGCGATCCGCTCGCCCAGCGGCGTGAAGCGCACGACGCGCCGGGTCCGCTCGACCAGCGTCACTCCGATCAGCGTCTCCAACTCGCGCAGGCCCGCCGACAGGGTCGATTGCGTGACGAAGCACGCATCGGCCGCCCGTCCGAAATGGCCGTGGTCCTGCAAGGCCACCAGATATTGCAGCTGTTTCAACGTAGGTAGATAGGTCGCGGCCATTGATCGTCTCAGTCGATTGCGATTTGACAAATAGCTTGTTGGATCGAACGCGCCAGTCCCCATATCCGTCGCTGCAACGAATACAGGCGGCCCACCGCCGATCGTGCGAGAGGATGGCTGAAGCCGAATTTTTGGGAAGAAATGGAGGCTATTGCCATGTTGACCGTTGGAGACAAGCTCCCCGCATTCACCGTTCCCGTCCAGCAGGGGACCAACGCGCTCCCCGCTGGCGAGACGATCAGCGACACCTCCTATGAGGGCAAGTGGAAGGTCCTGTTCTACTGGCCGAAGGACTTCACCTTCGTGTGCCCGACCGAGATCGTCGGCTATGCGCAGTTGAAGGACGATTTCGCCGATCGTGACGCCGTGCTGATCGGCGCGTCGACCGACACCGCGCATGTCCACCTGGCATGGCGCAAGTCGGACCCGGATCTGGCCGCGGCCGATTTCCCCTGGATCGCGGACAATGGCCGCGTCCTGGCCGACGCGCTGGGCATCGTCGACAAGAATGAGCATGTCGCCTACCGCGCGACCTTCATCATCGACCCCGACAATGTCATCCAGCACGTCACGATCAACGGCCTGAACGTCGGCCGCAACCCGCAGGAAACCCTGCGTGTTCTCGACGCGCTGCAGACCGACGAGTTGTGCCCGTGCAACTGGAACAAGGGCGACGACGTCCTCCAGCTCGCGGCCGAGTAATCCTGTCGTCCGGGGGCGGTAGCGTCCCCGGACCCATCATTCCCGACGCCCCGGCGAGGGTTGCCGATCCGCAATGGTCGGCGGCCCGGACTGGGGCGTCGTTTATCCGGAGCATGTCCCATGTCGCTCAAGGAATTTGCCGGGCAGTTGCCCGATTTCGCCAAGGACATTCGCCTGAATGTCGGATCGCTGCTCAACGAGACGGTGCTGAACGATCAGCGCAAATATGGCCTGCTGCTCGCCTGCGCCCACGGCACTGGCCACAAGCCGCTGGTCGAGGCTGCCGAGGCCGAATGCGCGCCCAAGCTGTCGCCCGAGGCCGCCAATGCGGCGCGCGCGGCGGCGGCGGTGATGGCGATGAACAACGTCTATTACCGCTTCACCCACCTGGCCGGGAACCAGGAATATCGCAACATGCCGGCCAAGCTGCGCATGAACGTGATCGGCGCGCCCGGGATCGACAAGATTGATTTCGAGCTGTTCAGCCTCGCGGTCTCGGCGATCAACGGCTGCGGCATGTGCATCGACGCGCATGAGGCGGTGCTGAAGAAGGCGGGTGCCTCGGCGGAGATCATCCAGACCGCCGTCCGTATCGCTGCGGTGATGCAGGCGGTGGCGACCATCCACTCGGCGATTGCATAAAAATCCTCCCCGGTACGGGGAGGGGGACCGCCGCGAAGCGGTGGTGGAGGGGGTTTCCCGCTGGATACCCCCTCCGTCAGGCCCATGGCCTGCCGAGAATTTACCCGGTAATCGCCTGATACAATCCCCAGAAGCTGGTCAGCGTCAGGATGACACCCACCAGCGTCAGCAGGATGCGCGGCGGCACCCGCTTGGCGAGCATCGCCCCGAACGGCGCGGCGAAGATACCGCCGATCAGCAACCCGACCGTCGCCATGGTGAACGCGCCCCAGCCGAGCTGGGTGATGAAGGTCGCCGAAATGGTCGCAGTCAGAAAGAATTCGGCCGTGTTGACCGTGCCGATGGTGGTCCGCGGCGCGGCGCCCTGCGCCAGCAGGTTGGAGGTCACGACCGGACCCCAGCCTCCGCCACCCGCCGCGTCCAGGAAACCGCCCAGAAAGCCCAGCGGCTCGACCACTTTCGGCTCCCGCGTATGCGCCTTGTGCCGCCAGGCACGGATCAGCAGGTAGAGGCCGATGGCGGTCAGATAGGCGAGGACGAACGGCTTCACCACCGCCGCGTCGATATTCGACAGGACATAGGCGCCCAGCGCCCCGCCGATCACGCCCGGGATCATCAGGCGCAGGAACAGCCGCCAGTTGACGTTGCGATGGACCGCATGGCTGATCCCCGAGACCGCCGTGGTGAAAGTCTCGACGCTATGCACCCCTGCGGACGCGGCGGCGGGCGGCACGCCCAGGCTGATGAGCAGGGTGTTCGAGATCACGCCGAACGCCATGCCCAGGGCGCCATCGACCACCTGCGCGGCAAAGCCGACCGCCACGAAGGGCAGGATATGGATCAGCTCGGTACTGGTCGGGTCCATCATGTCTCCTTGGGTCGTCCGGCCAGGGCCATGCCGTGTCGGCATCAACGCTGCAACAAAGATAGAGTTTGTCGCGCGGGCCCGCTTTATCCCGCTATCTGGATTTCGAGGACCGCCGTGCTTAAATGCACCTATCGCATCTGGGGACATGCTCATGCCGAGCCGTTTGGCCGCTTATCTCGATTCGATCCGGGCCCGCGACCCCGCGCCGCATTCGCGGGCGGAGATATTGCTGTATCCAGGCGTCTGGGCCCTGGCCGGTCACCGGATCGCGCATCGTCTCTATCGTGCGCGTGCCTTTTTCCTGGCACGGCTGGTCAATCACTTCACCCGCTTCCTGACCGCGATCGACATCCATCCGGGTGCCGAGATCGGGCGCAATTTCTTCATCGACCACGGCTTCGTCGTGATCGGCGAGACGGCGGTGATCGGTGACGACGTCACCATCTATCAATGCGTGACGCTGGGCGGGACCAGCCCGGACAATGGCGTGGCGGGCAAGCGTCACCCGACGCTGATGGATGGCGCGATCATCGGTTCGGGCGCGCAGGTGCTGGGACCGATCACCGTCGGTCCGCGGGCCCGGGTCGGGGCCAACGCGGTGGTGACCCGCGACGTGCCCGAAGGCGCGGTGATGGTCGGCATCCCCGCGCGCCCGACGGTGGTGGAGGGCGGTGCCGCGCCCGAACGGCGTTTCGTCCCCTATGGCACGCCCTGTTCGGATGTGTTCGATCCGCAGACGCAGAAGATCGAGTTGCTGCGATGCGAGCTCGACACGATGCGGCGGCGGCTGGACGCGGTGCTGGCCGAGCAGGAAGAGAAGCGCGACCGCGCCTGATGGGGGTCCTGCCGTTTCCCAAGTCCCCGGGGCAGGTCGGGTTCGAGCGGACCGAACTCAACCGCATCCTGGACCTGTATGGCCGGATGGTGGCGGCGGGGCATTGGCGCGATTATGCCATGGATCTGGGGCGGGACGCGGCGATCTTCTCCGCCTTTCGCCGAACCGCCGAGCGGCCCGAATACCGGATCGAGAAGCGCCCCGCCTTGCGCAACCGCCAGGGCATGTGGGCACTGATCGGCGAGGGTGGGGCGGTACTCAAGCGCGGGCATGAACTGGGCCCGGTGCTCGCGCCCGTCGAGCGTCGCCTGATGAAATTGGTGGAGGAATAAGAAAAGCGCCGATCCCCTGAGGAACCGGCGCTTTTTCTACAGCCGGGTGAATGGCCGCTTACTTGCCGCCACGCTGGCGGCACTGGTCATATTGACCCTTTTTGCAGATCGGATAGCTCTTGAGCGGAGCAGGGGCCGGATAGGCCTGCGACGGGCTCGGAGCCTGCTGGAACACGACCGGCGCGCCCGGGGGCGGGGGCGATGCCATCGGTGGCTGGGCGGGCTGATAACCGCCGGCGGTCATCGTCGCGGCGGACGCGGCGGCATTGGCCTGGGTATCGCCGGTCGTGGTGTCGGTCGAGGCACCCGCCTGCATCCCGGCCTGGGCCGTGGTGTCCGTGGTCCCGGTCTGAGCCCCCGCCTGGGCGGTGGTGTCGGTCTGGGTCGTGGTCTGGGCCACGGCGGGCATGGCCATCAGCGCGGTGGCGGCCAGAAAAACGAGCTTCATGCGAATCTCCTGTTCAGAAGCGCAAGTGCGTTAGCGCGTGGGCAGAACGTCCCATGCCGCACTTGGCTCCCTCGTTTCGCTTGCGACCCGATCCTGACGCTTTTTTCAGCCTCCCGCGTCGAGCGAATAGCCCGCCGAACGCACGGTGCGGATGATGTCGGGCCGGTCGCCGATGTTGATCGCCTTGCGCAACCGCCGGATATGCACGTCAACGGTCCGGCTCTCGATATCGGAGTCGTGTCCCCAGACCGCGTCGAGCAGCCGCTCGCGCGAGAAGACCCAGCCGGGATGTTCGAGGAAATGCTTGAGAAGACGGAACTCCGTTGGCCCGAGCGAAACGACTTCGCCCGCGCGGCGGACCTTGTGGCCGACCGTGTCCATCTCGATATCGGCATAGGTCAGCGCCTCGCCCGCCAGCGCCGGACGCACGCGGCGCAGCACCGCGCCGACGCGGGCGACCAGCTCGCGTGGGGAGAAGGGCTTGGTGACATAGTCGTCCGCGCCCGTCTCCAACCCGCGTACCCGATCCTCTTCCTCGCCGCGCGCGGTCAGCATGATGATCGGCACGTTCGCCGTCTCGGGCGAGCGGCGCAGGCGGCGGCATACCTCGATCCCGGAAATCCCCTCGACCATCCAGTCGAGCAGGACGATGTCGGGCGTGCTCTCCCGCGCCAGGAGCAGGGCCTCCTCGCCGTCGGGCGTATGATTGACCTCGAAATCCTCGCGCTTGAAATGGAAGACGAGCAGTTCCGCGAGCGCGGCGTCGTCCTCGACCAGCAACATCTTTACGCGTGCCATGGTGCCTGTTCCCTCAAGAAGGCCAAGTGCCGCCGCGATCCCGCTCACCCATCTGGGTGCCGGTGGCGGCGAAATAGACCATCTCCGCGACGTTCGTCGCATGGTCCCCGATCCGTTCGAGATTCTTGGCGATGAACAGCAGGTGCGCGACCTGCCCGATCGTCTTGGGATTCTCGACCATATGGGTGACGAGCGTGCGGAAGATGGAATCGTAGAAATCGTCCAGCGCATTGTCGCTGTCGCGGACCCGCACCGCCGCCTCGGCATCGCGCGCGGCGAAGGCGTCGAGCACGTCATGCACCATCGCCGAGGCGATGCGCGCCATGGCGGGCAGGATCGAAATCGGCTCGATCCGGTCCTCGCTCTCGATCATCGGCACGCGCTTGGCGATGTTCTTGGCATAGTCGCCGATCCGCTCGACGACGCTGGCGATCTTCAGCGCGGCGACGACCTCGCGCAGGTCGTTGGCCATGGGCGCCCGAAGCGCGATGGTGCGTACGGCCAGCCGCTCGACCTCGGCCTCGATCAGGTCGATCGCCTTGTCATCGTCACGAACCTTGCGCGCGAGTTCCAGGTCGGAGCGTTGCAGCGCCTTGATGGCGTTGGCGATCGCTTCCTCGGCCAATCCGCCCATCTGGCTGATCAGCGCGCGCAACCGGCCGATATCGTTGTCGAAGGCTTTTACGGTGTGGTCCATGATCCTCGTCCTCAGCCGTACCGGCCGGTAATATAGTCCTTCGTCCGCTCTTCCCTGGGGTTGGTAAAAATGTCGGACGTCTTTCCGTACTCGACGAGCGTGCCGAGGTGGAAAAAGGCGGTACGCTGGGAGACGCGGGCTGCCTGCTGCATGTTGTGGGTGACGATCGCGATGGCGTAGCGGCCGCGCAGGTCGTGGATCAGTTCCTCGATCCGCGCGGTGGCGATCGGGTCGAGCGCGCTGCACGGCTCGTCCATCAGGATGACTTCGGGGTCGACGGCGATGGCGCGCGCGATGCACAGCCGCTGCTGCTGGCCGCCCGACAGCGCGGTGCCGCTTTCCAACAGGCGATCCTTGACCTCGTTCCACAGCCCCGCCCGGGTCAGCGAGCGCTCGACGATCATGTCCAGTTCGGCCCGCGAGGACGACAGCCCGTGGATGCGCGGGCCATAGGCGACATTCTCGTAGATCGACTTGGGGAAGGGATTGGGCTTCTGGAACACCATGCCCACCCGCGCGCGAAGCTGCACCACGTCCATCTCGGGCGCATAGATGTCCTGCCCGTCCAGCCGGACATCGCCCGACACCCGAGCCGACGGGATGGTGTCGTTCATCCGGTTGAGCGTCCGCAGGAAGGTCGACTTGCCGCAGCCCGACGGGCCGATGAACGCGATCACATGATCCATATCGACGTCGATCGAGATGTCATGGATCGCCTGCTTGGCGCCATAGGACACGCTGACGTTGCGCGCGCTTATCTTGGGGGTACTCACCAGCGTGTCTCGAACCGATTGCGGAGGTAGATGGCCAGCCCGTTCATCGCGAGCAGGAAGACGAGAAGGACGATGATCGCGGCAGAGGTCTTTTCGATGAAGCCCCGGTCCACTTGGTCCGACCACAGGAAGATCTGCACGGGCAGCACGGTCGCCGGATCGGTCAACCCGCGCGGCGGGGCAGCGATGAAGGCGCGCATGCCGATCATGAGAAGCGGCGCGGTCTCGCCCAGCGCGCGGGCCATGCCGATGATCGTGCCGGTCAATATGCCGGGCAGGGCCAGCGGCAGGACATGGTGGAAGATCACCTGCACCCGCGACGCACCGACCGCCAGCGCGGCGTCGCGGATCGACGGCGGCACCGCCTTGATCGCGTTGCGCCCGGCGATGACGATCACCGGCATGGTCATCAGCGCCAGGGTCAGCCCGCCGACCAGCGGCGCGGAACGCGGCAGCCCGAAGCTCCCCAGGAACACCGCCAGCCCCAGCAGGCCGAAGATGATCGAGGGCACCGCCGCCAGATTGTTGATCGACACCTCGATCATGTCGGTCCAGCGGTTCTTGGGCGCATATTCCTCGAGGTATAGCGCGGCCAGCACCCCGATCGGGAAGGCCAGCGCCAGCGTGACCAGCATGGTCAGCAGCGATCCCTTGGCCGCGCCCCATATGCCGACCCGCGTCGGGTCGGTCGCATCGGCGTCGCGGAGGAAGCCGATATTCCATCCGGTCGACACCAACCCGCGCGCCCGCAACCGGGCGACGACCCGCTCGGCCTCCGGCGTACCCTCGCCCTTGGCGGCGACGTCATAGGCGCTGGCGACGGGCAGGCGGAAATCACTGGTTCGACGGAGGAGCGAGGGATCGGCCTTCACCGCATCGCGGACCACGATCCACGCGCCGGGCGACAGCAGGTCGACTCCGTCCGGCCCCAAGGCATTGGTCGCCGCCCGGTCGACCGCATCCTCCAGCCCGGCACCCGCCAGTGCCAGATCGGCCCCGCGCCCCTTCAGCCGGACGGGCTCGATGGGAAGCTCCGCTGCCGCCAGATCGATCGGCAAGGTGACGCGCGTCTCGGTAAAGCCGCGAAAGCCCTGGGCGATCATCGTGATCAGCAGGAACGCCAGAAACGCCGCCGACAACGCGACGGCCGCTGCGCCCATCCGGCGGAACCGGCGCTCGGCGGCATAGCGGCGACGCAAGCGCCGCGCCATCGCCGGGCTGCCCCAGCGGTCTGCGGACGAGGGCGGCCTATTCATAGCTTTCCCGATACCGCTTCACCACGCTCAGCGCGACAATGTTGAGGAGCAGGGTGATGACGAACAGCGTCAGGCCCAGCGCGAAGGCGGCGAGCGTCTTGGGGCTGTCGAACTCCGCCTCGCCGGTCAGCAGGTCGACGATCTGGCGCGTGACCGTGGTCGTGCTGGCGAAGGGGTTCGCGGTCAGCGTTGCGACGCCGCTCGCCGCCATGACGACGATCATCGTCTCGCCGATCGCGCGGCTGACCGCGAGCAGGACACCGCCGACGACGCCGGGCAGGGCGGCGGGCAGCATGACGCGGGTGATCGTCTCGGACGGGGTCGCGCCCATCGCGAGGCTGCCGTCGCGCATCGAACTGGGGACCGCGGCCAGGCTGTCATCGGCCATGGACGAGACGAAGGGGATGATCATCACCCCCATGACCAGCCCGGCGGCCAGCGCGCTTTCGGACGAGGCCCAGTCGATGCCGATCGCGACCGCGAATTGCCGCACGGCGGGGGCGACGGTCAGCGCGGCGAAATAGCCATAGACGACGGTCGGGATGCCCGCGAGCACCTCCAGCACAGGCTTCATGATCCGGCGCACGCGCGGGGCGGCATATTGCGTCAGATAGATGGCGCTCATCAGGCCGAAGGGGATGGCGACCGCCATGGCGATCACCGCGCCGATGAAGAAGGTCCCCCAGAACAGCGGCACCGCTCCCAGCGACGCGCCGGGATCGCGCGGGTCGATGACCTGCGGGCTCCAATGGGTGCCGAACAGGAAGTCGGTGATCGGCACGACCGAGAAGAAGCGTCCGGCTTCGTACAACAGGGAGGCGACGATCCCGGCGGTGGTCAGGATCGCGATCAGCGAGGCGGCGAGGAGCATGCCCAGCACCACCCTCTCGATCCGGGTGCGTGCCGAGAAACCGGGCTTCACCCGCAGATAGGCATAGGCGCCCCCCGCCAGCGCCAGCAGCAGGACGATCGCGGTGGCGATCCAGTCGATCCGCGTCTGCGCCCGATCATAGGCGGGGGCGAGCGTCCGCGACAGCGCGTGGAAGGCGCCATGCGCACGCCCCGCCGCCAGCGCGCGCGCCTCGGACAGGATCGCCGCCCGCTCGAAACCCGGCGCGGGTAGTTGCGCGGCGGCGGGGACGTGCAGCACCATATCGGTGACGAGCGCGGGCGAGGTCGCCGACCAGATGGCGAGGAAGATCATCGGCGGCACTATGGTCCACAGCGCGACATACCAGCCGTGATGATGGGGCAGCGAACTGACCCGCACGCTGGACCGCCGCCGAAAGCCGAGTGCGCGCATCCGCGTCGAAGCCCAGGCGATGATGCCCAGCCCCAGGATCAGGATGAGGAGGATCACGCCGCTCATGACGGCAGATGCGCTGGATCGAGCGGAATTTCCCTGGTGATGATCGTGCGGGCCTGCGTTTGGACCGCAGCTGGCGACGCGATCAGGCCGCGCCGCGTCAGCGGGCCGTTCGTGCCCCAATTCGCGGCATAGAGCGTCAGGAAGCGCCGCAAGCCCGGAATCGCGTCGAGATGCGCTTTCTTCACATAGATGTAGAGCGGGCGGGACCCCGGATAACGATCGGCGGCGATCGCGTCATAGGTCGGTGCGACCCCGTCGATGGTGACGCCGTTCACGGTCTGGCGGTTCTCCTCCAGATAGGAATAGCCGAACACGCCCAACGCATCCGGATTGGCCTGGAGCTTCTGGACGATCAGATTGTCGTTCTCGCCCGCGTCGATATAGGCGCCATCATCGCGGACGCGCGTGCAGAGCAGATGGTGCGCCACCGGATCGCGCTCGGCCAGCGCCCGCGCCTGCGGCTCGACCGCGTCGCATCCCCGCATCAGGATCAGTTCGGCCAGGGCGTCGCGGGTGCCGCTGGTCGCCGGCGGGCCATAGACCTGGATTGGAATGGTGGGGAGCGCCGGGTTCACGTCGCGCCATGTCCGTGCGCGATTGGGCTTGCCGCCCGGGTGCGCGCCGATCGCGCGATAGATGTCGGCGGTGGTCAACGCCATGCGCGGCCCGCGCTTCGACTCAGCAAAGGCGATGCCGTCGATCCCGATGGGGATTTCCAGCACCTCCGCCGCGCCATGCTCCGCGCAGTCGCGATATTCGCCCGCCTTCATCCGGCGCGAGGCGTTCTCGATGTCCGGGTGGCCCGCCCCGATCCCGGCGCAGAACAATTTCATGCCAGCACCCGTGCCGGTCGACTCGATGACCGGCGCCTTGGCCTCGGGATCGGCGGCGACGAAGCGTTCGGCAATGATGGTGGTGAAGGGATAGACGGTCGAGGACCCCACCGCCGTGATCTGCTCGCGCACGCCCGCGCCGCCGCCATTGGCCTGATCGTGACAGGCCGCCAGCGCGAACATCGCGGCGAGAAGGCAGGGCAGGCGCATTGAAATCCTCAGGCCACCGGAACGGGTGCGAACTGGCCGCTGCCACGTTCACCATACCCCCGTGTGACATTTCTATTGCGCTTTTGTGACAGGGTCCTCGGAAACCCCCTTCGCGGCAGTCTTCGCGATGGGCAGGCGCACGGAAATGGTCGTGCCCACGCCGACCTCGCTGGCGATTTCCAGCCGACCGCGATGGCGCTCGACGATATGCTTGACGATCGCCAGACCCAGGCCGGTGCCGCCGATACTGCGACTGCGCCCCGAATCGACGCGGTAGAAGCGCTCGGTCAGGCGGGGCAGGTGGGTGGCGGCGATCCCTTCGCCCTGATCGGCGACGGTCAGGCGCAGCTTGACGTCGTCCTGTTCCAGCGTCACGCGGACGGGCGTGTCGGCGCGGCCATATTTCATCGCATTACCGATCAGATTGTGGAGCATCTGCGACAATTGCGCCCGGTCGCCCACGACCGGCGGCAGATCCTCGCCTAGGTCGCACACGATATCCGCGGCGCGGGGCGAGCCGGAGTCGAGAAATTCCTCGTGAACATCCTCGACCAGATCGACCAGATCGACCGGCTGGGCAGGTTGACGGTATTTGTCCGCCTCGATCCGGCTGAGCGAGATCAGGTCCTCGACCAGCCGCTGCATCCGCCGGGCCTCGTCGAACATTACCTTCAGGAACCGGGCGCGGATTTCGGGGTCGTCGCCTGCTTCGTCGCCCAGCGTCTCGATGAAGCCGAGAATGGAGGCCAGCGGCGTGCGCAACTCGTGGCTGGCATTGGCGACGAAATCGACGCGCATCCGCTCGGCGGCGTCATGCGCGGTCTGGTCGATCAGATGGACGATGCGCTGGCCACCGGTCGTATCCGCGACCCGCATTTCCCAGCGTTGTTCCAGAGAGCCCAGCCCGACCAGCGAGATGGGCTGACCCGGCTCGGTCACGCCTCCCTGGGCCAGCAGACGATCCGCGGCGGCGGGGTGGCGGATCGCGATGCGGGCATCCTCCCCGACGATATGCGCGCCCAGCAAGGCGCGGGCGGACCGGTTGGCAAGGACGACCTGCCCCTTTTCGATCAGCAGCACCGGCTCGACGATGGCGTCCAGCGCCTCCTCCAGCAGAGGCGATAGCGGTCCCCGCCCATCCTCGGGCGAGGCTTGCTCCTCATCCTTGTGGGGCACGCCTTCGCTCGCCACCAGGGCGGCCGCGATGCCGCCCACCAGGGTGATGATCGCCGGGGCGGGGCCGCCGGTCATGAACACCACGATCGCGGCGACGACGATGACGACGATGGCCCATAAGGTGCGAATGCCGAATCCCATGGCATGCCGATGTAGCGGGCGGCGTGCGGCCTGTCTTCCTCCCAGCTTGGGTCAGCCTCCGTTCGCGTGGGTGCTTGTCGGGCGGGCGCGAATATGGAACACCGCGCCGTCATGGATGACATGTCCCCATCCCCCGAAAATCCGGCCCCAGACAATGGGGTGGAGCCCGTCGCCGGCGCGTCGCCCGTCACTAGCCGGCGGATGCTGATGCTCGGTGCCGTGGGGGCGAGCGCGGTGGTCGCGATCCGCCCGGCGCTGGCGCAGACGGCGGGATCGGTCCTGAACTGCCAGATCCCCGTGCCCGATCCTGGTCGCGCCGGCAGCTATATCGCGCTCGACGGAACGACGGTCCCGGCGCGCACCCTGGGCGCCTTCGCGCCGCCGAGCCGCCCTTATACGGGCGAGGAGGTCCGCCAGGCGCTGCAGGGCGGGATGCTGCCCAACTCGAATTTCCTCAGCAACCGGGCCTATCTCAACTATATCCGGCGGTTGCAGCGCGGGCAGGGCGGCTTCACCTGCTATGCCTCGTTGCAGATGCCGGGCAATTGAGGCCATGAGCGGCCCCCGCTACCGCGCGGCCGGGGCGGACTTGTTGATCGTCGAGCCGCTTGATCTGTTCACCGCCGTCTTCCATCGTCCGTCCGGCATGACGCATCTGCTGACCGAACCCGCGCCGCAGATATTGGAGGTGCTGGCCGGGGAGGCACTGACCGCCGATGCGCTGTTGGCCCGGCTGTCGCAGGATTATGAACTGGGCGACGCGGCGGGCGAGGGGGCCGCGATGCTGCAAGCCCGGCTGGAGGAATTGGAAGCGGCGGGGCTGATCGACGCTCGGTGAGGCATCATGTCACCTTGCGGGTCGGGCCGGTCGGCTTTCGGATCGGGTCGGACTGGCGCGATCCCATCGACGCGGTGACGGCGCTCTATCGCGATTATCCGTGCGCCGCTTTCGCCGATTACACGGTTCGTCTGGAGGCGGCCTCACCCATCCGCCGCTGGTTTCGGCCATCCATCCATATCGCGGGCGATTATCGCCTGCCCGAAGCGGCACCACTTCCGCTGGCGCAGGGGCTGCTGGCGGCGGAATTGGGGATGAACCTTCAGATTGCGCTGGGTCATCGCCGTCATCTGCTGCTTCACGCGGCGGTGGCCGCGCGGGACGACCGGGCGATGCTGATGAGCGGCATTTCGGGTGCGGGCAAGTCGACGCTGTCGCTGCTGCTGGCCCGGCGCGGCTGGCGCTTCCTGGGCGACGAGTTCGCGCTGATCGACCCGTTGACGGGGCTGGCTTGTCCCTTTCCGCGCCCCATCAGCCTGAAGAATGAAAGCCTGTCGGTCATCCCGCCGGACAGCCACACCGGCCCTTTGCTCACCGGCACGCCCAAGGGCGATATCCGCCACGTCGCCCCCGACGCGCCGGCGATCGCGGCGATGGATCGTCCGGCGCGACCGGCGCTGCTGGTCTTTCCGCGCTTCGGCTTTCCGTCCGCCAGCCGGGTGCTGCCCCCGGCCGAAGCCTTTGTCCGTCTGACCCAGGCGTCGACCAATTATGTCGCGATGGGCGAGGCGGGGTTTCGCGCACTCACCCGTTTGCGCAGCCAGGTGCCCGCCGTCGCGCTCGATTATCCGGACGGTGCGGCGGGCGTGGCGGCGGTGGAGGCGTTGTGGGACGCGCTGTGACGCCGGTCGAGCGGCTGGTGGTGCTGCTTCGCGAGCCGACCGGGGCAGTGGCTCTGTCGCTGACCGAATGGACCGACGTGCTGACCGTGGCGCGCGCGGAACTACTGTTGGGAACGCTCGCCCACCGTGTCGACGGATTGGCACTGCCAGCACCGGTGGCGCGGGTTCTGGCCGATGCGCGCGTCGAGGCGGAGGAGACACGCCGCGCCGCGCTCTGGGAAGCGAACCGGGTGGCGCGGGCGCTAAGGCCGCTGGGGATTCCGGTCATTCTGTTGAAGGGCACCGCGTTCGTCGCGGCGGGACTGGCGGCGGGACGGGGGCGGTCGATCGGCGACTGCGACATCCTGATCCCGCGCGCGACCTTGCCCGAGGCGGAGGCGCTGTTGGCGCAGGCCGGGTGGGAATGGGTGAAGGCCGATCCCTATGACGATCATTATTATCGGGAATGGATGCACGAACTCCCGCCGCTGATCCACCGCGAGCGGGACCGGATGCTCGATGTTCACCACACCATCCTGCCGCCGACCGCACGGCCGAAGCCGGATGCGGCGGCGCTGATCGCCCGGGCTGAGCCGCTGGACGGTGGGCTGGCCGTGCTGTCGCATCCCGACATGATCGTACACGCCGCGGCGCATCTGTTCGCCGATGGCGATCTGACCGGCGGGCTTCGCAATCTATGGGATATCCATGCCCTGATCGAGGAGCGCGGATGCGACGGCGTCGAAAGCCAGGCGGCGCGCCATGATCTTGCGAAAGCCGTTGCCCGCGCCCTGCGCCTGGCCCATGCCATCTATGCCACACCGGTACCCCCTGCTTATCGGCGAGCGACCGTGATCGACCGCCTCTATCGCCGTCGGATGCTGGCGCGGGACGGTTGGGGGCGGGGGCGCCATCCGGTGACGCGGGGCGCCTTCTATCTTCGCTCCCATGCCATCCGAATGCCGCTGCCGCTGCTCGCCCGGCATTTGTGGATCAAATGGCGGAAGGGGAAAGCCGCGCCAGCGTCGGAATGAGATCGCCATAGCCGTCGATGATCGCATCGCCCCCCAGCGTCTCGACCGGCTGGCTCAGAAAGCCGAAGGAGCAGGCGACGACCGGCAGCCCGGCGGCCTTGGCGGCCTGCACATCGAAGATCGAATCGCCGACAAAGGCCGCTGTCCCGCCCCCGCATCGCTCGACCAGCGCCTGGATCGGCACCGGTGAGGGTTTGGCGATCCCCAGCGTGTCGCCTCCGATGATCGCCGCGAACCGATCGGTCAGCCCCAGCGCGTCGAGGATGGCGCGGGCGAAATGCTCCAGCTTGTTGGTCATGATCCCCATGGTCACGCCCCGCGCCGCCAGTTGGTCGAGCGCGGCCACCGCACCGGGAAAGGGCGCGGTGTGAATGGCGAGATGGCCTTCATAATAGTCGAGCAACCGGCGATGCAGCAGGTCCAGCGTCTCCGCATCATAGCCCCCCGTGGCGTCGAGCCCATGGCGAAGCATCGCCCGCGCGCCGCCGCCAATCATCGGCTTCACCGCCTCGACGCTCAGCAGTGGCCGTCCGATCGAGGCCAGCGCATGGTTGACCGCCGCCGCCAGATCGCCGCTGGTATCCAGCAGCGTGCCGTCCAGGTCGAAGCCGACGATGGAAAAGGGAAAACCGTCCGGTGAATTCGCGTCCATGATCCTATCCGTCGCCGTTCTGTGACTGGCCTTGGCCGGAAAAGCATGGCAGGCGCAACCATCATGACAAGACCGGTCGCTGCCATCATTCTCGCCGCGGGCAAGGGCACCCGCATGAAGTCGGACCTGCACAAGGTCCTCCACCCGATCGCCGGGCGGCCGATGCTGCTCCACCTGATCGACAGCGTGGACCAGTTGTCGCCCGAGCGGGTGGTCGTGGTGACCGGCGCGGGGCGCGAACAGGTGGAGGCGGCGGTCGCCCCACTGGGGATCGCGACCGCGCTTCAGGCCGAGCAATTGGGTACGGCTCATGCCGTCGCGCAGGCGCGCGAGGCGCTGGCGGGCTTCGATGGCGATGTGCTGATCCTCTATGGCGATGTGCCGCTGGTCGAGGTCGCGACGATGCGGCGGATGATCGATCGGCTGCGGGAAGAGGATCGGCCGGCGGCGGTCGTGCTTGCCTTCCGTCCCGCCGATCCCGCCGCTTATGGCCGGGTGGTGGCCGACGATAGTGGACGGCTCGACCGGATCGTGGAGTATAAGGATGCGAACGCCGAAGAGCGTGCGATAACCCTCTGCAATTCCGGGCTGATGGCGGTTCATTCCGCGGATTTGTTCGGCCTGCTCGACCGGGTGGGCAACGACAATGCCGCGGGCGAATATTATCTGCCCGACGTCATCGCGCTGGCGGCGGCGGACGGGCGTCCCTCGGCGGTCATCGAAACCGATGCGGGCGAGGTGGCGGGCGTCAACAGCCGTGGCGAACTCGCGCAGGTCGAGGGCGAGTGGCAGAGCCGCGCCCGCGCCCGCGCCATGGCGGAGGGGGCGACGCTGATCGCGCCGGAGACGGTGTGGTTCTCGCACGACACCCGCATCGGTCGCGACGTGGTGGTCGAGCCCAATGTCGTATTCGGTCCCGGCGTCCAGGTCGCCGATGGGGTGACGATCCATGCCTTCAGCCATTTGGAGGGCGCGACCGTCGCGACGGGCGCGGATATCGGTCCCTATGCCCGCCTGCGCCCCGGCGCGGATGTGCGCGAGGGGGCGCGGGTCGGCAATTTCGTCGAGATGAAGAAGGCGGTGCTCGGGCCCGGCGCCAAGGCGAACCACCTGACCTATCTGGGCGACGCCGAGGTCGGCGCGGGTGCCAATATTGGCGCGGGCACGATCACCTGCAATTATGACGGCTTCCTGAAATACCGCACCGAGATCGGGGAGGGGGCGTTCATCGGCTCCAACTCCGCGCTCGTCGCGCCGGTCAAGGTCGGCGCAGGGGCGATCGTCGGCGCTGGCTCGGTCGTGACCAGCGATGTCGAGGCGGACGCCCTGGCCCTTGTCCGGGCCGAGCGACGGAGCAAGCCCGGCTGGGCGAAACGGTTCCGAGAGATGATGATGGCCAAGAAGGCCGCGAAAAAGGCTGGGGAGTAAGCGTATGTGCGGTATCGTAGGAATCCTCGGCGGTGAGAACGTGGCCGAGCGGCTGCTCGACGGTCTGCGTCGCCTGGAATATCGCGGCTATGACAGCGCGGGCATCGCGACGATCGATCATGGCGGGATCGATCGTCGGCGCGCCTCGGGCAAGCTGATCAACCTGGCCAAGGAACTGGCGGCGCATCCGCTGCCCGGATCGATCGGCATCGCGCATACCCGCTGGGCGACGCACGGCGGTCCGACCACCAACAACGCTCATCCGCATGCCACCGATCATGTCGCGGTCGTCCACAACGGCATCATCGAGAACTTCAAGGCGCTGCGCGACGAACTGATCGGGCGGGGCCGCGTGTTCACCAGCGAGACCGATACCGAGGTCGTCGCGCATCTGGTCAGCGAGAAGGTCGAGCAGGGGCTGGACCCCGTCGCTGCGGTCCGGGAAGTGCTGCCCCGCCTGCACGGCGCCTTCGCGCTCGCCATCCTGTTCCGCGACCAGCCCGACCTGCTGATCGGCGCGCGGCTCGGCTCGCCGCTGGTCGTGGGTTATGGCGACGACGAGACCTATCTCGGCTCGGATGCGCTGGCGCTCGCCCCGTTGACCCAACGTATCGCCTATCTCGACGAAGGCGACTGGGTCGTCTGCACCCGCGAGGGCGCACAGGTCTATGATCGTGACAACAACCCGGTCGAGCGGCCGGTCACCCTGTCGGGCGTCACCGGCGCGCTGATCGACAAGGGCAATCACCGCCACTTCATGCAAAAGGAAATCTACGAGCAGCCGATCGTCGTCGCCCAGACGCTGCGCTCGTATCTCCACCGGCTGGAGGGCAAGATCGCCTTGCCCATTCCCGACTTCGACCTGTCTGGCATCAAGCGTGTCACCATCGTCGCGTGCGGCACCAGCTTCTATGCGGGCATGGTCGCCAAATATTGGTTCGAGCAGTTCGCGCGGGTGCCCGTCGACCTCGATGTCGCGTCCGAGTTCCGCTACCGCGCGCCGGTGATGGAGCCGGGCGGGTTGATGATCGTCATCAGCCAGTCGGGCGAAACCGCCGACACGCTCGCAGCACTTCGCCACGCCAAGTCCGAGGGGCAGACGATCGCGGCGGTCGTCAATGTGCCGACCAGCTCGATGGCGCGCGAGGCCGACCTGCTCCTCCCCACCCATGCCGGGCCGGAGATCGGCGTCGCCTCGACCAAGGCCTTCACCTGCCAGTTGAGCGTGCTCGCCGCGCTCGCCGCCAATCTCGCCAAGGCCAAGGGGCGGCTGTCGGCCGACGAGGAGAAGCAGATCGTCCGCCATCTGGCGGAGGCCCCCGCCGCCATCAACGGCGCGCTCGCCTATGACGAGGCGATCGAGGGCATGGCGGGTGCCATCGCGGGGGCGCGCGACGTCCTGTATCTGGGGCGTGGAACCGATTATCCTCTGGCCCTGGAAGGCGCGCTGAAGCTGAAGGAGATCAGCTATATCCATGCCGAGGGCTATGCCGCCGGCGAGATGAAGCATGGCCCCATCGCCCTGATCGACGAATCCGTGCCGGTCATCGTCATCGCCCCTTCCGGCCCCCTGTTCGAAAAAACCGTGTCGAACATGCAGGAGGTTCAGGCGCGCGGTGGCCGGGTTGTGCTCATTTCGGACTATGACGGGATCGAGGCGGCGGGCGAGGGCTGTATCGCCACGATCACCATGCCGAAGGTGCATCCCCTGATCGCCCCGATCGTCTATGCGGTGCCGGTCCAGCTGCTAGCCTATCATGTCGCGGTGGCGAAGGGCACCGATGTCGACCAGCCGCGCAACCTGGCGAAGAGCGTAACGGTCGAATAACTGCCCGTTTACGTCAGATTAAGCATGCTCGGTTACCATTAGTCCCCGTGTCGAGTGACGAGGGACTGATGGTAACCGAATGCGCATTCTGATCGTCGACGACGAACCTGCGGTGCACGACAGCTACGCCTTTTGTTTTTCGGGCGGGGGCGGCGTTCCAGCGGAAACCCGCGACGCGCTGGATGCGATGGCGACGGACCTGTTCGGCGCGCCCGATCATGACGATGCCCAGGCCGACGACGAGGCAGTCGTCACGTTCGAGCCGCTTCATTGCCATCAGGGACTGGAAGCCGTCGCGGCGGTCGAGCAGGCCATGGCGGAGGACCGCCCTTTCGCGGTCGCCTTCATCGATATTCGCATGCCGCCGGGCATCGACGGGCGGGAGACGGCACGGCGGATTCGGGCACTCGATCCCGACATTCATCTGGTGATCGTCACCGGCTATTCTGATTTCTCCCCGGTCGAGATCAGCAAGGTGGCCGGGCCCGCCGACAAGATCTTCTACATCCCGAAGCCCTTCGAGGTCGCCGAGATATCCCAGATGGCGCTGGCCCTGTCCCGGCGATGGCACATCGACCGGGAACTGGCGGCTGCGCGGGGACTGCTAACCGCGCAGGTCGCGGCGCTGGAGGAGAAGAGCGCCGAGTTGGAAGCCAATGAAAGCCGCGCCATGCATATCGCGATGCACGACGCGCTGACTGACGCGCCGAATCGCGTCGCCTTTCTGCGTGCCTTGACCGAGCGCGGCCGGCAGGCGCGCAATTTCGCCACCGCGATGCTCGACCTCGACCGCTTCAAGATGGTCAACGACACGCTCGGGCATTTGGCCGGGGACGAACTGATCCGCGAGGTCTTCGCCGCGATCCAGCATGCGGTGCCATCGGGCACGATGGTCGCCCGGCTGGGCGGCGACGAATTCGGGCTGTTCTTCGATGCGGCGGATGACGCGGAGGCGATCGCGGCCTGCGAACGGATCGTGGCGGCCTGTGCGACCAGCTTCAACATTCTGGGCCATGCCGTGCGCTGCGGCGCGTCGTGCGGTCTTGTCATGAGCGGCGCGCGGGGGGACCGCGATCCGACCGATCTGGTGCGGCGGGCGGACATGGCGTTGAACGATGCGAAGCGCTCTGGGCGGGGCGTGGTGCGGGTGTTCGATACGCATATGGACGAGAGCATCCGCATCCGCCGCGAGATCGAAGCGGGGCTGACCCAGGCGATCGCGCGCGACGAGCTCAGCCTGTCCTTTCAGCCGATCGTCGGACGCGGGGCGCTGGACGTCGTCGGGTTCGAGGCGCTGGTCCGCTGGAACACGCCGGATCACGGCACGGTCAGCCCCGCGATCTTCATCCCGATCGCCGAGGAAAGCCATCTGATCCATGATCTGGGCGACTGGGTTCTCGACCATGCGCTGGCGGAGTTGCGCCACTGGCCGGGGCAATATGTCTCGGTGAATTTCAGTCCGATCCAGTTCCGCCGCTCGCACTTCGTCGGCCATATCATGGATAGCGTCCGGCGTGCGGGCGTCGATCCGGGACGGGTGCAGATCGAGATCACCGAAACCGCGATCTTCGACGATGCCGAGCGCGCGTCCAAGACCCTCTGCGAACTCCGCCGCCTGGGCTTTCGCATCGCCCTCGACGATTTCGGGACCGGTTATTCCAGCCTGTACAATATCCGCAAGTTTGCACTCGACTGTCTTAAGATAGACCGCAGCTTCATCGACGGCATGGGGCGCGAGCGGGAGTCGGCGGCGATCGTCCATTCGATCATCCATCTGGGACGCGCGCTGGGAATGGGCGTGGTCGCCGAAGGGGTGGAAACCGAAGCGCAGGCCCAGGCGCTGCGCGTCGCGGGTGCGAGCCATTTGCAGGGCTTTCTCTTCTCCCGCCCGGTTCCGGCGGAGGAGGCACGCTTGCTGGCGGCCCAACAATGGCTGACCTTTTCGTCGGGCACCGGGGGCGAGGCCATGGTCGAAGGCGCGCTGAGCTGATCCGGATGGATCATGTGCGGCGATGGCTGGACGCGAGGGTCCGGGCGCGATCGCTGCGCGATACCATGGTGTCGGTCCTGACCCTGGCCGGGATCGGCGGCGCGGTGGCGCTGACGGCGATGCTCGCCTTCGTCATCTCGCCCGGATTTGCCGAGTTGGAAGAGCGGGCGACGGTCGGATATCACAACCGGTTGCGAACCGTCCTCGTGGAATTTCCAGCGATGATGGAGGGGATTGCTCGCGAGCATGCCCAAAGCGCGGCGTCGGATCGGGCGCGCGATGCCTGGGTCCGGTCGGTCTTCGCTGCCCATGCGGTCGATGCGGTCGCCTATCGTCCGTCATCCGCGAAAGACTGGGCCGTGCGTGCCGGGACAGGAGTGGAAGAGCATGGCCAAGCTGGCACGGCTGTCGGGCTGGCGGAGGCACTGAACCGGATCGACCTTGCCCGAACGGGAAAGAGAGCGGGCTTCTATCTGCCGGTTGGCGGGCAGGTGATGGCCGTTGGGCTGGCAGCGGTCATGGACAGCAATGGCCGGATCATCGGCCATGTCGCGATAGCACGACGACTGACTGCCGCGCATCTCTCGGGCGTGCTCGGCCTGGCGACGCGGATAGACCGACCGGCGACGGCCTGGACCAATATCGTCCGACCTCACGCACGGGTCATCGAGATCGCCTCACCGATCCGCAGCGCGGACGGGCGGCCTCTCGCGACGGCGACCCTGCGGGTTTCGCGGGAGGTCGTGCTCCTCGGGCGCCGGGTGTTGCTGTTGGCGGTCGCGGGGTCGATCCTGTTGCTGGTCTTCATGCTGCTGATGCTGCGACGGGCACTGGGATCGCTCGTCCTCGCCCCGCTTGGGCGGGTGGAGCGGCATATGCGGCGCGTCCAGGCATCGGGCGCCCTTCTGCCCTTCGAGGATGGCGGGCGGGGCGATGACGAGTTCGGCGCGCTCGGTCGCAGTTTCAACGCGATGCTCAGCCAGTTGAAGGATTTGCGCGAACAGAATGAAATCCAGAGCTTCGCGCTCGGGCGATCCGAAAGCGCGGTCGCGGTGCTCCACAATGTCCGCAACGCGCTGGCCCCGCTCGGCACCATATTGAGCGTAGGGCTGGTGCCGGAGGATCGGGGTGACCGGGTCTTGATAGACAGGGCGCTGGCCGAACTGGCGCGCGACGATATCGCGCCGGAGCGGCGGGCGAAGCTGGTGTCCTTCATCCGAACGGCGCTGGACGCGGAGGCCATGGCGCGGGACGCCGTTCGCGGCCAGTTGAAGTTGGGGCGCGACGCGATGCGCCAGACGCTGGAGATCATCGGCGCGCAACAGGCGCGGGCCCATGAGCGGCCCGGACGGGAGCGCTGCGACATGACCGACATCATCGCCCGCAATGCGACGATCGCCCGCTACGCCCAGTCGGTGTCGATCGGCTTCACCTTTCCGGCCCATTCCGCCTATGTCCTGGCCAATCGGGTGATCCTGAGCCAGGTGATCGGCAATCTGCTGTCCAACGCGGTCGAGGCGATCGTGGCGACCGGGCGGGGCCATGGCTCGATCCTGGTCGAGATACTGCCCCCCGTCGATGGTCGGATCGCGACGCGGATCATCGATGACGGCGAGGGGTTCGAGCCGGGCATGGTAACGCAGCTTTTCCTGCCCGGATTCTCGACCCGTACCGACAAGTCGGGCGGCCTCGGCCTTCATTGGTGCGCCAATTCCATGGCGGCGATGGGCGGCGCGCTGGAGCTTCGCAGCGCCGGGCGCGGCACGGGGGCGGTGGCGATCCTGACCCTCGATCTGGATGGAGGCGATCAGGAAAAGGTCGGGCTGGCCGCCTGATCAAAGAGGCAGTTCGGGTTGGATCGGCGGCGTCGTGTCGTCCTCCTCCCTGTGATGAAGCCCCGACAGGGTGAGTCCCAGAAGCCGAACGCCGCCCACGACCGGCAATTGCTGATCCAGCAATTCGCGACCCATGGCGGCGAAGAGCGCGCGGTCGATGATCGGCTGTCCCGTCGAGCGGGCGCGGGTGATGGTGCGGAAATCGCTATGCCGCAGCTTCAGCGTGACGGTCCGCCCTGCGGCGCCGCTCCGCTCGATCCGGGTCCAGGCGGCGTCCACCACCCGGTCGAGCGCGGCGTGAAGGGCGTCGCGGTCGCTCAGGTCGTTTTCGAACGTCCGCTCCGCACCGACCGATTTGGCGATGCGATGGGCACGGACGGGGCGATGATCGATCCCGCGCGCGGCGCCGAACAGATAATCGGCATAGCTGCCGAAATGGCGTTGCAGGAATTCCAGCGGCCTGTCGCGCAGGTCCTGGCCGGTCAGGATGCCCAGGGCCTCCATCTTGCGCGCCGTGACCGGCCCGACCCCGTGGAAGCGTTTGACCGGCAGCCCCGCGACGAAGGACTCGCCATGCGATGGCGGGATGACGCAGATGCCGTTCGGCTTGTTCTGGTCCGAGGCGAGCTTGGCGATGAACTTGTTGTAGCTGACCCCCGCCGATGCGGTCAGTCCGGTTTCGGCCAGGATCGCGGCACGGATCGCATTGGCGATTGCCGTTGCCGAGCCCAATCCGGCGCGATCCTCGGTCACGTCCAGATAGGCTTCGTCCAGCGATAGCGGTTCGATCCATTCGGTATAGCGCGCGAAGATCGCCCGGATCTGGCCGGATACCTCGCGATAGACCTCGAACCGGGGCGGCACGAACACCAGTTCCGGACACCGCCGCAACGCCGTGACCGAGGGCATGGCGGAGCGCACGCCGAAGACCCGCGCCTCGTAACTCGCCGCCGCGACCACGCCCCGCGCCCGCGATCCGCCCACCGCCACGGGCCTGCCCTGTAGTGCCGGATCGTCACGCTGTTCGACCGAGGCATAGAAGGCGTCCTGATCGACGTGGATTATCTTGCGGATGGGTGGAGGCTTATCCTGCTGGCTGCTCAACGGCTTAGCTCTCTCGGGAGTCTGACCACGTTCGCCCCCAATGGCCACGGTTTAGTTCGTGGAGATTACCCTGCGATTGCCCAGAACGCCAGCGGATACTAGAACATGACAAGAACGGGTGCTGGCGATCGGTCTCGCACGATAGTGCCTGCGCCGGACGGTAGATGGCGTCCCGGTGGCGCATGGCAAGATATCATCGATGGGCCGGTACCGACAGGCTGACGCGCTTGGATGCCGTGGGGCGAGACCGGAATCAAACACAGCGACACTGACTCCGACCAATGGAAGGAGCACCGAACTTGCCGCGAGAACGCCGCACCCTCACCAAGGACACCATCAAGTCGATCCCGCCGTCCGCGCCCGGTCGCAAGGAATTCGTCTGGGACGACCGATTGCTGGGCTTCGGTGCATACCGCCAGCAGAACGGCATTCTCGTGTTCGTCTACCAGTACCGCCTGCCGATGCGGCCCGCCAGGCGCATAACGATCGGGAGGCTCGGCGACGTCACGCCGGCGCAGGCGCGCGAGATCGCGCAGGAGCATGCGTTCCAGAAGAGCCGGGGCGTCGATCCGGTCGACAAGCGCCGCGCCGAGGCGAAGGAGGCGGACGCCTCCAAGTCGCTCGTCATCAAGACCTACGTCGCCGACTATATCGAGCGCCGCAGGATCGAGCGCAAGCCGCTCACCCTGCAGCACGAACGCATCCTGACCCGCGACGTCGCGGGCCTGATGCCCGACAAGCGCATCGACCGGCTCACGTCGGCAGACATCGACGCCTTCCTAAAGGAACTCGCGCTCCGCTCGATCTCGGCGCGCACCTGGGGGCTGATCTACCTGAAGGTGATCCTGAACGACGCCAGGAAGCGCGGCACGATCGCCAAGTCTCCAGCAGACGCCTTCGATGTGCCGGCGCAGGTGGTCAGGGAACGCGTGCTGCGCCAAGCGGAGATCCAGCGTCTGCTCGAGGCCTTCCGCGACAACGGCTCGACGCACGGCCTCGTCTACGAGTGCATCATGCGTAGACATTTTCAGGTCCACACCAGGTTCGTCCGCACAAGAGCGGCGAAACCGTCCTCCCGGGAGGCGGAGGGATAGGAGACTTCGGGCCTAAAGGTGAGGTGGCGACAACCTCGTGACGCTTGTTGAAGCTCCACCCTTTGCACGTGAATGCCCATACTGCGGCAGGCGACCGGCCCAACGGCCATCCTACGCGCCTGACCGCGAAGAGACTGTTGCACTCCGGGAGTGATGACGGGTGATCTTGCAAAGATCCGCGAAGGAGCAGATCATGAGGTAGTAGAAGAAAGCGGGATATCCCTCAAACCGAGGGGCAGCAGCTAGAGACTTTAGCCGGGTGGCTTGGACATACGCGTCCGCCACCCGGTCAATCGAACCGGCTCTCACTCTTCGAGGTTTCCACGCCTCGTCCCGCGTCTCCGCGAGCATCCTGCTTCTAACGACCTGCGCGCGATCTGCGCAAGCCGACATCCTGCGCGATGATGCCGTCTTCACCTCACAAGGTTCTGCCCGCGATCGAAGAGAGCGGTCCTGGAGACGGTGGGGGCACGCCGCATCTCCGCGCGTTCTTTGAACGTCGAGCGGGCGGCTTGCCGCCTCCCAAGCCGGTTTTGGCTTGCGACCCCATTTTCGCACGCACTTCCAGGAAGGGGACTTAATCCAGCCCGCCTCGATTGCCGCGAAATACACGAGGCCGACCGGGAGGTGGATAAACCGGTCGGGCGGGAAGGGGCCTCTCGGCCCCCGGGGTGTCAGGCAAAGGGGTCGTATTCGTTAACGATGATGTGTGAGCTGTCGTGGTCATCGGCGGTGATGACGGCGTATTGGGAGCCGATGGCGATGACCATGGTGGCGACCATGAGGGTGCGCGCGAGGCTGAGGGCGGATTTGCGGGCGATCCAGATATCGGTGAACATGTCCGAGGCTCCTGTGAAGCCGACGGGGTTCATCCCCGCTCGACAGGCGCCCGACAGGACGGGGAGGGGCCGCGATCACTTTTTGCCGACACGGCAAAAAGCCGTAGCGAAGCGCCCGGACCCCTTGCGGGTTGATCGTACAAGGCCCCGACCCGGCCCAAGGATTGCGCCTCCAAGAGCGGGATGAAGCGCGACGGCTGCTCGGGGCATGGCTCGAGGCGCTGGATCGCGTCTGCCATCTGGCATCCACCACCCCCGCGTATCGGCTGCCTGGCCATCACCCCACGCACCCCCTCCGCGCCATGCCAATGGGCATGCGGGTTTGGAGGGTTGGATCGAACGCTGCCGAGGAAACGGGGAGCAGCTCTCCCCTCGACGATCCCTCGTCGTCCTGCATCTGCCCGTCAGCTGATCGTTACCCGGTAGGGACGAGACCCGTCAGGGGCTCGGCAGCGCGAAAGCGGAGTAGAGCCGCGGTCCCGGCATCGGCCGGGAGACGTCGCCCCTCCTTCGGCGACACCGATTTCACCGCGTTCGGCAATCGCATGCTGATCGCCTGGAACGGCGGGCACGCGCCGCCCGCTGATCCACCGCGTCACCGCGGTTACGGACGACCACAGCTGCGCCGGTAGCCAGGATCAAAAGGGCGAGGCCCAAGCACCCGGGGCTGGCAACCGCTTGACCAACTTGCCCGGCACACCCAACTTGACGAACCTGACGAACAGGCCCAAATTGACGAGATGAGCAATACGCTGACCTCGCATGGGCCCTCACGACGCAACGCTGGACCCTGGACGATGCGCGATGCCCGCACCGGTCAGTTCGTCACCGTCCGGCAGGAGCACCGCAAACCTCTGGCAAAGGCAAAGGAGATCGGCGAGGCGCTGTCCTTGTCGACGACCTCGGTCGCCACGCTCTTTGCCGCGTTGACTGCCGCGATGGCGCGCAGCCGTTCGGACAATCTGCCGCTTCAGTTCTTGGTCGAGGTAGAGCCGGATGGCGAGCCGCGGATCGTGGAACCGTTCGACAACCTCACGCAGCCCGCGCCGGCGAGTGCCGAGGCCTTGGAAATCGACGCTGGGGAGGAAGCCCAGCTGACCGCAGCGCTCGAGAGGGCGCGGGGGCGGGGGCGCCACGCGGTCGCCGAGATCCTTGGCGGTCCCGATATGCTGAGTGCGGACGACATCGCGGCCCATCTCGAGACGAGCCGCGAGACGATCAACAGCAAGCGCAAGACGCATCAACTGCTCGCGCTACAAGGCTCGACGAGAGGATATCGCTACCCGATCTGGCAGATCGCGGAGGACGGGCGGCCGTTTGATGCCTTGCCGGCATTGTTCGCGGCCTTCGATGGCGACGCCTGGGCGGTCTATCGCTTGCTGACGCAGCATCACGCCGAACTGGATGGGCTGACCGGGCTCGACGCTCTTCGCCGCAAACAGGATGAGGCGGTACTCGAGACGGCGCGTGCCATCGTACAGGGCACGTTTGCCTGAATGAGAGGCGCGCCGACTGCTGGGTTTGCAGATGTCGATCTCGACATCGCGACGATCCCAACTGGAACCCCGTACCGTCGCATCTGGCTCTCGGCCTTCCCGGACCCACTGGGCTTCGGCAAAGGCCGGAGCCGGTTCAGCGATCCTCGACGCCGGGTGGAAGCCAGTCGCTTCGGCGTGCTGTATCTTGGCTCGTCTCTCAAGGTCTGCTTCATCGAGGCGATCTTGCGCGACGACCGCGACAACGTCGTCGGGCCTTTGCCCATCGCGGAGACGGTGTTGCAGGCCCGATCGCTGGCATCGATCACCCCGAACCGGGATCTCAGGCTGCTGGACCTGCGGGGCGACGGCCCGGTCCGGATGGGCATCCCGAGCGATGTCGCGCGCGGGCGCCGACAGACGCTCGCCCGTGCCTGGTCGCTCGCGTTCCATGAGCATCCTGCGGCGATCGACGGGATCATCTATCCGTCGCGGCTGAACGGCGAGCATAATCTGGCGATCTACGGACGAGCGGTGTCGGCGCTCGTCAGCCCTGGCCGCGTTCCCCTTCTGCGCGCCCATGGGCTTGCCGCGGTACTTGACGAGCTGAAGATCGCGATCGTCTGACCTCGCTGTGTAGCGGCGATCGTCATTACACTCCTCTAGCGTGATGATCGCCCGGGAGCGGATGCTCCCGGACGGCCTCGCTCGATCAGAAGGGGACGTCACCAGGCGGCGCTTATCCTACCTTTCGCCTCTCCCTTGCGTCAGGCGATCGGTCAGGCGATCCTGAGAGGGACCGGCCATAGCTCGTAGCCAGACAGCGCCAGTCCCGCAGAATGCCGTCAAAGTCCGTGTCCCTATGCCGTGCAGGGGAGGGGGCCACCCGCCCGCTATTCCGCCTGTTCTTCGGAAGACCGGACAAGCACGTGCGCGTGGAACCGGGGCGGGAGTGCTGGCGCAGATCATCAAACTGCCATAGCCTGCGAGAACCTGCGGAGACGCAGGGCGGGGCGTGGAAACCTCGAGTGTGAGGGTCGGTTGATCGACCGGATGGCGATGCGCGTGCGTCCGCCATCCCGCTCGTCTGTCCAAGATCATGGGCGGTTTCCAGTATCTCCGTCGTAGCGCCGGCATGCCGCGTCTCGCTGAAGGGCGTGGCCGGCCGGTCCTTGGGAGGCGAGGGGATTGATGGTCGACGAAGACAGCGACGCGGCGAATACGTGAGGACAAACGCGAACACCGCGTGCGTGGACGCGCGCCGACACATGCAGCAGGCAAGGTCGTTGTTGACCGACGCGGGCCTAGCGGCGGTCAACACCCATCTTGATCACGCGCTTGCAGCGCTTGAAGAAGCGCTGGAGAGCGATCGCAGCGACCGCGAAAGCCCGTCTGCAGCCGCTTCGACCGATCCCGCCCTCGTCCGGGCTGTTGGGGGCGTGCTGGCGATCATCGGCACCGTCCTGGCGCGAAGCGACGTCGTGCCGCTTGGCGAATTGGCCCGACTTTTCGAATTGTACGCGGCGATCTCCACGGACGATGATCCGGACGTTGGGACGATTGTCGAAGCGTGGAGCAGCATGATCGCAAACGCGGCGGGGCAGGGGACCTGAGAGAGTTTGCTGGTGGGAAGCGGCACGGCCGCTTTCGGACAAGCGGGGCGAGGAAGCGGACATTCGTTCAAGCGGCGAAGTAGGGGGCTCGAACGCCCGCCGGTGGTGGAGCGCGGACCGGCCGCCTTCGGACGAACGACCTCGTAAAGGGCCAATGGTTCAAGCCCCAATGTCGCGTAAGGTGTGCCGCAATCCAGTCGTAAAATAAGTATTTGTGCGATACGGGCGAGCTTGACTTGAAGGCGGATGCCGAAGGCATTGCGGTAATGCTGGCGATCGCTTGCCGCTTCCACGTCGAGAAGTCGATCACTATCATCGGCGCCAGCGGCCGGCAAGACGCGCTCGGTCTCCGTCTCAATGACTTCAGAACTCTGCCGCTGGCGCACGGCTGCGGCTCGCGTTACCGTAGGGTATGAACACCGCAGATCTTGAGGCAGAAGACGAGGTCAACCGGGCGATTGCGCTTCGCTGGTGCGAGGCAAGCAGTCCAGCGTGGGCGCTTGGAGCACAGGCGGGGCGGGGCGGAACCGCTCCAGTGTTCCTCGTTGAGGGGCCACGAGGCTCGCGAGCGTTGAAACTTTACGACGAGCGGTTTTCGACAGGTGAGAAAGGGAAGCTGGAACGGAAACGGATCGAACAGCAGGTCCAGCTTGGCGACCACGGCTGTCCCAATCTCATAAGAGTCCATGAGGGCGGGCAATTCGAGAACAGGTTGTATCTTCTCATGGATGTGGCTGAGGGAGTCGAGCTTGAGAAAGTTCTGGACAAGGTGCCTCGCGATAAGATTCGTACCATAGCAGATCAAGTCGCATCTGCATGTCAGTTTCTAAGGGAAAAAGGTATTTCTCACAGGGACGTAAAGTCTGCGAATATATTCGTTTCTCACGACTATGACAGAGCGGTGTTGCTTGATCTGTCTGTCATGCGCGAAATCGACGACCCAGTGGGTATAGGTACTGATCACGGCGACCAGTTGCCCGTCGTGGCGACCGCACGATATTCACCACCTGAGTACCTATTTCGTCTCGAGGACCCAAGCCCAGAACTCTGGCATGGCGTTGATGTTTATCAACTAGGGGGGGTGCTGCACGACCTGATAATGCAAAAGCCCCTCTTTGAAGACGAGTATCAAGAGGGGAAAGAGAATAGATATAGATTCGCTTGGGTGGTCGCCACCAAAACGCCTGAAGTCGCTGCTAATGACGTGGATCAGGATTTAGTAGTGCTTTGTCGTCGTGCTCTCAGTAAGGACTGGGTGTCTAGACGTGAATTAAAATTGTCCGACTTCAGAGCTACCCGCGAGGGCGAACGGAACGCTGCGCTCGCAATATTGGGCCTTTCCGGCACGCGGAATTCAGCGCAAGCACCGCCACGCACCGCCGCTCTTAAAGCGATGGCCGAAGCTGTCGAACTCGATCTTAGCAATCGACTGTTTCAGATTGGAGCCACCACGGTTCACAGGGTAAAGGGCAACGCCGATTGGAGCGCGGCAGAGCTGACCTTCACCTGGGAGACGCGCGCCGAAGCCGCAGCGCTGACGGCGACGAGTAGCGAGCTTTGCGTGTACCTTGAGCAGCGGGCGGGCATCGAGAGTAATGAGATCCACTCAAAAGTGAGCCTTGCAATGAACCTTGAGGGTCATCTTCGTTACGCGGCAAGTGCGCTACCACCGGTTTCCGAGGACGAGAACGCAGCAGCTCAAATCGCAGAAAACGCCTTTGGGCTAATTGGTGAACTTGGGGCAAAAGCGTTGGCGGCTAAGTAAGGAATGGCAATGTCTCTCTGGTGGGCAAATAAAGGTCAACTATCTCCTGAGCAGTTGGACCTTATTGAAAATCTTCCGCTCGGGCTGGATCAGCTTGTCTTTGGCCCTCCAGGGTCAGGTAAGACAAACATTTTGCTGAGACGTGCGCAGTTTGTCCGCCCTCAAGGAATGCCTCGCGTTCTAGTGCTAACGTTCACTCGCCCTCTTACTGAATTCATCAAGACGGGATGCGTAGACGCGGACGGAGCGGAGCTTTTTCCGAGGAACTCCGTATCCACATACGCTTCTTGGATAAACAGCATTTATGACGGACACGATATAGAGCGCCCGACCGTAACGGGGCAGGACTTAGTTGCCGATCGTACTATACTCGCGAAGGGCGCTCTCGGCTTAGCGGCAAAGGGCAAGTTTCCGTTGTACGACGTTCTGTTTGTAGATGAGGCGCAGGACCTCGTTCCGGAGGAGGTTCGACTTCTGAAGGAATGGGCGAATGTACTGTTTTTCGTTGCAGACAAAAGGCAGCATATCTTCAGTGACGCAACGGGCATGGCGACCATAGAGGAACTCGTCCCGCAGGAGCGGCGACACACTCTCCGGTTCCATTACCGATTGGCCCCCGAAATCTGCGCAATGGCTGACAAGATTCTAGTCTCCCAAAGTGGACAAACGTTGTCTTCGACGGGCCATTATAGCGGGCCGAGGCCAGGAGAGATCAATGCGTTTGGCCCTGCGCTCAAGGCGGCTCAGATCGACGAGGCTATCAAGAACCTGAGATTACAAATTCGTGCGTATGGAGATTTTATAGCAAATGGCGATCGTTTAGGCGTGATTGTGGCGAGACGAGATCACCGGGATGAGGTATTTGCCGCCTTTGAGGCCGACGATATTCTTGCAGGAAAGTCACAGATTGTCAGGGCCCGGGATCTAAATGAGGAAGGAGACTACAGTCCTTCACTTGACCCAGAGAGGCCAGTCCTCATTTTGACTGCTGCCGGATGCAAGGGCATTGAGTTTCGCGCAGCGCATTGGCTATTCTGCGACGAGGGCATTTACTACTTTAAAGCCGAAACGTACTACACTGTTGTTACGAGGGCAAAAACGCGTCTAGATCTTTATTTTGCGAGTACCCTGCCCGGTACGTTAGCAGCTTCGTATGCCCCCCCGGTGAAACCATGGTGAGCGCTGACATGAAACGCTTGCAATACGTCCAGGTTGACGAAGCCGAGCTGAATGCTTTGCTGGAGGGGCGCTCCACGGGAATGGCGCTACCATGGAGTGGCGGGGCGAGGCAGTATCGACAGACCGGCTTTGGTGTTCTCCTCGAAGAGCGAGATTACGGACGGGTGAGGCCTTGTGCGATCGTCGCGCCGCGAACTGAGCACCGGCGGCTCTTCTCCCGTTTGGCGACGCTCCGCTCTGACTTTTCACCTCTTACGGCATGGTGTCACCTGTTCGAGCCTGCCCAGTTCGAGTGGGTACACGAGCCGGCGCTTGGGGCAGATCTGCACGGGTTGGCGGGAGCTTGGACCGGCCTAGTTATTGCTGAAGCGATTTTGCTTTCTGACCGGCCGCTAAATCAACTCCGGCTTGCGACGTGCCAAGCTACGCAGAGCTTTGCTATAGCTCGCACTTTCGGTCTCTGGGACCGCGCGGACTTGGATGACACGCTGGAGAAGCACTCAGCGTCGATGCGCCTGGTGAGCGGTCGTGACGATCGTCGTGCCCGTCTGGAGGAGCAGTTGCGCCCGATTTGGGAGTCGTTACTGGGTTTTCAGGCCGGGAGGTACACCAGAGCATCACGACGAGTCGTGGAAGCCCTTCGCGTGCTGGACGAACTCCGGCGTGACCAATCTGATGCTGAGGCCTCCCACATTTACATGGTGTTCAGCGATCTGCCAGAAGCTGATTATCTACACGACCTAGATAGCCTGTCTCCGGAGAATCGAGTTCGCGCGTTCGATCGACTGGTCAAAGCCTGTTCTGATGCGGATGCGAAGAACAGTCAAAGACGAACCGAGTTGGCATTCCTTGCGGGTTACCTTGCAACAGTAGTTGCCGGCGGCTCGGCAAGCCTAAGCCTTACAGCCGAATCTGCCAAATCTGTGCCAGAGATTACCGCTTGGGCTTACGCCATTGGCGGAGTGGGTGAGCGAACTCTCTGGACATCAAGCTTCGAAGGGCTTGGTCGATTGGTAGCGAGAGAGCTGGAGCGGCCATTCCATATCAATGAAATGCCGGTCTGCGACATCGCTCTAGATGAAGCAGCCGTTTTGGTGGACCGCGATCTATCGGATCCGCTCGTGCGGCTTCGTATCAAGCAAACCCGGGTTGCTACCGTGAGTCTATTGCCTGGTGTTAACGTCATAGTAGCGCTGAAGGACGCTTCCGCGAATGACACGCGGCAGCCAGCAGCTACTGTGCAGAGGAAGTCTGCTGATGCCGATATCCTAGACCTCATCGCAACTGCCCTTTGGCCCCGAATAGAGGGCCGGCTTGCGGCGCGGGAGACGAGCGGTGCTGCACGCCCTCAAAGTCGACGCAGAAAGTCTAGCGACTCGAACCTTCTATAGCAAACCGCTCTCTCATGATCGTCGGAATAAGCAAGGAGACCCGTTCGCTCGACTGATGGCGCGTCCCGGACTTTCGCTTTTTCCCTCGATCGTAGGCATGATCTTGCAATTGCTACACGATCACGCAGACTGTCCCTCGACGGGGAGAATCGATTGAAGGCGTCAGCCACAGCCGCGCCGCAGTCTGCGGGCTACATTTACCAGATCGAACGGGCGCTGTATCATCTCAGCGTCGCCGACGCCGATGACTCAGTCGCGGTCGAGTGGGCCGACGACGTCTCCATTCATCGCAACGGCGTGATCCTCATGCAGGAGCAGGACAAGCATTCCCTCGGTTCCGACGCGGCTGCCTTCGGTGACCGTAGTCCGGGCCTCTGGCGCACGCTGCAAATATGGAAGCGGCAGAGAGCCGCCGGCGTCCGCAGCGAGCGTTATCTGCTGGTCACGAACTCGGTGGCGGCGGGGTCGGTCGCGGACGCCGTGCGCGGCGTCGCCGCTGGCTCCATCGGCGCGAACGAGGCGGTCGCCCGACTGCGCGCCGCGGGCGCCTCTACGCGACGTTCGAAGATGCAGATCATGATCGACGATGTGCTGGTGTCGACCGACGACGAACTGATGGACCTCGTCGGACGCATGGAGATCGTGGACCGGATGGGCGACTGGACCGCGCTCAGGGCGTCTGTGGCCAATGGCCTCGGCTTAGATCCCCGCATTGATCGCGACCTAGTTGTGGAGAACATGCTGGGGTGGGTGACCTCCGAACTGATCGGCAGGTGGCGGCGAGGCCTGCCGGGCATCGTCACCCGGAAGGCCTGCCTCGTCCACGCCGCTCAGATTCAGCGCAGCATCGGACGCCGACGTCTTCTTCCACGCGCCTCACGCGACGTGGCGGTTGATCCCGCGGAAGCGACCTCCGCCATGACCAGGCGCTTTGTGTCTCACCTCTCCGACGTGGACGCGGACGAGGACGTCGTGCTGGACGCCGTACAGCACTTCCTGCAGTTTGCGGAAGAGCGCCACCGCCTTGTCGGAGAGGGCGAGGTGCCCGACCGTGAGTGGGACGGCAGGTCTGACCGCCTGCGTGAACGCTGGATCAACACGGCGCGCATGGCCGCTATCGACAGGCCCGAACTAGGAAGTCGGGACTTAGGCATCCTCATCCTTGCCAGAACGACCTTCGCGCATCTGGAGCCGCTGGCGGGTGAACCCTGCGGAGAGCTCTACATGACATCGGGGCACTACCATCGTCTGGCCGACGACGATCGCGTATGGTGGCTGCCCTCAGCATCACCCCGAAAGGGACAAGATGCGCCCTGACCATGAGGAGACAGTCCTCCGCAATCCGGCGCTGATCGCGCGAGCCCTTTGGCACGTTGCCAATACATACGCTCGCGCCCAGGCGGACCAGCCGCCGCTGCTGCACCATCTGGCCTTGGCCGGAGGCATGCTCCTCAATAAGTCTACCGCCGACAAGATCGGGCGAATGAAATTCGACAGCGGGTTGCTGAAGGCGATTGCCGATAGACCCGATATGGTGGCTGGGCTTCAAGCCCGGGTCAGGGAAACTCTTCCATACGTGCTCCGTGGCGTCCAACTAGGCGCGTCCACGCGGCTTCTTGTCGTAGAGCCGGGTCTGAGATGCAGGGCGCTCGGAGCGGACCTGCCCAAGGAGATCAGGGCGATGAATGGCGAAGCCCGCCTCGTGCTGGCCGCCGGCAAGCGTCTGGGCGCGTGGTTCGCAGCCGACGATCTACCGGTCGTCTGCGGTCGCTTGGGGGTGACTTTCTGACATGAAACTACACATACGCCGCCTGGTTGTTTGGCCCAATAACCCAAGTCTCCACCCACGTTCGATCGAGTTCAGATCGGATGGGATCAGCGTCATCTCCGGGTGGAGTTCGACGGGTAAGTCGGCGGTTGCAGCGATCATCGACTACGTGCTCGGCTCGGGGCGCTGTGCGATCCCCGTCGGCGTCATCCGTGATCTCGCGTCGTGGTATGGGCTCGAACTCGAAACCGCGGACGGGCCGCTGCACCTCGCCCGGCGAAGACCGGACGGCAGGCAGGTATCGGACGTCTACTGGACCGCCGAAGGCGAGTTGTCCGGACCCGCTCTGCCCTATCCGAAGGCCACTACAGAGGACGTGAAACGGCTGCTTGATCGTCTGTCAGGCCTGTCCAACCTGACCATCGATCCCGAAGACGGCAACGCGGGTCGCGCGAGCTTTCGTGACATAATCTCTCTCAACTTCCTGCCTCAGCACGTCGTCGCCAATCCCTATACGCTCTTCTACAAAGCCGACTCCTCCGCGCACCGGGATAAGCTGCGCCGAGTTCTGCCGCTCGCGCTTGGCATCGTCACCAACGACGACTTGGCTCGGACTCATGCTTTGAACCTTCTCGGTCAGGAGGAGCGCCGGATCGGCGCCGAACTCGCGGCGAGGCGGAAGGGCCTCGAGACTTGGCGGGCTAATGCCAACGGCACTTTTCTGCGCGCACAGGAACTCGGCCTGCTGCCCGAAGGCGAACCGCCAACAAGTCTTCCTCGCCTCCTGGCGGTGCTCCGCGAGCTGACGGGGCACGGCCGCTCAGTCTCGAACCCCTCAGGCCGCGTCAGCGCCGCGACTGGCAGACTTGAGGCTCTAACGGCGCAGGAGCGGACGATCGCTTCACGGATGGCCGAGAGGCGTCGCCGTTTGCGTCGGCTGAGAGGCTTGAGGCGCTCCGCGCGCGACTACAGCTCGGCGTTAGAGCAGCAACGGGACCATGTCGCTGGCCGGGGCTGGTTCCGAGAGGCGATTGTCTCCGACGAATGCATCCTGTGCGGCTCCTCGAGCGATCAGAGTCGCGGCATGCTCAGCAAGCTGGAAGAGAGCGCGCTCGACGTCGAGTCGCTGGTAGGCGGCACTCGCGACGCCCTCCCTATGGTGGACGCCGAAATAGCCGGTCTGGAGCGGGGCCTTGCTGATGACGAGCGGGAGATCACCGCTGTCCAGCAGACTATGCAGGCAGCCGAGGCGGCAGTGGGAGTTGAACAGGGGCGCGACCATACGCTCGAGGCGATCTACCGCTTTCTGGGAGGAACAGAGCAGGCACTCATCATGCTAGAGGCGGTTGACGGCGAGAGCGGGTTGGAAGCGCGGCGCCGCCTCCTTCTCGACAGGATGGCGGCCCTGCGTGAAGAGCTGGACCAGGACGCGCTTGATCGCAGACGCGAGGACGTATCTCGCAAGGTCTCTAGCTACGTGTCCCGCTTCGTCGAGGGTATGGGCGTGCAGGGTGCTCACGGTTATCCGTTTCTCGACTTCAACGAGCTCACGTTGAGGTTCCAACGAGACGATGGCGGACGGGCCGACTCGCTGTGGGAGATCGGAGGAGGCGAAAATTGGATGGCTTATCATCTCGCGGCACTGCTCGCGATGCACGGGGTGGTCATGCAGCGTGGTGAAAAGAGCCCGGTCCCGACGTTCCTCGTCATCGATCAGCCGACTCAGGTCTACTTTCCGAATGACTCCTACGAGGACGCACTTCAGGGACGCGAGCGCTTGCGGCCGGGACGGAAAGGGGTTCCCCCGGCGGACGACCTGGCCCGCACCCGACGCATCTTCGCCGCGCTCTCGCGGGCGTACAACAGCTTTGATTGTCAGCTTCAAATTATTGTTGTTGATCACGCAGATCGCAATGCTTGGAGCGACGGGGATGACGTGAGGGAGGTCCAGAATTGGCGTGACGATCGGGACTTCTTAATTCCTGAGGAATGGATCGAGTCGACTTCTTAGAGGCTTTGTCGATAGGGGATCGCAGAAGGCCAGTAGCATCATGAGCAGACGACCGCTTTTGCGAATGCTGAAGCGGCTGCTGAGTGGCCGGGTTTGGGTCTTCAGCACGAAAGCACAGTGCGCACGGTGCGAAAGTCGTTGGACCGAAATCCACACGGTTTATAGATAGCCGTAACGAGACATTAGGGAGACAGCAGGTGGCCGCAGTAAGTATGGAGCATCTTCGCTCCACTTTACATCGGATGTCGGGTACGCCTATGCAGGCGGGCGACGCCGGCGAAGATCTGACCCGTCGGCTGCTCGACCTCTCCAACGTTACTTGGTTTTTCGTCGAACAAGGTCGAGCGACCAAATCGCAGCGTTTGCATAAGATCGGAGCGAAACGCATAGATGTTCTTGTCGGGTTTGATGGCACAAGTCTGCTGCTTGACTCCAAATGCCAGCAGCCGTCCGAGCGCGGGCCAGACGGCTCGCTAACTTTCGGGTTGGAAGAGGCCGAGATCGCAAAGCTAAAAGCGACAGCAAACGAATTCGGGTTAGACGTTGCAGTGATCTTTTGGGATCGCAACACGCAGGCCGCGACATACGCCATCGATTTCGTGAGCCGACTTGATCAGACGGTCAGTATAAACGGCAAGCCCGGGTTGGCCACCAAGTTCGCGTCGGGAGAGATCTCAACGGTCAAATTATTCTGACGAAAGGCCCGAGCAGACTCGGGGCTTGCTGATTTCGCGTTCGGCCCGGCTAATATTTCTCGGCTTGGTGAGCGAGGCGGCGAAGGTGTTCCACGCCAAGGTAGGGGGCAGTGGCGTGGGGCGGCGTAGAAAGGCCTGGATTTGCGTACGGTCTGAGTGGGGAAAAGATGTCGAGGTCGTTGGCTTCAACGATGATGCGGTTGGCAGCCGCAATCAGGTGGAAGAGTAGCTCGCGGACGACGCGCTTCTCACTTTCTATCCAATCGCCCCGGTCCACAGTAAAATCGAGATTATCCACATCAACAAGGTAAAGGAAGTTTCCGACACCATTGCGGCTCTCGAATATACGCTCGTAGCTGCGCCCATTGGTAAGCGGGGTGGCTGCGGCGAGTAAGCTCAGGAGGTCGGAGGCGACGGCCTCGAATTGCAGTAGCGGATCCCGAAGCCCGTGTTGGAATGCGCAGTCGGACAAATCGTCCCGAATGCACTCGGCTGAAGCGGCACAACGCTCAATCAGCTCGACGGGGATGCTTACGCTGTAGCCTTCCCAGGCCCGCCGTGCCTCCCACGCCGACAGCACAGGCTGGAACGCTGCCTCCCAGGCTTCGAACGCGAGCCGGGCGCTGCCGCGCCATAAATAGCCGAACGGTGCCGCTTCCCTTCCATCGTGTTGGCGCGCGACGCGCTCCTCGTGCAAGCCCTTGAGCCGACGCAAGTCCTCGACGGTGTAGGTGCCGGTGTCTCGGTCGATTAGGTCGCCGTGCTTGGCGCACAACCAGATTCCGTTCTCGATGCCGCTCCGCTTCTCGGTCGTCATGGCGCGAAATCGAGGGCCGCCGGGAGCTGCTGCGCAGATGTGGGAGGCACGACCACTCGTGCTGACGGCGTCGTTGGATTGGGCGCTCGGGCCGATGGTTGCGTTGCCGCAAATGGAGCAGCGGAACGACGCGCGCTCGGCCAGACGTCGCCGCGTCCTAGCGGAAAAGTCGTCTCTGTTGCCATAACCCACGACCGCTCCTCCTCAGCCTTTCGATGAGCTTCTGCTTCATCGGCGTTTGCTGGATTGCTTGCAAGCCGGCGGCGCAATGTATGTTGAGTTGATCCCGTGGCTCCCGGCCATAGCGTGTCACCTGAACGAGCGGCCGTTTTCGGGACGGATCCAATCGGCGGCCAACGACCGACATTGGGTCGGCGGGAAAGAGGGCGTGAATGACCTCAAGTGGGTCTTTGATGGCCGAATCGGCACCTTCGCCGCGGCATAACCCGGTCGCTCCAAGAGTGCGACTATGACCCTCGCCAATTGCCGCGCTTGATGAGTTGTCGCTCCGACGATTCTTATCCGTGCGCCAGCAAATACCGTCCGCGCAGCGAATCTAACGGCATGAGGCCGCCATCCTTCTCGACGTTCCAGAAGGTCCAACCGTTGCATGAGGGCACGCCTTGTAGCGTCGCTCCGAGTTTGTGGATACTCCCCTTATCCGCGCCGCTCAGCAGGGAACCATCCGCTAAGACGGTCGCGCGGAAGCGCCGTTTGGAGTCGGTCAGCACCTCACCTGGCTGGACTACTCCGGCTTCCACAAGCTGTCCGAAGGCCACCTTCGGGCGAGGGCGATCAGCCTGCATACCTGCAAGCGCGATCTCATCGAGCGGTTCGGCTGCCGCGATCCGCTCCGAAGCGGCCTCGCAGAGGCCCGCGTCCGCCTCAATGCCGATCCAGTGGCGGCCCAGCCGCTTGGCAGCGACGCCGGTCGTCCCCGTTCCGAAGAACGGGTCGAGCACGAGGTCCCCCGGCTTGGTCGTCGCGAGGAGGATACGATAAAGAAGTGCTTCGGGTTTTTGCGTGGCCAGCAGCCTGCCCTGTTCACCGCGGAGCCGCTCGGTGCCGCCCACGGTTGGAAACGTCCACTCTGAACCCATCTGGAGCTCGTCGTTCAGCGTCTTCATCGACCGGTAGTTGAACGTATAGCGACTCTCCCGGGACTTGGTCGCCCAGATCAACGTCTCGTGTGAGTTCGTGAAGCGCGTTCCGCGGAAATTCGGCATTGGGTTGGATTTACGCCACACGATGTCGTTCAGGATCCATAAACCCAAGTCCTGGAGAACTGCCCCAATGCGAAAAATGTTGTGATATCCGCCCATTATCCAGAGACTGCCGTCGTCTTTTAGCACCCGGCGCGCCTCGGTCAGCCAGGCACGGGTGAAGTCGTGGTAGGACGCGGCGCCTCCGGCACCACTGTGGGCAGACAGCCTGTCGGTTCCAGTGACCTTCCAATCAGACATTTCCGACGCGGAACCATGTGGCGGGTCTGCAAAGACGAGGTCCACCGATCCGGATCGCATTGAGTGCATCACCTCGATCGCGTCACCGCCGACGACCACGTCTACCAAGGGAAGCGCTCGTGATCCCTTATTTGGCTCGCTTCCACCGGCAGGCTTGATTTCAGGTGTTGTGCGTGGGGTGGCCGGCACGTGCGGCGCAGCGGCGAGCAGCGGTTCCAAAAGCGGGTGGGGGGCGCCGCCTCCCGTCGCTTCTAGCCCGGCGCGGGCCTCGAACACAATATTGGTAAGGAACTTGCCCAGTACGCGCCGAAGCGACGGTTTGCCGTCGAGCGCCTCAATGTAACCAGACAAGTGTGAGATCATTTGCAGACGGTTGCCAACGAAGAGGCCGTCTTCGAGGGAGTAGAACCCAAACAGCGGCCGGTCGCCGACGGCGAGCTCGCGCCCGTCATTCATCGGCAGCACGCGGTCGGCCGGGTCGAGGTCGACCTCCTCGAAGCCAATCACGTAGTCCGCGACCGCGCGCTGGATGTAGATGCGCGACGGATCGCCGAGCTTCGAGCGGAACAGCGGCGTTACCAGCATGTCACCGATCGCGGTGATGTGCATTGCGCCAGCGCAGAGGTAGTTCTCGGGCGTCATGCGACCGGCCTGATGTAGTTGGCGCCCGTTAGCCACTTCCGGGCGGCGTCGCGAATTTGGCGCTGGCGCACCGACGGGTTCTCGAAGTCGAAGGGGTAGGGCTCGATCCTGGCGTCCAGCCCTTGCGCGAAGGCCCTGAGCTCGTCGTCCTCGGCCACGACGTCGGGCGCGATTATTGCGAGCACATTCTCCGGCCGGAGCCTCAGCGGCTGGTCGAAGTGGACCTCGACCGAGCCGGCGCGCTGGTCGAAGGGCACAGGCCCGTCGGTGCCGTACAGCCTGATCAACCCCTGGCTGTGAAGGTCAAACTTTCTGACTTCGTTGGCTACCCCCGGACGAAGCCGCATGCCGAAGTAGTCTTCGTTGCTGCCGAAGAGCGCGGAAACCAGCCGCGCGGGCGTATCCGAATCAGGCGGGAGAAAAAAGTCGCCGACTGGTAGCCCGTCGCAGAAGGGTTTCAGCAGGCTGCTGTAGCCCCCGGAATCGAAGGGAAGAATGCTGCAGGGCGGCGGCAGTTGGGTGAGGTCGAGGATCAAGCAGAAGAGGGCCGAGCCGATGCTTCGTTGGAACACCTCGCCTGACTTGGGCCGGTAGCTCGGCTGGCCATAGAAGTGGAAACTGACCTCCTTCTCTAGCACCTCGTCGCGCGGTCCGAGACCGATCTCTAGGCCGTCGAGGATCGACATGAAGCGGGTGCCGAAGGTCACGTGCATGATCGGAAGGCGCGGCAGCGTCGGTGCGAACCCCTCAACAAACTTTACGAAGCGGTGGCCTGGGTCCAACTCTTTGCTCCTTGGCGCGGCTCGCCTAATGGGGCGGGTGCGAGATTTCAGAGCGACTCTTCTGCAATTTCTGTACGGCCGCAAGCCTTCCACATTTCAGCCGGCTCCGACGTAACCCCGGCTCGCACTGCGATCACGCGCCACCTCGCCGCCCGCTCGGCTTACAGGGTTCTTGGTGGGTTGGTGGCCATCAGCATCGGATTACCGAGCCAATCGGAACATGTGGTCCCGAAAGCCGCCTTTCCGCTCACCATTGCTCAGCCGCTCGTCGCCTCGAACCGCTTCCGCCGAAACGCTTCTACAGACGGATTAATGGGTGTCCACTTCCGGGAAGTGCTGGAAGGCATGTGCATGTCGCCTTCTGGGTCTCACCGGCACCGGAAGGTGCAGTACGGCTTTCAGTCGCCGCAAGCACGAACCTTACCATCGCTTCCGCCCAATTTCGGAGATTCAAGTTGGCCGAGGGATAACCGAAAAAGAGGGCGAGCCGCCGCTCAGGACGTCCACGCATCCCCATCCGGTCACAAACTGGAAGTGAGTTACCGGTCCGCTGACTTCCTTCCACGTCTCGGATTGCAAACGGCTAAAGCGAGCCCCTTCAAGCCGGTATGCGAAGTGGTTGGGAACCAAGCCTTCGTTCGGCGTGTCCTCTTCTTCTGTGCTCACTGCCATCTCATCAGACAGGCGCACGATACAGGGGCGGTCGAAGGAAACGCGCAGAGCGCGCGTGCCGTCATCCGGCAAAATGAAGACCGCAGTTATGCCGTTCGTTCTCCACTCAAACGCGATCAGGTCGCTGTCGGCTGCCCGAAGAGAAACTCCAATATCAATCGCTTCATAGGTCGGCATGAGTCCATATTGGCTTGTCTCGCGAATGCCCGCAATCCACCCACCCGAGACGTTCATCCGACCAGCGCGACGGCGGAGGATGCGCTGTTTCGGTTATGAACGAATGGCAGAATACGGGAAGCTGGTGAGGCACGCTCAATGACCGATTCTGGGTCCAGTCAGCTACTCGCTGGCAACCGTCGAACCGCGTTTCCGCTTCAGTCCGGCACTCTCGGCCTTCAGCGGCCGCGAGACGGGGCACACCTCCTGCACGTAAGCGTTGAGCGTGTTGGCGAGGTTGTCCGCCACCAGCCGGTAGAACACGAATTGACCGCGCTTCTCACTCGCAACCAGCCCGGCATTCTCCAGCACGGAAAGGTGCTGCGACACCGCCGGTTTCGACATCTCGAACCGGGAGGCGATCTCGCCCGCGCTGAGCTCGGCATGGGCGAGGTAGGCCAGGATCTTGCGGCGCGGGGTGGATGCCAGCGCCTCGAACACCTTCTGCATGAGGAACGATTAAGCGATAAGCTAATCGCTTGACAAGGGCGATAGCGTGTCACAGCATTTAAGCGATGAGTTAAATTCTTGGAGGGTGGCATGGTCTCCGGTCATGATCGTTGTCGCGTCAATTCGCTCGTGGAGCTGCCCGACAGCAGCCCGGTCGACGGTGTGGTCCGGTGGGATCCGGCGCACTCGCTGTGGAACGGGGCCATGCTGGCTGCGTCGCTGCTATTGGCACCCATGCTGTTCAGCTGGGGTGCGCTGGCGATCTGCCTGGTGCTCAGCGGCTCCACGCTGCTCCTGGGCCACAGCGTGGGCTTCCACCGGCGGCTCATCCACCGCAGCTTCGACTGCCCGCTGTGGCTCGAACGGCTTCTGGTCTGGGCGGGCACGCTGGTGGGCATGAGCGGGCCGCTGTGGATGATCCGCACCCACGACCTGCGCGACTGGGCGCAACGACGGGCCGACTGCCATGATTATCTGGCGCACCGCCGCCCGCCGCTGCTGGACGCTTGGTGGCAGATGCACTGCCGGCTGGAGTTGAAGCGCCCGCCCGCGTTCGATCCTGGCCGCGTCGGCCGCGACCCGTTCTACCGTTTTCTGGAAGCGACGTGGATGGTGCAGCAGGTGCCGGTCGCTGTGCTGCTGTTCCTGGCCGGCGGGTGGAGCTGGGTGATCTGGGGCGTATGCGTGCGTGTTTGCCTGTCGGTCACGGGTCACTGGTTCGTCGGCCATCTGGCGCATCGCACGGGGCCGCAGAGCTGGCTGGTGAACGACGCGGGCGTGCAGGCGCACGACGTGCCCTGGGCGGCGATCCCCACGATGGGCGAGGCGTGGCACAACAATCACCATGCCTTCCCGGGATCGGCGCGCATCGGGCTCTACCCCGGCCAGAGCGACTGGGGCTATGCTTTCCTGCTGTTGCTCAAGCGAGCAGGACTCGTCTGGAACATCGCGCTGCCCGAGCATCTCGCGCGCGAGGGCGCGTTGACCAGGGTAGCCCCGGAGCACGCGCACGAGGCTTTGCCCTTTGCGACACTTGTAGAGGAGGCCTGAGCGATGTGGCTGCCCTCCTTCGCCGGTGTGACGCGCCCAATCCGCTATGCGCTCCTCGCGCCGGTGCTTCTGCTGGTGCCGCACGCGGCTGTGGCGCTGCTGCTCCGCGCACGCGGCACGCCGCTATTTGCCGATGCGGGGTTCTGGTTGCTGCCGTTGAGGCGACTGGCCATGAGCCCGGACCTGCCCGCCGGAGACGCCGCAATCGCGTTCACCGTTGCGCTGGTAGCGGCGGGTGCGCTCGCACTCCTGTCGTTCCGACGCGCTAACTGGTCCGGCGCGGGCTATGCGCTTGCTGCGGTGATGGTGGTTCCAGCGGCGCAGATCGCGGCCGCGGCGATGCTCGCGATGCTCCCGCGGTTCGAGCAGCGCGACTGCCCCGGTTCAGCGCCTGCTCCGGGCAGCGATACCGCCTACGTGGTTCAGGGCGTGCTCGCCGGTGTCGCCATCATCGTCGCGGCGGTGATAATCTCGGCGCTGACCTTTGGCAGTTACGGCTGGAGCCTCTTCGTCGCCACGCCGTTCCTAGTTGGCGTCACCACCGGCTACCTTGCCAACCGCCGGCTGCTGCTCAGCGGGCGCGCGACTGCCCGACTGGTGCTGATCGCCGCGGCGCTGGGCACGGCGGCGCTGGTGGCGCTGGCGCTCGAAGGGTTCGTCTGCATCCTGCTCGCCGCACCATTGGGCGCTGTGGCGGCGTTGATCGGCGGGGCGGCGGGCCGCGCGGTCGCTAAGGCGGCTCACGGCGGCGGCAAGCCGTTGGCGAGCGTGGCGTTGCTGCCCGCTCTGTTCGCCCTGGAAGCCGCCACGCCGCCCGATCTGCCGATCAATGCGCGAGCGTCCATCGAGATAACCGCATCGCCAAGCGCGGTGTGGTCGGCACTTACCGGCGATCAGCCGATTGAGAGCGGCCCAGGACTGTTGGGCGCGGCGGGTCTGGCCTATCCTCTGCGGGGCCGCCTGCTCGGTCACGGTGTCGGCGCGATCCGGCTGGGCGAGTTCTCAACGGGTGTCGCGCGCGAGAGAGTAACCGAATGGGTGCCCGGTCATCGCCTTGCCTTTCAGGTTCTGACGCAACCGCCGGCCATGGAGGAGATGAGTCCCTATCGCCGCGTTCACGCCCCGCATGTCCAAGGCTATTTCGAGACTGGCGCGACCAGCTTCACCCTTGTCCCGCTGCCGGGTGGTCGCACCCGGCTCGACATCGAAGCGCATCACGTCCTGCGTGTCGAACCGGTGCTCTACTGGGAGCCACTTGCTCGGCTGGCGATCCGCATGAACCTGTCCCGGGTTCTGGATGATCTCAAGGATAAGGCAGAGGCGGGCGGTCGCGCTGCTCGCCTCCAGAATGCGCGTGCGAGTTGATGGCTTGTGGAGGCGGACCCGATGCTGAACCAAGGGCTGCTTTCGGGAAGCAACAAGTCGGCCACCGAAGGCCGGATGTGGGTCGTCACGCGGGGCGGGGCGGCTGCTTTCGCCCAATTATGGATATTTTGGCCTGACATGCTGCTTCCTGATCGCGGACGATCGCTCAGCAAACCGGCTCTATCCCGAGGTCGATTCCCAAGCGGGCCATGTCTGCGATCAGATCAACGTCGAAAACTTCGCCATGGTCACCGGGGAGCCAAGACACATAATAGTTGACCTTACCCCCGGTCCTTCGCAGCTCGTTTATGAATTCGGCCGCATGTTCAAGCTCCACGAGTGTTCGACGGAGAAAAGCGGCAAGCTGACCGTCTTCGCTCTCGCCAAGGTCGAACACGCAATAGCTCTCCCGATAGGTGCCGGAAAGCGGCGCACCTGTAAGCGTCGTCCGCTTTTCGCCCACCCTCCAGTATCGACGGGCTGTACGGCCTATTGCAGCAACCATTTTCTCTGGATCCGCGTCAGGATGCCTGACTTGGAGGGTGACGCGGTAGCTGAAGGCCATGGGCTCTGATAGCCGATCCGGTGATAGTCTTCCAACTTGCCCACGCGCCTATACCAGACAGTCCGCTTCACCACCCATGCCGGACGTTCATCCGACCAAGGCGACGGCCGAGGAAGCGCTGTTTTCAATATGAACGAATGGCAGAATATGGGAAGCGGGGATGGCGGTCTGAGCGGCCGGAATTGGGTCTGGAAGCCTTACCACGCAATTCCGTGTCGTTGCGCGGTGGCCCGCCCCTCGTGGCGACTGGTCGACTGACGGCGACCGCCTTAAGAATAGAACTTGAATTGGGACCATAGGCTCGCGAACGGCGGCTTCACGCTCTCGCACAGGACGATGACCTTGCCGTTCTCGAACGCCATCGCGTAGCGCGAGTCGGTGACGCCGAGCAGCGTTGCCCGGCGGCAATAGGGGCGAACGTCCGCAATGTCGTCCTGTATCGTCAGCACGTTGGTCGGATGCTGGCCGCGCAGACCCCAGAGGTAATATTGATTGTGACCGCTCAACGCCGGCGGCAATCCCCGGCCGTAGAGATCGAGCGCGGCGGCCTCGCCATAATTCTCGACCTTGATCGCAGTGGCGGCGCGCTCGCCCGGGGGGATGCGCTGCCACGCCGCCTCGACCTGTTGGACGTAATCGTGCCAGCCGAGCTGGTCGGCCATGACCTGCGGCAGCACGGTGCCCTTGAAGCTGCGCTCCTGCTGTTGCGGGGCGATCCCGAGACGTTGGAGATAGGCTTCGAGCATTGGTGGCGCGAGAATCGGCAGTGCCATTGGTGCCGCGATTGCCGAGATGCTTACCCCTGCTGCCAGCGCGATAGGGCCGACGATCCTGCCCATGCGGGTCCGCATCCACGGCGCGATCGCTGCTGCACCGATCGTGAACAGCGTCGGATAGAGCGGCGAGAGGTAATAGTCCTTGCCGTGCCCCACACGGACGATCACGACCACCATGATCGCGCCGATCACCAGAAAGCGAAGATGGTGCAGTCGCGAGACGGCGAACGGCGCAACGAGCCCCGCGATCCACAGGGGTGCGAAGGCCGGGTTCATGACCATGACCTGGTTGGCGAGGAACGGCAAGAGCGGGAAGTCGGCGTTCTTGCCCTTGGCGGCGGCGCCGAGCTCGAGGAACGGGAAGCCGTGGAGATACTGCCAGAGGAACGACGGCAGCGCGATCGCCGCCGCCAGCGCCGCGCCGATCCAGAAGGCCGGGCGCAGCAGCAGCCGGCGCTCGGGCGTGAGGATCAGGCCGATCGTCAGTCCTGCCATCCAGAACAACATCGCGTACTTGATCTGCAAAGCCACGCCGGCGACCACCCCAGCGGCGATCAGCGCGCGGTCGTCACCATCACGACCGGCCTTGACCAGCAGACAGGCGACGGCAGTCCATGCCAGCGGGTCGAAGGCGGACGTATTCAGCGTCGCCACGATCCCCATCAGCATCGGCGCGATCGCGCAGGCCAGCCCGGCCATCGCCTCGGCGGTCCGTTCTCCGCCCAGCAACCGAGCGAAGCGCATCGCCAGCCACACCAGGACGCCGGCGGCGATAGCGGTCGGCACGCGAAGTCCGAAGGCGCCGAGGCCGAACCGATAGAGCGATGCTGCCAGCAGGGGCACGGCCGGCGGTTGGTCGACATAGCCGAAGGCGGGATGCTGACCGCAGACGATGAAGTAGAGCTCGTCGCGGAATAGGTCGTAGCGTCCGCCCAACGCGAGGTGAAAGGCGAAGACGATCAGCGCCGCGAGCAACGCCGGGGCGTCCGGCGATCGGTAACGCGACGCGATGCCGCCGCTCACGCGATCGTCGCTGTCGTTGGAGCCCCGGCCGTTCGCTTCGCCGCCCCAGGCCTGCGCGTCCCGAACACCAGCAGCCAGAACGCCAGTGCCGCCTCCCCGATCAGCGTCGGATCCATGAGGTGCGGCGACAGCATTCGAGCGAACGCCGGAGCTGCCAGATCGGCAACGCTGTTGAAGATGTAGCAGGCGCCCGCCAGCACCATCAGCGCGCCGATCGCCTTGGGTAGGAAGCCGCTGCGCCACGCCAGCCAGCCCAGCATCAGGCAGTAGATGCCGAAGAAGAGGAGGCTGACGTCGTAACCATCGCCATGCACCTTGAGCGCGACCAGTACGGCGGCATCGCGCTGCTGCGCACCCAGCGCGGCTAGATAGGGCGACGTGGAAAGCAGCCGCAGCGGAGCGAGGAGCAGCAGGGTATCGGCCGCCAATGCCGCGATGCCGATCAGGCTGAAGGCGGCCGCCATCCGGGATACGCCCGCATGGACGGGGCGGAACATGTCCAGGAACAGCGTCGTCACCCCGACATAGCAGGCCAGCATCGCGAGATCGGCGATGATGCTGGCACGAAAAAGCGAAACGTTGGCGAGAATGGCGCGTGCCGTCGCCGCGCCATCGCTGTCGATGACCAATGAGCCGCGCGCGCCCACCTCGGCGAAGAGGCCGAATACGATCGTGCCGAGGTAGAGCGCGCCTGCGAGTCGGGCTGGCGAGGGAGCAGGTGCGATCTCAGCCACCACGAACCTCGCGCGGCCAGCGGATGGCGATGGCGGTGATCGTAAGCGTCAGCGCCATCTCGATTACGGCGAGCACCTTGTAGAACGGTTCGGAACCGGGAAGACTGATTGCCATGATCGCGGTGTAGAACAGGCCGAGCACGATGCACGCCCACCGGCAGAATCGCGCCGGCAGCAGCAGGGAAAGTGCGACCATCAGGCTTGGCACCGCCATCATCAGCGATACACCCGTGAGGACGCCGGGCGTGGCATGACCGAGCGGCCCCATCTTGCCGTGGCTCATGTCCGCCACCGTGCCCACGACGTAGAGGCCGAAGTAGTCACCGTAGACGTAGCAGAACATCGTCGACGCCCAGAGCGCTGCCAGCCTGAGCTTTGCCGGCGCTCGATATTCCTCCAGACCCACGTGCACCCCCCCACCAGTGTATTGTCTTGATAACACGGTAGCGTCATGAGTGCAACGATCGGCCATCTCGGAGGCTCTTAGAATTGAGGCTGACCTTGTTGAGCGCCTCGATCCTTCCTTCTCACCTAGTTGGACCGTTCGGTGGGAGCTCGGAGCATGATGAACACACAGACTTCCGGCTCCAAGTCCGATGGGTCTCGCCGGCCAGCAATGGGATACTCGAAAGCACGAACTCCGACGATTGACGTCACGGAAAACGCCCACGGCGCGGACGCTGAGCATCGGGATCAGCGTTGCCGGAATCTACCATCCATGGACGCGATGGCGCCGTCTGGTCTGGCAGCCAGATGGAACTTGACCCTTGCAGGACGGATGGAACGATGAGTTGCAATCACGCTGAATCCTGGCCGACCCTTTCCTCGAAACGGTCGATAGGAGGTCCGCTTGTAATGACGACGAACGATCGAATCAGCAGGGGTGACAGGACCAGTTCAGTCGGCCGCGCGTAGAGGCACCTCCACGCTGATCGTCAGCGTATCACAGGAGTCTACGATGAAGGTCTTGATCGCCACCGCAATGGTGCTGAGCGCGGCAGCTGCCAATTCACAGGCATCGGCACAGGCATATCCGAGTTGCGATCTGAAGGCGCAGCGCGCGCTCAAAGGCGAGGTCGGCGGATTGATCAAGGACCCGAGACAGGCCCATGTATCCGTGAGGGCCAACATCCTCGAAGCGGACCTGAGCACCGCCCGGAAGGCGCGTCGTCTGACCCAGGCGACCACGGACCAGCTCTACCGTCGGGTCGAAGCTGTAAGGACCGGTACGAACCGCTACACCAAGGCCCAAGGATTTCTCAGCGCCGGCGAGCTCGCCTCCTACGACCGAGAACTCGACGCGATCGCAATGGACATGTGTCGCCGCGCCGCCCCCCAGCCACAGGCCGTCAACGAGAGCGACAGCGACTATCTCCAGCATCGGGCCGCTTCGTTAAACAAGCGCATCGACGCTGCGATCAAGGGACGTCATGCAACCCGCCAGGAAGCGGCGAAGATGCATCTTGCCGTTGGTCAGGTGCAGACCGAGGCGGGTCATCTTCAGGCTGTGAACGGCACTATCGACCGCGCGGACGCCGATCGGATGAACCAACGACTTACCGATGTCGAACGCGCCCTGACGCACCAGCCCTAAGCTTGATGACGGGCGAATCGTCGGTTAGGCTGATCGAGGCGGAAAGGCCCACGATCCTGCCCTCAGGAGGCTTCTGGCAACAAACGTCCCCACCCACGGGGGCGTTGGCTAGTACCGTCAATCGCGTTGACCTACCTGGACGATCGCGGACTACGTTCGCGAACGTCCCAGGCTCGGTTTAGAGCGATCGACGGTATCGCATCGGCCGTCAATTACCGCATCGAGCGGAGGTGATCGAATGCGCCTCCGCTCGATGACGACGACCGCGATCGCAAGGCGGTCAAATCCGCTCGATCCCTGCGCATCGAACCGGGTCGTCAATCTCCCACGTCCGAATCTCGGATGGAGAGCCCGCCAAAGAGCTCGACCACGCTCCGTGGAGCATCGGAGCCGAAGAAGCGTACGAGGTTGTCCGCGGAGAGCTGAGCAACGGCCGCCGCGCGAGGGAAGAGTTCGTTTTCGTAGGAGGCCAGGGCCGTCTCGAGGTCATGTGGGAACCGGACGATTGCTTCCGCCAGCCTGGCACCGTCCTCCATCGCGAGGTTGGCGCCCTCGCCGGCGAACGGCGACATGAGGTGGGCGGCGTCCCCGAGGAGCGTCACGCCAGGTGTCCGCGACCATGACATGCCGACAGGTAGCGCGAAGATCGGGCGTGGGACCGGATCGGTCCGGCTGTCGCGGATAAACGCGGTCAAAGCCGGCGCCCACCCGTCGAACTCGTCGGCGATCCGGGCGAGCCCCGCTGCCGTGTCGGTGAAATCGATGGCGCCGATCCACTCTTCTGGCCGGTTGAGCGCGGCATAACCGCGGGCGGTCCCGTCCGGATAGCGATGGACCATGATCCCCACGCCCGGCGCGACCGCCATCAGGGTGCCGCTGCCGATCGCGGCGATCGACGCCGCGTTC